>ERZ824598.3474-NODE-3474-length-13490-cov-3.087756_pt1 | contig 13490 bp, 10 predicted proteins | sample MGYA00519934_ERZ824598 | MGnify/ENA primary metagenome ERZ824598 (study PRJEB31778, sample SAMEA3449177) | human gut metagenome | biome: human gut; feature: human-associated habitat; material: faeces | place: United Kingdom | collected 2010/2012 ... | reverse complement strand
TGATAGCATAAATCACTGGAAAGAATGTACAAAATCTTATTGTGACAAGAGTGACGGTTATAAAATCCAGGAGATATCCCATACATGCGAATATACTTATACATGGTCGGATGATTATAAGACATGTACTGCAGTAAGAAAATGCAGTATATGTGAGTATACTGATTCAGAGACAGCCGCTTCTGATATTGTGGTAGTACAAAACAGAGATTGTACAAATCCTGAAATTATAGAATATGTTGCTAGATTTAAGAATTCTTTATGTAACGATTTTGAGACACAAATAAAAGGAAATTTTGAGGCAGCACCAGCAACAGGACACAACATGTCAGAATGGACATCAAACAGAGACAATACACACAGCAGGATTTGTACGAATTCAGGCTGCACGTATAAGGAAACAGAAAAATGTTCCGGTGGAACAGCTACATATTTCAAAAAGGCAATATGTCATGACTGTAAAGCGGAACACGGAGATTTTAAGGCAGATACGATTAAGCCGACAGGTGAGATTAAGTTAAGTGATAATACATGGAATACACTTCTTAACAAAATAACTTTCGGACGTTTCTTCAGTGCGACACAGAAAGTAACAATTGCAGGAACAGATGACAGTTATAGCAGTGATGGTTTTAATTTATCTGAAGATGCGGTTAAGATTTCATATCTGATTGCAAGCGGAGATGAAGCAAAGGCTTATACAACAGATGAACTTGAAAAGAGATTCACAGCGGGAGAATTTAAGAATTACAAAGCATCATTTAATGTTAATCCCGATAACAAGTATGTTGTTTTTGCAAGAATTGAAGACCACGCAGGAAATGCAACATATATTTCATCAGATGGTGTGGTAATTGATTCAACTACACCTGTTATAGATGGTGTTGCAGAAGGTGAAATCTACTGTGAAAAGGTAGAATTTACTGTATCAGATGACAATTTTGACAAGGTGACTGATATAATCGGTGATGATGTGCAAACGCTGACATCAATTAATGGCAGATATATTTTAGCAGATGGAATGCATAAGGTAATCGCTTATGATAAAGCAGGTAACAGCACAGAGGTTAATTTTGTTGTAAACGCAAATCATACCGTAAGTGAATGGATGACAGATAAAGAGGCAACAATTGAAGAGACAGGAAGCAGACACAAAGAATGTAAGGTTTGCGGAACAATTCTTGAAAAAGCTGATATTGAAAAACTTGTGCCGTTGGAATATAAGATTATTGCTGGTGCAGACAGTTCATGGTCACAGAATACTGATATGAATCTTGTGATAAAAGGAAATGGTGATTTTGCTAAGTTCATAAGAATTAAAGTGGATGGTGTGAGCGTTGATGCCACGAATTATACAGTTGCAGAGGGCTCAACAATAATCACATTAAAGCCGGATTATATTAAGACATTGTCTGTAGGAAGTCATGTATTTGAAATTATATGGAAAGATGGTATAGCATCTACAAGTTTTACAATTGTTAATAATGAAGTTGCAGATACAAATAATAATCAGGGTACAGATATTACACAGACGGGAGATACATCAAAGCCGGTTCTTTGGTCAATGCTTTTCATGGCATCGTTTGCTGGATTTGCAGTAATGTCTGGAAGAAGAAAAAAGAAGAACTGTAAATAATAATAATAAGTAATTGTAAATCAAGGCTCCGCTGGCACTTATGTGTTGGCGGAGCCTGTTTATTAACCTTGTAATCCGGCAGTCTGACGAATCATATCCTCTACGACAATATCATAAATTTCACCGACAGTGTTGCAATATTCAAGGATTTTCCATGGTTCATTTGTATGAAAATGAATCTTTACTAAATCTTCATCTCCGGCAGCGATAAGGCTGTTGCCTTCAAAATGTTCTGTTATGTAATCGGAAATTTCATCTTCATCCAAATCTTTGTCTCTTTTGTCAATTAAAAGCTGGGTGTCATAACGATATGCGAACTGATCGTCCTCCGCATCTATACTGTGAATTTCTGACATAAAAAATCCGCCTTTCTTTGTATATGTATTCTTAATCTACGCTATTATGACATAAATTTTGCATATATTCAAGAAATTTAATTCTCAGTATCATTAAGGGCAGAATTATATTCTTCTTCCGAATAACATTCCAGTATCTTATCCTTTGGGACATTAAGTTTAATCATGTTTTTTATTGCTTTGGTATTTGCCATTTGTGTTCCTTGGCTAATACCTCGCTCGACTCCATCATTAAACCCATCGTCATAGCTGATATTTTTCTCATTTTTTATATGCTGTTCTTCGTTATATTCTGTCAGAATCATGTCACGCACCTCCGCTGTATGCACTGATAATACTTCTTTTAGAATATTATGGCTTATGGCTTGGTTAATTGCAAGTGTAACGGCTGTGTTAATATCATTTTCCTGTGATATATAGTCACGGATTAGCCCGATAAATGCTGCATAATCGTGGAGCAGCCTGCATTTTTCCATCAATTCAGCATTATTACCAATATTTATGTTAATCATATGAGCGGTGATTTCCATTGCCGGTTGGAAAATAAATTGGGACGTTTTATCTTCCGTAGTGTTGCAGACTTTAGAAAACGCATCCGACAGCCTCAGCGTGCACCTTTCCGGCATCTCCTGACGACCGTTGTAAAATATTATGTATCGTGGTATTGGAATCTGTGCCCGTTTTGATGAGTAGATGTCGATATTATTTTCAGCCACATACTTTTTATAAAGACTTGAAAAATAAAACAATCCACGGAGCGGCATGTTTGGATTAAATGTACTCTGATGCTCAAAAAGTGACATCTCACTTCCAAGAATAAAAGATATGTCATTCTTATAAGACATATAGACAATATCTTCAAGAGTAGTAACGGTTAAATCAGATACATCCGTATAGTCAGTATCGTTCAACGCATTATACAAAGATAATAAATCCTTAGGATTCTTAAAGATAAACCGAAACAGGGCATCTTTATGGTTCCGGTTTAGTAATGGTTCATTGGTCAATAGGCAGTCCTCCTTAAAATAATATTTAATATATATTAATAATATAGTAATATTTTAAATATGTCAATAGTATATTTTGTAAAATAAAAATAATATGATTGATACTTACTTGACATTTATTGATGACAAGTATATAATACAAAATGACAAAGATAATTGTCAATATACATAAACTTTTTTTATAAAATTTTGGAGGTGTCTTATGATACTGCGAAATCGGTTAAAGGAACGCAGAGCGGCACTTAATGTTAATCAGCAGGAGATGGGTGCGTTGTGTGGCGTATCAAGGCAGACGATAAGCCTTATAGAAAGAGGAGATTATTCACCGTCGGTTACTCTTGCGTTGACAATTGCCAAAGTATGCGGTGTTACAGTTGAAGAGGTATTTTATCTGGAGGAGGAAGAAAATAATGGAGAATCAGGAAATTAAAGAAGCTAACAGGAAAGCTATGCCTATGTTTATATTATTGGTAATTGCAGGGGCGGCAGCCGGTGGTATAATGGGATTTGTAATTGCAAAATATGGATTGCATGGATTTTCAGAAAATATTGAACGTGTGGCAGACGTATTTTCAACATTTGTTGCACCATGGATGATGTTTACAATAGCGGTTTTTGTTCCGTTAATATTAAGCCCTTATTATATGAAAACTAAAAAAATGCTTTTGTCATGGGATGGTGAAGATGAAGAAATATCAGATGGCATAGAGAAAAGATTGTCGGTTATTATCTGGGTTACGAGTTGTGGACTTATTATTTCATATTTTCTTATTGGGGCAGTGTATTCAAAAGGTTTAGAAATATTTGATAATAATAAAGGCGGAATTTTACCGTTTAGCATAGGTGTTGTAGCATTTATGGCTATTCTGGTTGAAGCTGTTATTTTTCAGCAGAAATGTGTGGATTTAGCTAAAATTATGAATCCCGAGAAAAAAGCATCTGTGTATGATATGAGATTTCAGAAAAAATGGATGGAAAGCTGTGATGAGGCCGAGAAAATTATAGTTGGAAAATGTGCATTTAAAGCATACAGCGTGACTAATAGCGTATGTTACGTATTGGAGATTGTTCTTGTTATTTGTGCACTTGCATTTGGAACAGGTTTTTTACCGGCACTCGTTGTATGTATAATATGGCTGGTAAATACATCTGTATATTGTAGGGAATCTATGAAATATTCAAAAGCAGGTAATAAGATAAATTATGTATAGTAAATCATAACAAAAGACAAGGAGAACAATAATATGACAGTATATCAGAGAGTTGTAATTATCGCAGCTGTCTGCCTTTGTATAGGTGGCATTATGATGTTATTGGATGTTCCGTTTATGACAAAAGGCATGAAACAAAAGTATACAGATGAATCTGTAAAATCATATTATAAAAAAGCCGGGGTATGTTACGTTATAATGGCAGTGGGTGCCGTTTTGGAGTCTGTTGCAAAATCCGGAACAGTGCTGCATGATGCCGGCTGGGTATTATTTATAGCCGGTGTTATTATTCCTATGTTTTTATCAAAGGGTTTACAGAGTAAATAAAGGGTGATTTTATACATTACGTGCAGCATAATCTGTGTGTGACACAGGCAAAAATAAGAGAAGAATTAAAGCTTGATAAAAATACACCTTGACATATCTGATGCCGGGGGTGTATTATTTTGCTCACAAAGATACCATACAGGGGTATGCTATACATGGCGTTGCTTGTATGATATTCTATGAAGTGTATTATATACATTGTTATAAGATGTACGGCCACATAACAGAATTATATAGAAAGGCAGGTAAATGAATTGGAAGAATGTGAACATTGCAGACATAAAGAACGTTCTGATAAAGAATACAGGGATTTAATTAACAGATTAAGCAGAATAGAAGGACAGATAAGAGGAATTAAGGGAATGGTTGAAAAAGGTGCATATTGCCCGGATATTCTTATTCAGGTGTCGGCAGTTAATGCAGCACTTAACAGTTTTAACAAAGTTCTGCTTGCAAACCATATAAAATCCTGTGTTACTACAGATATTAGAGCCGGTAAGGAAGAGACTGTAGATGAACTTGTCACAGTGCTTCAGAAGCTTATGAAATAAGAAAATCAGCTTAGCATAATAATAATTTTGTTAACTAAAAAACATATAAAAACAGGCAGGTGATATTTAATTATGAAACAGTATATAGTTACGGGAATGAGCTGTGCAGCGTGCAGCAGCCGTGTTGAGAAAGCTGTGTCAAAAGTAGAAGGAGTAGAGAACTGCTCGGTAAGCCTTCTTACCAATTCAATGGGAGTTGAAGGTACGGCAAGTGATGAAGCGGTAATAAAAGCTGTTGAAGATGCGGGATACGGTGCATCTTTAAAAACATCACATACGGCGTCGGATAAAAGTGGAACATCACAGAAGAGCGGTTCGCAGGGAATGTATGCGTCACAGGATGATATGTTAAAAGACAGGGTGACACCTGTATTGAAAAAGAGACTTATAACATCTGTAGGATTTCTTATAGTGCTTATGTATATTTCAATGGGACATATGATGTGGGGCTGGCCGCTTCCGTCGATTCTTGAAGGCAACCATGTTGCAATGGGACTTATACAGATGCTTCTTACAATAATTATTATGGTTATTAACCAGAAGTTTTTTATAAGCGGATTTAGGGGTCTTTTGCATAAAGCACCTAACATGGATACGCTTGTTGCACTAGGTTCGGGTGCGGCGTTTGTATACAGCACATATGCATTGTTTGCTATGACAGATGCACAAGTACGCATGGATATGGAAGGTGTAATGCGCTACATGGATGAGTTCTATTTTGAATCAGCTGCCATGATTCTTACACTGATCACAGTCGGAAAGATGCTTGAAGCCCATTCAAAAGGAAAGACAACAGATGCGATAAAAAGCCTTATGAGGCTTGCACCAAAAACAGCTAATATAATACGTGACGGCAGTGAGTTAAATGTTCCTGTTGAAAATGTAAAAAAAGGTGATATATTTATTGTAAGACCAGGGGAAAATATACCTGTAGACGGTATTGTTGTCGAGGGAAGCAGTGCGGTAAACGAAGCAGCACTTACAGGTGAAAGCATACCTGTTGACAAGTCGGCGGGGGATAATGTTTCTGCGGCAACACTCAACCAGTCAGGATTTTTAAAGTGCGAAGCGTCAAGAGTCGGTGAAGATACAACACTTTCACAGATAATACAGATGGTAAGTGATGCAGCGGCAACAAAAGCTCCAATTGCGAAGATAGCCGACAGGGTATCAGGCGTATTTGTTCCTGCTGTAATAACGATAGCCTTGATAACAATAGCGGTATGGCTTATTGCAGGTCAGTCTGTCGGATTTGCACTTGCAAGAGGAATATCAGTTCTTGTAATAAGCTGTCCGTGTGCTCTTGGGCTTGCAACACCTGTTGCAATTATGGTCGGTAACGGAATGGGTGCAAAAAACGGCATGATGTTTAAGACTGCGTCATCTCTTGAGGAAACAGGAAAGATTGATATAGTCGCACTTGATAAGACAGGAACTATAACGAGCGGTGAGCCTAAGGTTACAGATATAATATGTGCCGATGGCTTTGGAAAAAATGATTTGCTTGAAAATGCCTACTCTATTGAAATGCTCTCAGAGCATCCGCTTGCAAAAGCAGTTACAGGATATGTAAAAGACAATAAGAGAGATATTTTTAACAAAAAATACAATATTACGGAATTTCAGGCACTTGCAGGTAACGGATTATCAGGCATAAACGGTGAAGATAAGATTACAGGCGGAAGTCTCAAATTTATGGGCAACACAGTAAATGTGCCTAAGGAAATGGATAAAAAAGCACAGGAACTTGCAGAGCAGGGAAAAACACCGCTTTTGTTTGCTAAGAATGATAAACTTCTCGGAATTATAGTTGTTGCCGATGTTATAAAAGAAGAAAGCGGTCAGGCTGTAAAAGAACTTCACGACATGGGCGTAAGAGTTGTGATGCTTACGGGAGATAATGAAAGAACCGCCAAAGCAATAGGAAGACAGGCTGGTGTCGATGAAGTTATAGCGGGAGTTCTTCCTGATGGAAAAGAAGCTGTTATAAGAAAACTTAAAGAAAGCGGCAAGGTTGCAATGGTTGGTGACGGAATCAATGATGCACCCGCTCTTACAAGAGCGGACATAGGTATTGCAATCGGTGCGGGAACTGACATAGCCATAGATGCGGCTGATATAGTTCTTATGAAGAGCCGTCTCACAGACGTTTCTGCGGCAATAAGATTAAGCCGTGCAACATTAAGAAATATCCACGAAAATTTATTCTGGGCATTCTTTTACAATATAATCGGAATACCGCTTGCGGCCGGTGTATGGATTCCATTATTCGGATGGACATTAAATCCGATGTTTGGTGCTGCAGCAATGAGTCTTTCAAGCTTCTGTGTTGTAACAAATGCGTTGAGACTGAATCTTTTCAAGGTATATGATGCTTCACATGACAGAAAACGTGTAAAAAAGCATGATAATAATAAAAACAGTAAAGGAGAAAAAAATATGGAAAAGACACTTAATATCGAAGGAATGATGTGCGGACACTGCGAGGCAAGAGTAAAGAAAGCTCTTGAAGCACTTGCACAGGTAGATGAGGCTGTAGTAAGCCATGAGAGTGGTACGGCAGTAGTAAAGCTTAATGTTGATGTTGACAATGCTGTTCTTAAAGAAGCTGTTGAGGCACAGGACTACAAAGTTACAGGAATCAACTAAATCATAAATAATTATAAAATTGCAAAAATATCAGAAATCACAAAAAATATTGGAAGGCAGGTAAAGACAGATGAACGAAATCATAGAAAACATGAAGACAAGAAGAAGTATAAGAAAATTTAAGTCAGATGCACTTCCTCAAGATGTGCTTGACAGAATTCTTGAAGCCGGAACATATGCCCCGACAGGAATGGCAGCACAGTCCCCTGTTATAATTGCGGTTACAAACAAAGAGCTCAGGGATAAGTTATCTGCTATGAATGCAAAGATTATGGGAAAACCTGAAGATTTTGATCCATTTTACAATGCACCAGTTGTTCTTGTTGTGCTTGCGGATAAAAGCAGGCCGACACACGTTTATGACGGAAGCCTTGTGATGGGAAATCTTATGCTTGCGGCACATTCAGAGGGAATCGGAAGCTGCTGGATTCATCGTGCAAAGGAAACATTTGAAAGCGAAGAGGGAAAGAATATCCTTAAAGAGCTTGGAATTACAGGTGATTATGAGGGCATAGGAAACTGTGTACTCGGTTATGCGGATGGTGATGAACCTAAGGCTCACCCGATTAAGGACAATTATGTATACTATGTAAAGTAAATATTGATAGAAATATCAAAAAAGTAAATATTGAATCTTTCCCCAAATGTAGTAATATAAGATTGAATTTTATGGAAAGGGGCTGCCGCTATAATGATTAATTTTGAACGATTAATTTACATGCGGCAGCCCTTTTTAAGAAAGGTATTAACAGGTATATTAATGAGAGAATTAAGTCAGAGAACATCACAATTTACGGATTCAGTAATAAGAAGAATGACAAGAGTTGCCAATAAGTACGGTGCAGTTAATTTATCACAGGGATTTCCTGATTTTGACCCGCCAGAAGCCATTACAGACAGGCTGGCAGAGGTTGCAGGCGAAGGTCCTCACCAGTATGCACTCACATGGGGAGCAAAGAATTTCAGGGATGCACTTGCGGCAAAACAGGAGCATTTTTCGGGAATGAAAATAGATGCAGAAAGTGAAATAGTAGTTACATGTGGAAGCACAGAAGCTATGATGGCAGCAATGATGTCGGTTGTAAATCCGGGAGATAAAGTTATCATTTTTTCGCCTTTTTATGAAAATTATGGTGCTGATACAATACTTTCGGGAGCAGAGCCGGTTTACGTTCCTTTAGTACCGCCTGAATTTAAGTTTGATGCTAATGTACTTGAAGATGCATTTAAAACAGGAGCAAAAGCACTTATTTTGTGTAACCCTTCAAATCCCTGCGGCAAAGTATTTACAGAGGAAGAACTTAAAATTATATCAGAACTTGCAATAAAATATGATACATATGTTATAACAGATGAAGTATATGAGCATATTATTTATGAACCGAATAAACATACATATATTTCAACGCTTCCGGGAATGAGAGAGAGAACAATTATATGTAATTCGCTTTCAAAAACCTATTCAATTACGGGCTGGAGGCTTGGATATGTTATTGCAAATCCACAGATTGCAGACAGAGTAAAGAAAGTGCATGATTTCCTTACAGTAGGAGCTGCAGCACCGCTTATGGAGGCGGCAGTTACTGGTTTGAAATTCGGTGATGACTATTATAAAGAACTTCAGAACCATTATACACATATGAAAAATCTGTTCTGTGACGGTTTAAAAAATCTCGGACTTACATTTAGTGAGCCGCAGGGAGCTTATTACGTACTTATGGATGTTTCAGAATTTGGTGTAAAGGATGATGTGAAATTCTGTGAGTGGATGACACAGCATGTCGGAGTTGCGGCAGTTCCGGGTTCTAGCTTTTTTAGGGAAGATATCCATTCACTTGTAAGATTTCATTTTGCAAAGAAAGACAATACGTTAAATGCGGCTCTTGATAATCTTTCATCATTAAGAAAAAAATGTGCTGATGCACAAAATGTCATTTGGAGATAATAATTTTTATATTTTTTTAAGAAAAACTCATATTAATTTTCTTTATATTCTTACCCTATAGTGGTAATATCTAGAAATGCAATTGGAAAAGGAGAGAGACTATGGGCAGAATATTTAAAAATCTTGTACCATACTGGAAGTCTGTAATTATGATACTGGTACTTCTTGTACTGCAGGCGTTTTGTGATTTGTCACTTCCACAGTACACATCGGATATTATTGATGTAGGAATCCAGAATAAAGGTGTCGGACATGTTATGCCGGAGGCCGTAACAGAGAATGAATATAATCTGGCACAGCTTTTTATGACAGACAGTGAAAAGACAATCTGGCAGGAAAGTTATGACAGTGATAATGGTATTTACAGATGCAATGTAAAGAGCGAAAAGAAACTGTCATCTTATGATGATGAACTTGTTTTACCGCTTATAATTAATAATCAGATGGCAGATGAAGAAAAACAGAAGCTTCTTGCTATGTCACAGGCAGGAATGTTAAGCGATGAAATGGTTTCACAGATCAGGGAAAAAGCTGAAGAAACAGTTGATACGATGGGTTCTACACTTGTAAAGTCAATGGGAATCGCATATGCAGTAAAGCAGGATACTAATGCTGGAATTGATATGGATGCATTGCAGACAAAGTATCTGTTGGGTTCAGGAGCCAAGATGATAGCGATGGCACTTCTTGTTGCACTTACTACAGTTCTTGTTGGACTTGTAGCTTCAAGAGTAGCAGCCGGAATCGGACGTGATTTGCGTGGCAGTGTATACAAGAATGTAATGAATTTTTCAAATGCAGAGATGGATAAATTCTCGACAGCATCTCTTATAACGCGAACAACTAATGATATACAGCAGGTACAGCTTGTGACTGTTCTTATGCTTCGTATGGTTTTATATGCACCTATACTCGGTGTAGGCGGTATTTTTAAGGTGATGCAGACAGGTGCAGGCATGGAATGGATTATAGCACTTGCGGTGCTTATAATAATCGGAATTGTAATGGTACTTATGGTAGTTGCAATGCCTAAATTCAAACTTATGCAGAAGCTTGTTGATAATGTCAATCTCGTATCAAGAGAAATTCTTACAGGTCTTTCCGTAATACGTGCATTCGGACGTGAAAAGAAAGAAGAGGAGCGTTTTGATGATGCCAATAAGGCACTCACTAAGACAATGCTTTTTACAAACCGTGTAATGACATTTATGATGCCTCTTATGACATTTATCATGTACGGAATTAATGTACTTATCATATGGGTAGCTGCACACAAGATTGACAGCGGAAGCATGCAGGTGGGTGCCATGACAGCATTTATCACATATGCAATGCAGATTGTAATGTCTTTCCTGATGCTTACAATGATGTCAATTATGCTTCCGAGAGCAGCAGTTTCAGCTAACAGAATAGATGAAGTTTTAAATGAAAAATCATCTATAAGAGACCCTGAAAATCCTGAAAGACTTGAAGAACACAAAGGTGTTGTAAGCTTTAACCATGTGTCATTCAGATATCCTAACGCTGATGCAGATGTTCTTTCAGATATTGATTTTGTGGCAAAACCGGGAGAGACAACAGCTATTGTCGGAAGTACAGGATGTGGCAAGTCAACACTTATCAATCTTATACCGCGTCTGTATGATGCAACACAGGGAAGTGTCATGGTTGATGGACATGATGTTAAGAATATAACAATGGAAGATTTAAGAAGCGAAATCGGTTATGTGCCTCAGAAGGGTGTACTTTTCTCAGGTACTATAGCATCAAATTTAAGATATGGTAAAGATGATGCAACTGATGCACAGATTAAGGAGGCAGCTTCAATAGCTCAGGCAACAGAATTTATAGACAGCAAGAGTGCAAAATATGACAGTCCTATTGCACAGGGCGGTACTAACGTGTCAGGTGGTCAGAAGCAGAGACTCTCTATTGCGAGAGCCATTGCAAAGGATCCTAAGATATATATATTTGATGACAGTTTTTCTGCACTTGATTTAAAGACAGATGCAGCATTAAGAAAAGCCTTATCATCAAAAGTTAAGGACAGCACTGTTATTATAGTTGCACAGCGAATCAGCACAATACTTCATGCTGACCAGATTCTTGTAATGGATGAAGGAAGAATTGTAGGTAAAGGTACACATGGAGAACTTATGAATTCATGTGATGTATATCAGCAGATAGCACGTTCACAGATGTCAGCAAAAGAGCTTGGAGAGGAGGCATAATCATGGAAGATAATAAAGATTTCAAGACGCCTCCGAGACGAGGCAGAATGGGCGGACCTAGAGGCATGGGAATGGCACCTGAAAAGGCGAAAGACTTTAAGGGTTCAATTTCAAAACTTATGTCATATATTGGAAGATATAAGATAGGAATATTTGCGGTAATGTTATTTGCTGCAGTTGCAACAGTATTTAATGTAATAGGCCCTAAGATTCTCGGTAAGGCCACAACAGCACTTTCTGAGGGACTTATGCGTAAAATAGCAGGTACGGGCGGAATGGATTTTAACTATATTGGAAAAATTCTTATAATTGTGCTTTGCCTTTATCTTGTAAGTGTCATTTTCAGTTTTTGTCAGGGCTGGATTATGACGGGAATAACACAGAAAGTATGCTATAGACTTCGTAAGGAAATATCTGAGAAAATCAACCGTATGCCTATGAAGTATTTCGAGAGCAGAACATACGGTGAGGTTCTTTCGAGAATAACAAACGATGTAGATACGCTCGGACAGGGACTTAACCAGAGTATAACAACGATAATTACATCGGTTGCCACACTTGTAGGTGTATTCATAATGATGATGAGTATTTCTCCGCTTATGACAATTATTGCTGTAATTATACTTCCTGTATCTGCAGGACTTATATCATTCGTTGTCAAACGTTCACAGAAGTATTTTAAGACACAGCAGGAGTATCTTGGACATATCAATGGTCAGGTAGAAGAAACATATGGCGGACATCTTGTTGTTAAGTCATTTAATAAAGAAAAAGACATGGTAAAGCAGTTCGATGAGACTAACAACGTGTTGTACAAATCAGCATGGAAATCACAGTTCTTCTCAGGAATGATGCAACCCATCATGGCATTTGTCGGCAACCTTGGATATGCAGGTGTAGCATTGAGTGGTGGATTTCTTGCCATAAAGGGAACTATAACAATCGGTGATATTCAGGCATTTATCCAGTATGTTAAGAATTTTTCGCAGCCTATAACACAGATTGCACAGGTTATCAATCAGGTACAGTCAATGGCAGCCGCTTCTGAGAGAGTATTTGAATTCTTAGGAGAAGAAGAGGAAGACCAGTTTGCAGCTAATCCTGTAAAGTTAGATACAATAAGGGGCGAAGTAGAGTTCAAACATGTGCATTTCGGATACAGGGAGGATCAGACAATTATCAATGACTTTTCTGCAAAGGTAAAACCGGGACAAAAGATTGCGATTGTAGGCCCTACGGGAGCCGGAAAGACAACTATAGTTAAGCTTCTTATGAGATTCTATGACGTTGGCTCAGGTGAAATTCTTGTGGACGGTCATAATGTAAAAGATTTCAATAGAAGAGATTTAAGAGAAGCATTCGGAATGGTACTTCAGGATACATGGCTTTATAAAGATACTATTATGGAAAATATACGTTATGGACGTCTTGATGCAACAGATGAGGAAGTTATTGAAGCAGCGAAAGCCGCTCATGCAAATCATTTCATAGAAACACTTCCGGGTGGTTATAACATGGAGCTTAACGAGGATGCAAGCAATGTATCACAGGGACAGAAACAGCTTCTTACAATTGCA
>ERZ824598.3472-NODE-3472-length-13494-cov-2.130813_pt1 | contig 13494 bp, 11 predicted proteins | sample MGYA00519934_ERZ824598 | MGnify/ENA primary metagenome ERZ824598 (study PRJEB31778, sample SAMEA3449177) | human gut metagenome | biome: human gut; feature: human-associated habitat; material: faeces | place: United Kingdom | collected 2010/2012 ... | reverse complement strand
CCGATCAAAGTAGTTGCAAATCTTCCATATTATATAACGACACCGATTATCATGGGACTGTTTGAAAGCCATGTGCCGATCGCATCGATCACCATTATGGTGCAGAAAGAAGTGGCAGACCGTATGCAGGCAGGACCGGGCAGTAAAGATTACGGTGCACTGTCTTTAGCCGTACAGTTTTATGCAAAACCGGAGATCGTGGCGAATGTGCCGCCGAACTGTTTTATGCCAAGACCGAATGTCGGCAGTGCAGTGATCCGTCTGACTCGGCATGAAACCGTACCGGTAGATGTTTTAGATGAAAAACTGATGTTCCGTATTATACGAGCATCTTTTAACCAGCGCAGGAAAACATTAGCAAATGGACTGAATAATGCACCGGACATTCCATTGTCAAAAGAGCAGATACAGGAAAGCATCACGGCACTTGGCGTACCGGTCAATATCCGGGGAGAAGCCCTGACATTAGAGCAGTTTGCAAAGTTAAGCAATATCATGCATTCCATTATAAAAGCATAATTTAAAAAAGTGCTTCATACACTATAGTATGAAGCATTTTTTATATCGTATTTTATGTGGACTTGTATTATTTATACTGATTCCGGTCGTATTTACGCTTGTTATGCAGCAGGGACAAAAAGATCCGGTCATTGCAAAAAAAGATAAGACTGCGTATCAGACACAAGAAACGGATTTCGATGAAGATATATTGACCGGTATCATTGCAAATGAAGTAACGATGGAAACAGAGATTGAAGCACTCAAAGCACAGGCAGTCATTGCAAGGACAAACTGTTACAGGGCAATCAAAAGGGGAGAAGATCTTCCCGAAGGACTGACGAAAGGAGAAATGATCCGCATATTCGGCGAAGAAAATTTTTCCGAATATTACAGCCGGTTAGAGAGCAGTATCGAAGCAACCAAAGGAGTTGTCATGACTTATAATGGAGAATATATCAAAGCAGATTTTCATAAATGTAGTGCAGGATATACGCGCAATGCGAATTTGATATATCAAAACGAAGATTTTCCATATTTAAAAAGCAAGGACAGCAGAACCGATATCATATCCCCGGATTTTTTAAAAGTGGTCTTTTATACACCGCAGGAATTTGTGGAAAAAGGGAGGGAATTATTCGGAGATGCAGCAGATATATCAGCAGGAAAAACAGCGGCAGAACTGCTTTCTGAGATCTCTGTCACAAAAAAAGATGAAGCCGGATATGTGACAGAGTGTACAGTTTTAGGGACTGCTTATTCAGGAGAGAAGATCCGTCTGTTATATGACTGGGATTCTTCCGCATTTGCCTTAAAGGAAGTGGACGGCAGGATCAGAGTTGTGACAAAAGGTGTCGGACATGGGTTAGGCTGCAGTCTGTATGGGGCAGACGCAATGGCAAAGCAGGGATATTCTTATAAGGAGATTTTAGAATATTTTTATACAGAAATTGAATTTGTATCCCAATAGAATTGAATAAAACCTCAAAATACGCACAGACTATAGTCAGCAAGTAAATATTATGACTATGGATGGTGATGAAATGAGGAAGACAAATACATTTTTCTGGAGAAACAGGTATAAGATCGCAGTTGTATGTATGCTGATCGCAGCAGTAGGATTTACCGGAGTCTATCTCTATAGCGGCAGGGAAAAAAGTGAACCACAAAAACAGCAGGTAGCAGTCAAAGACACCGAGCAGAAAGAGGAAATCAAAAATTCTGTAACGGCAAAGACAGACGTAAAAGAGGAGGACACAGAAGAACAGACAGCAAGAGCATCTGCTGTGATCGAACCTAAGAGCAGTGAAATGGCAGATACCGAAACAGCAACGATCGCAAAAGAAGATGCAGCCGTAGAAGCTGACACACAGACAGCAGAAACAGTAGCAAAAAAGCCGGCAGCAGGAGAACTGCATTTTGATACAGAAACCGGACTGCTCTGGCCTGTCAGCGGTTCGGTCATCTTAGATTACAGTATGGATCAGACGGTTTATTTTACAACCTTAGACCAGTACAAATACAATCCGGCGGTCATCATTTCGGGAAATGTAAATGACAAAGTAAAAGCAGCCGCAAGCGGTAAGATCGTTGATATTTCCACAAATGAAGTGACTGGATATACTGTTACGATGGATATCGGAGATGGTTATACGGCGATTTACGGACAACTTAAGGAAGTTCCTTATGAAACAGGTGCTTATGTGGAAATGGGCAATACGATCGGATTTGTGAGTGAGCCTACGAAGTATTTTGCATTAGAAGGAAGCAATCTGTATTTTGCACTGCAAAAAGATGGAGAACCGGTCGATCCGGTGGAATTTTTCCAGTAACCAAAAAACTCATTTAGGAATGCTCCTAAATGAGTTTTTCTTGAATTTTTATAGGAGCGACCGTATAATAAGACGGTAACGGATAAAATGCTGTTGAACAGTTATATGATGCATCGAAAGAAAGGCGGCTTGAATGGACTACAGGGAATACAGTCAACAGGTTCAGGAATGGATTCGTCTGGTAATGGAAAACCGGGGCGTCCATGCAGATAAGACATTAGAAAACTGTGAATCGATCAAACAGTATGCTGCACAGGTAAATGATAAAAAGCTGTTGGGATTTGCTTACTATTATGCCGGAGAAACCTATTATGTACTGAATAGTATCGAGCATCTCTTTCATAATATGACAAGAGCTATTGGCTATTTAGAACAGACCAGACAGTGGGGATTATCTGCACGCGCATATAATCTGTTAGCAATCACTTCTTTCAATCGCGGAAATGCACCATTTGCCATGGATTATTACCTGAATGGTCTTTTTTATTGCAGTAAATACCATCTTTATGAAGAAGGCTGTATGATCAATCTGAATATCGGAACACTGTATTTATCTGTAGGCGAGTATGCACTTGCACAGCAGTATTTAAAAGACAGTTATCAGATGCTTTTAGAACAGAAAGAATGCAGAAATTATAATTCTTATAAAACGTCTATTTATATCAGCATGGGAAAATGCTGTATCCGGTTAGGAAAGATAGATAAAGCCAGAGAATATATGGAAAAGATAAAGCAGGAATGTTACTTACATATGGAAGAAACAGACGAACTGTTCTTTTTGATCTATCAGGCGAATCTTTATCATGCAGAAGAAAAATTCCACCAGAGAGATATCTGTATCGAGAGGATCAGGAAACATACTTTAGACCAGTTTGCGGTCATGGATGTGTTTGATGAATTATATGAATATAGTAAAATGCTCTTTGACATTGGACGTTATCAGGAATTTTTAAACATGGTAAAAGTCTTAGAAACACCGGTAAAACATGCAAATCTTATCAATCTGCAGAGAAAGCTGATTTCCCTTAAGTTAGAATATTATAAACTGATGCAGGAGCGGGAAAAATATTTGATGGAAGCAGGAATTTATTACGAACTTTCAAGTATTATGGAAAAAGAAACCAGTTATATGATCTCTGCTATGTTAAATGTCAGACAGACTTTAGATGCAGAAACAAAAATGCGTATAGAGGCAGAACAGGAAAAACAGATCTTGATGCAAAAATCCAAAACGGATGCACTGACAGGACTGTATAACCGTCTGCACTTAAATACATATACCAGAGAAGCACTTCTTCGGGCAAAGGAACAGAAATCATGTTTTGCAGTTGAGATGTTAGATGTCGATTATTTTAAACAGTATAATGACAATTATGGACATCAGGCAGGAGATGTCTGCTTAAAACAGGTCGCAGACCGGCTGAAAATGTTAGAAAAGCATGATGGGATCACTGCATTCCGTTATGGCGGTGACGAATTTGCGGTTGTTTTCGAGGGGTATACCAGATTACAAGTGAAGACGTTTATGCAGGAATTAAAAGACAGTATTTTAGAACTGCAGATCGAGCATCAGTTTTCACAGGTATGCGAAGTTGTTACAATCTCACAGGGAGCATGGGCAGATGTGCCGCAGGTGGATGATTCGGTCGAAGGATATCTGCATTTTGCCGATGATATGCTTTATCAGGTGAAAAAGAAAGGCAGAAATGATCTGTTAGCGGGCAGCTTATATGAGTGAGCAGAAAGATAAGAATTACACATATATAGTAGAATGCAGCGATGGTACATTGTATACAGGCTGGACAAATGATATTGAAAAAAGGCTCAAAGCGCATAATGAAGGAAAAGGAGCGAAATATACCCGTTGCCGGAAACCGGTAAAACTGGTCTATTTAGAGGAATCCGATACGAAACAGCAGGCAATGAGCAGAGAAGCGAAGATCAAGCAGTTGAGCAGACAGGAAAAAGAGAAGCTGATAGACAGCAACAGGAACAGGTAAGAAAGGAAATATATGGAAACGATCAGATTTGATGAATTAGGGCTGATGCCCCAGATTTTACGTGGAATAGAGGAGATGGGATTTGAAGAAACGACACCGATCCAGGCACAGGCGATCCCGGTCGTTATGAGTGGCAGGGATGTGATCGGACAGGCACAGACCGGAACCGGTAAGACAGCAGCATTTGGAATCCCGATGCTGCAGAAAGTCGATCCATCTTTAAAAAAGACACAGGTCATTATTTTATCCCCGACAAGGGAATTAGCGATACAGGTAGCAGAAGAACTGCGGAACTTAAGTAAATATATGCATGGGATCAAAATCCTTCCGGTCTATGGCGGACAGGATATCACCAAGCAGATCCGCTCCTTAAAAGGTGGAGTACAGATCATTGTAGGTACACCGGGACGAGTGATGGATCATTTGCGCAGAAAGACGATCCGGTGCGATCATGTGCATACGATCGTACTTGATGAAGCAGATGAAATGTTAAATATGGGATTTCGGGAAGATATCGAAACTGTTTTGGAGTATTTACCGGAAGAACGCCAGACGGTACTATTTTCGGCAACCATGCCAAAGCCGATCTTAGAGATCACAAAAAAATACCAGCATGATGCTGTTACGATCAAAGTCGTAAAGAAAGAACTGACTGTATCGAATATTGAACAGTATTACTATGACGTCAGAAGAAAAGACAAAGTAGAAGTCTTAACAAGGCTTTTGGATTTTTACAATCCGAAAGTATCGATCGTTTTCTGTAATACCAAGAAAATGGTGGATGAATTAGCACATGAACTCAGTGTGCGCGGATATTTTGCTGAAGGTCTGCATGGAGATATGAAACAGGCACAGAGAGACCGTGTCATGGCTAATTTCAGAAAAGGCAAGACGGATATCCTGATCGCAACAGATGTTGCAGCAAGAGGTCTCGATGTGGATGATGTTGAAGCTGTATTTAACTTTGATATTCCGCAGGATGTAGAGTACTATGTTCATCGTATTGGACGTACAGGACGTGCAGGAAGAAAGGGACGTTCCTTCACTCTTGTTGTCGGAAGAGAGATCTACCGTATCCGAGATATTGAGCGTATCTGCAATACACAGATCAAGCCTAGAATGGTTCCGTCTGTTGCAGATATCACACAGGCAAAGGCAAGCCAGATCTTTGATCAGGTTATGGAAGTGATTTCTAATAATGATCTGTCATCACTTCAAAAGAAGGTAGAGGATAAGATCGAAGAGGAGAATATCACGGCAATGGAGCTTTGTGCAGGTTTCTTAAAGCTTCATCTTGGAGATGACATGGAAGAAATTCCAGCAGAAAATTATATCGAAGAGATGAGAAAGAAGCGTGCTGAGAGAAAGGGCGGAAGAAGCGGCAGAAGAGACGACAGACGCGGTGATGATGACAGGCGCGAAGGCAAAGGCCGCCGCCGCAGACAAACTGACGAAGACGTTCTTGATATGATGCGTGAACACCGTCCAGGAAAGCGCAAGTCTGACAAGGCATTTGATAAAAAGTCTGATAAAAAATCGGATAAGAAATTTGAAAAAAAGGGAAGTGACAGAAAAAGATCAGACAAGTCTGAGAAGAAATCAAAGGGCTTGTTTGGAAAGGAGCGCACTTTCAAAAAGAACGATATTGATAAGAAGACAGGAAAGGCAAAGAAATGGAAGTAAGACAAAATCCACTTGGTAGTGCGCCGCTTGGCAAACTGCTTGTGAAATTTGCTGTTCCGTCGATCATCAGTATGCTGGTATCAGCACTGTATAACATCGTAGACCAGATCTTTATCGGTCAGGGCGTTGGCATGTATGGAAATGCGGCAACAAATGTTGCATTTCCGCTGACAACACTTGCCACAGCTGTCGGTCTGATGCTTGGAATCGGTGGAGCATCTAATTTTAATCTTGAAATGGGACGAAAGCATGAGGAGAATGCGAAAAAAATCGCAGGAACCGCGTTTGGAAGTCTGGTAATTGCCGGTGTGATCATTTGTATTGTGGCAAGAATTTTTCTTCGTCCGCTGATCACGGTGTTTGGTGCGACAGAGTATGTTATGGATTATGCAATGACATACGTAGGAATTACATCGCTTGGAATGCCGTTCTTTGTATTGACAACAGGCGGAACTCATCTGATTCGTGCTGACGGAAAGCCAACGTATTCTATGCTGTCCGCACTGGCAGGTGCAGTCATCAACACGATTCTTGACCCACTGTTCATTTTTGTATTCAAGTGGGGCATCGCAGGTGCAGCATGGGCTACTATTATTGGACAGTTTTTCTCAGCAATGTTAGTGCTTGGTTATCTGCCAAAATTCCATACAGTAAAGCTTTCGCTGCAGGATTTTATGCCAAAGCCGCGTTTCCTTAAGATGGTTATGGCACTTGGTGCAGCTGCCTGCTTTAATCAGCTGGCAATCTTTGTGACGCAGATTGTTATGAACAACGTGCTTCGTTACTACGGTGCGCTGTCTATCTACGGAAGCGATATTCCGCTTGCAGTAGTTGGCGTCGGCTCTAAGGTAAACATGGTGTTCTTGTCAATCGTCATAGGTATTTCACAGGGTGCACAGCCAATCATTGGATTTAACTACGGTGCAGCTCAGTACAGCCGTGTAAAGAAAACATATCGTTTGGCAGCAACAGTGGCAACCATAATTGCCGTCATTGCGTTTGCAGGATTTCAGCTATTTCCGCGTCAGATTACGGCGCTGTTTGGAAGTGGTGATGAGCTGTATGAGCAATTTGCAGTATCATACTTCCGCGTTTTCATGTTCTGTACGTTCTTAAATGGTATTCAGCCGCTGACAGCAAACTTCTTCACTTCAATCGGAAAGGCACCGATGGGAATTTTCATTTCCATGACAAGACAGATCATCTTCTTGATCCCACTTGTACTGTTATTGCCGCTTGCATTTGGAATAGAAGGTGTCATGTTTGCCGGCCCGATCTCGGATGGTGTTGCAGGTGTGCTTGCTATCATACTTGTGCTTAGGCAATTTAAGAAAATGCCGGCAGAAGGACAGGCAAATTAAAAGATTATTATACAACAAAATGGGTATCCACAGGAAAATGAAACCTGTGGGTACCCATTTTTATGACGTTTTATTCATCAATCTCGATAACTTTTTGAAGAAGGTTTCCGACAAATTCAATGACTGGTCCAAGTACAAAAGCCATGAGTACTGTGACCACTCCAAGCTTGCCGCCAAAAATCAATGCAATTATTACGACAAAGATGTCGAAGCCCATGCGCACAAAGCGAAATGGAATAGAAGAAGCTTTCTTTTTCAGTGCGTTCCAGATGATATACGGAACAGCATCATACGGCGCAGTTCCAAGATCAACATCCATATAGAGCGCAGCTGCGAAAATAAAGCAGATCAGCGAAGGAAACAGTACACAGATGCGCACTGTCATGGAAGTGAAAACGCCATCTGTGACAACACCAGCCGGAAGAACAATTCCCCAAAGCCAAGAGAAAAACTGCAGAGAGTAACCAACAAGAAACATGTTGGCAAGTGTTCCAAAGCCTAAGTTCCGTCCGCCAAAAATGATAACAAAAATAAGAAGAACAATGTTCATCAACGCCTGCCAGTCACCAATTGCCATACCAAGCTTATCTGATATTGCCAGATTCATCATTGTACAAGGGTCGGTGCCCATGTCACACAAAACAAGCCAGGACAGGCAAAACCCCATAAGGATAACAGCGAAAAGCACCAGAAGCAGACGGGGAACGAAATTTTTTCTTCGGTACATGTGAGTAAAAAAGTCTTTTGTAAAAATTGCGCTCATAAAAAAATCCTTTTGTATTGAATAGAGTACCCGTCTGCAGTACAGACAAGCCATTTTTAAGTATAGCATAGTCTTACTGATTTGCAACAAAAAAATCAAACTTTCGGGCAGTGTCCCATAAGCAGTTCATTAATGCAAATATCAAAGTGATGGCTTAAATTGTAGAGATTATCAATAGTGGGAACAGAATCACCGTTCAACCAGTGGTAAATTGTTTGCGGACAGGAAAGTCCTAATATTTTCTGAAGGTCTTTTACAGTCATATCGTGCTGCTTCATCAATGAGCGCAGGTTCTGACCGATTTCTCTGGAGTCAAATTTTGGAATATCCCGCATTTGTTTTGTCTCCGTTTCTTTTGCTTTCTTGTCGTATTTACAGTAATACCAGAAAAAAGGCCAAGAAGCAAGAAAAATAGAACGCAGAATTCGACATAAGCTGTACTTTCGAGAAATCTGCATCTTGCCGTAATGTGGAAAAGCGATATAATAAATAAAAGGGGAGGCAGGCACAAACAAAACAAAGAAATACAAAAAGAGAGGTGTACCATGAATATAAACTGGGATGCAAAAGGCTATAAGGAAAATTTTTCATTTGTACATGAATATGGCGAGGATGTGGTCAGTCTGTTAAAGAGTCCAAAGGGAGCTGCTGTGCTTGATTTAGGCTGTGGAAATGGAGCATTAAGTGTAAAACTTTTGGAAAAAGGCTATAAGGTAATTGGAATGGATGCATCAGAGGCGATGCTTGAAATTGCAAAAGCACAATATCCGCATATGACATTTTTGCAAGGCGATGCATGCAGCTTTCATCTTAAGGAACCATTGGATGCGATCTTTTCAAATGCAGTGTTCCATTGGATTGATGCTTCGATGCACCCTCATATGTTGTGTCATCTCGCTGGACAGTTAAAGACAGGCGGTGAGCTTGTATGTGAGTTTGGCGGAAATGGCTGTGCAGAGACCGTTCACGCTGCGTTAGAGCGCGCATTTGCAAAGAGAGGCCTAGTCTATCCAAGAGTCTTTTATTTTCCAACTATTGGAGAATATGCACCACTCTTAGAAGAAGCAGGTTTTCGCGTTGAATATGCGGTACTTTTTGACCGTCCAACAAAGCAGAAAACAGAAGATGGCTTTAAAGACTGGGTAAATATGTTTGATAAGGCACCGTTTGAAGGAATGGATGAAGCATTAAAAGATGAGATCATTGCAGAAGCCGAAGCAGAATCAAAAGAAAAATTATATCATGACGGCAGCTGGTACATTGATTATGTGAGAATACGTTTTCGCGCCGTAAAGTATTAAAGCCATGGGGACAGGGACACTAATTCGGCCACTGTCCCTGTCCCCGCGGTCACTTTCTTATAAATTTCAGATAAATTACGCATGAAGCAGCGGCAGTAATAAACTCCGTCAACCACATAGCATGCCATACACCATTTGCATCAAAAAATTTAGTTAAAATAAGCGCAGCTGGAATGATGACAACTATATAGCGCATCAGTGAGATCACAAGTGATGGAGCACCTTTTCCGAGTCCTTCGAGTGCACCGGAAACGGTAACAGAAATCGAAGAGATGATAAAGCCAATGCTAATAATGCGAAGAGCAGAAGCGCCAAGGCGAATCGTTTCTGCATTAGAGGTGAAAAGTCCGATCAAGGAGCTTGGAATAGCAAGACAAAGTGCAGTACCGATTACCATGACACCAGATATAAGAATCAGAGAATCAAAGAAAATCTGCCTTACACGGGCATGTTCACCTGCACCATAATTGTAGCCAATCAGCGGACGCATTCCCTGAACAACACCATTTCCAGTCAGATAAAGGAAGGTTTGGAGCTTATAGTAGGCACCAAGAACAAGTACATATGACTGGGAATATGCAGCCAAAATTCCATTTAATGTGGAGACAAGCAGTGAAGGAAGCGCCAAATTTAATGTGGCAGGAATGCCGACAGTATAAAGGCGAAGTAATAGTTGCTTGCTTGGCTTGCAGCAGGAAAGAGAAAATGTTACAGGCAGTGGACGAACCACGCAGAAAACAAGGTAAATTACAAGAGACAGCATTTGTCCAATGGCAGTTGCAATTGCAGCACCTTCAATTCCCATCGCTGGAAAAGGTCCGATGCCAAAGATCATAAGTGGATCCAGAATAATGTTTCCGATACAGCCTGCCATCATGGCAACCATCGAAACCTTCATGCGTCCAGTTGCCTGAAAAATTTTTTCAAGAGATATTGAAATTCCAATCGGAATTGAGAAACTAAGGGTGATTCTTGCATAACGAATACCTAAAGATATCACGTCCTGATCAGCTGTAAACAGCTCCAAAAAAGGACGAATAAAGGTTAGACAGACAATCATAAGAAGTAGTCCGTGAAATGCATTTAATAATGTGCCAAGTGAGGCAGCACGGTCGGCTTCTTTTTTATTTCCAGCACCAAGGTGGATGGAAATAACAGCATTTGTTCCAATTGCAAAGCCAACGGTGATTGCCGTAATCAAGTTTTGAATTGGATAAACAAGAGAGAGTGCTGTCATGGCATTGTCGCTTATTTTTGCGATAAAGATGCTGTCAACAATATTATACAAAGAATTGACAAGCATAGACAGCGTCATAGGCAGTGCCATAGAAACTACAAGCGGCAGCACTGGTTTTTGCTTCATGTAAGTTTGATCCATAAAAAAAGAACTCCTTTCTGCTTTAAAGCGTTCTCACGAAAACATTTATTGGTTTTGCTGCGCAAAAAAATACCGCACAACAAATACGGGAACACAGAGAATGCAGTATTGTTGTGTGGCGAAAAATAAAGATATCTTAATTTAATTAGTCTTTATGAAAAGTCCACGGCCGGAATCCGGTTTTAGTACCAACATAGAATAGCAAAAATAAAGAGAGATGTCAAGCTTGACAAACAGGAAAAGATGCTATACTGTTGAGTTATGTGTTTAAAAGAACATGGCAAGGAAGGGAGACATCAGATGAGTTTGACACAAATAAACCTAAAGCCATATTGGGATGAAAATACAATTGAAAGAATGGATGTGACAATAAAGATCACAGGATTGTCTTATAAAGAGGGGGAGCGGCTGTGCAGTATGCAGCTAAGCACCGTGACAATTCCGGGATGTGAGCCAAATGCTTTACAGATTTGTGATGAAAGCGGTGCGGTTTTGGTGAAGGAGTCAGAAGAAACACCATATCCGTATCATTGGCGCAGATGGAATGTGCAGCGCGGCACAGAGGGAAATGTACAAATTAATTATACAGTATATCCGCGAGAGATAAAGCCAACAGATATTTGCGGTCCATATTTTGACTTTCGTGCAGAAAAGGGAGGTGCAAACAGTGCAGGCTTTTCTTTTTTAATGGATATTGAAAAGGCAGAAGAATGCGAGCTTTCATGGGATATGAGTGCGATGCCAGAGAAAAGCCGCGGTGTTTGCACATTAGGGGAGCACAAAGTAAAGGCGAAGACACTTGATAGGCTTCGTGAATGTTATTTTGCTATGGGACAATTAAATGCCATAGAAGAGGGTGATTTTGGATTTTACTGGATGAGTAAGCCGCTATTTGACGTAAAAGAGGTTGCTGAGTATACCAAAAAACTTTTTAGTCAGATGCAGAAATTCTTCAAGGATACCGAAAAAGTTTACCGTATTTTCGTGAGAAAGGATCCATTTTTGACAAGCGGCGGAACGGCGCTTTATCGTTCCTATCTTTTTGGCTGGAATACAACTCAGCCATGTAGCTTTGAAGATAAAAAGGCTATTCTCGCACATGAGATGGTACATAACTGGCCGCAGCTAAACGATAATCCATATGGTGTCACAACATGGTATTCGGAAGGCACGGCTGAGTATTACAGCGTACTTTTACCGCTTAGACTTGGCCTGATGACAGATGATGAGGCTATTTTGGAGCTTCAAAAGCGCACAGATGCATATTACTCAAATCCGACAAGAGTACTTGGAGATGAGGAGGCTGCCGCCATTTGCTGGAAAGACCGCAGGGCGCAGCGACTGGTTTATGGCAGAGGAATGATTTTTGTAATCAATATTGATATTATGATTCGCAAGGCAACAAATGGCGCACACAGCATAGATGATGTTGTGCTTGATATTTTGCAGAAAGATCGCGCAGGAATACAGCTTGGAAACGAAGTATTTTTAACGTCTGTAAAGAAAATTAGTGGTCTTGATGTGCGAAGCGAATGGGAAGATATGCATACAGGAAAGGAAATTATTCCGTTAAGCGGTGGCTTTGACGGTCATTTTGCCGTAGTGGAAAAAGAGATCGACGAAGCAGATACAGGAAAAAAAGTGCGTTCCTGGACATGGATCAAACAAGAGACGAAAAAAGGAAAATAATATGAGCGCTCAAGCGAGAGGAGGCAAATAGAAATGGAAAACAATACGACACAGCTCAAGAAATTTACACCAGAGACGATGAAAGAAATCGTTTATGTCACATGGCCGACACTTGCACCAGCAGGGGACAAAGCTGCATGGGTTGATTGGAAGGGCGACATGAAAAGTGGCCTGTTTTCTTCAAAGATTCATCTGATGGAAAATTTATTACAAAATGCGACAGGCGCAGAGGGTATGGACGCAGCTCGAAAAGAATCTGTTTTGACACCAGATGGAGTGAAAGAAAAACAGCCAGTTTTTCTTTCAGATGGCGTTCATATGGCGTATCTGTCGAATGAGACAGGTGAGTTTCAGGTATTTATTAAAAATCTTAAGACAAACGAAAAACGTCAGATTACAACACTTCGTCATGGTGTACTGTGCTATCAGCTGTCAGATGATGAGACAAAACTTGTTTTTGAGGCAACGCTTTGGCCAGAGGAGATTCAGGAAAATACTGCATTCGAAGAGATGACGCCAGAAAAGAAGGCACAGTGGGAAGAGGATCTTGATTGGAGACCATATGAGATTACTAATCTGACATATAAGCTTGATGAGTGGCACGGTATGAGAAAAGGTGAGTTTTCACATATAGGTACGGCAGAACTTTCATCAAAAAAACAAAAGCTTTTTACATCAGACTGCATGGAAAAGATGGAAGCAATTTATCCATCCTGGTCTCACGATGGCAAAAAAATTGCGTTTTATGGATATCCGTATGAAGGCGCAAAAGGCTTTGATGTAGAATTGTTTGTATGTGATGAGAACGGAAAAAATCTGAAGCAAATAAGTAGCGATAATGGTATTTATGGAGATCATGCACCGGCCTTTACAGCAGACGATACTGGCATCGTAACGATGGTGTTTGGTGATTTTGAAGATGGAAGCTGCGTACAGCTGCCAATGCTGTTTGATTTAATAAACAATACGCATCGATATTTGATCGACGA
>ERZ824598.3471-NODE-3471-length-13497-cov-2.999628_pt1 | contig 13497 bp, 10 predicted proteins | sample MGYA00519934_ERZ824598 | MGnify/ENA primary metagenome ERZ824598 (study PRJEB31778, sample SAMEA3449177) | human gut metagenome | biome: human gut; feature: human-associated habitat; material: faeces | place: United Kingdom | collected 2010/2012 ... | reverse complement strand
AATATCATCACAAAATGAAAAATCTCTATATGTTTTTACAATTTCTACACTAGGATGCCCCATAAATTTTCTCAAAATTTTTTGGCATTCCTCTTTACTATAATTTTGATTTTGAGAAATTATGCATTTTACTCCATCAAGTATTCCCTTATTTTGTTCCAACACTTTAGCAATTTGTTTTTGTGATTCATCTTCTTTTAGCACTGGTTTAATTATAGAAGCATCCTTTTTATAGCCAATTGTCATTCCATGCGGTGCAGCAGTAAATATCTCAAATAAGTTATTACAAAATAAAATTTTATTTTTTAAATCAGAATTATAACTAAAGTAATAACTTAAATATTGTCCATCTTCTTGTCTCTGTTCTGTATATAATCCAAAATAAAATCCAACCAACTTTCCATTCCATCCAGCTGAATCCAACAATTGTCTAAAAGAACGTTGCATAGACCCGATCCATCCACTATCTACAATTGCAATGTTATCTTTTTCAAGCATTTTCTCTTGTTTAAAATATTCCATAATTGCTTTATATGATTCTCTGGATTTATTCCAAATATAATTATTGAATTTATCATTTTTTTTCAATATTTCTTTATAATTTACTATCTGCTGTTCGGTTAATTCTCCTGCAACACTAAAATCTTTCTCCCACCCACATTCTTTAATTATAGTTTTTCGTTTCTGTTCGCTCATTTCTATTCTGTCAAAAAAAGTATTTAATGTAACATGATATCCAGATGCAAAAATAAGATCATACGCTTCATCACCTATCAGATGATAACTTGGCATTCTCAAAGAAGCTCTAGAGCAATATAAATATCTGCATTCCATATTCCATTGATATCTTTCACATATTAATTCTGCAATTTTTTTCAAAATATATCCATCTCTTGCCAAAAAATATAATGTATGAATTTTTCTTTCTTTTGCATTGTTTAAAACCCAATTTACATAACTATACAAAACGGGAGCCACTTTTTCTTTACTAATACTATATAAATCCATATATTTATTCCTCATCTTGATGATTTACTTTTCTAAATCCGCTTTTTTGAAAAAAACTTTTTCCTATGTCTCTCCATTAACATTCCTGGAATCAGCCCAATAATTAATGGTTTTATTACATATCGAAAATTTCTTTTTAATATTCCAAGCGAGTAAAATCCGTGATAACGTATCACTGCCTCGTTAATACGATATCTGTATTTTCTTTTTGAAAATGCATTTATATCTTCACGATACTGAAATAATTTTTCTTGCATATTATACCCTTGAAATCCAGCCGCATATATCCGCATAAAAAGTTCATAATCCTCTGTTCTTAATGCTCGAATTTCTGTAGAATATCCCCCCATTTTTTTCATCACATCCGTTCTAATTAAAATAGCCGGATGTATGAATACCGATGTTTTTAAAAAATCTCTTTTTTGGGGCCGTTCTATCATCTGATATATTCCCCATACACCCTTATCATCAATAAATTCCGCATTGCATCCTACCATTGCATATTCCTGATGACTTTCTAAAAAAAATAATTGTTTTTTTAATCGGTCCTTTTTAGATATATCATCAGCATCCATACGAGCCAAATATGTTCCACGTGCCATTTCTATACATCGATTTAATGTATAAGCTAATCCCCTATTGTTTTTATTATGTATTAACCGAATCCGAGGATCCTTTTTACAGATTTTTTGTAACCACATATAAAATTTTTCTTCAGATCCATCATCACATATGATATATTCGAAATTCTCATAACTTTGTTCAAGTATAGAATTAATAGCCTGTATAACATAATCTTTTCTTTTTTCGTTATAAATCCCCATAATCACACTAATGACTGGATTATCTTTATTAACCATTATCAACCTATACCCCATATATTTTCTTTATAAACACATTTCATATATTTTTTTCATTTTCAAGCAAACACGACATAATTCAAATTTTTTTACTTTTTCTTTATTCTGTAATGCATATAATGATAAATCTTGATTTTGTAATTTTCAAATCGCATCCGCAAATCCTTTAACATCGTCTGGTGCCACCGTATACCCAGTTATTCCATTCTGAGAATAATCACGAATTCCATGGATATCAGAAGTAAGTAATGGTAAGCCGCTTGCCATTGCCTCTAATGCAGCAACACCTAATCCTTCCCTATACGATGGGAAACAAAATATATCAGCTATTTGATATAATTCCACTACATTTTCACAATATCCTAAAAAATGCACTTGTTTATTCACCCCAAGTTTTTCGGCCAATTTCATTAATTTAACTGTTTGTTCATTACCTTTTCCGGCTACCATATATTGTATACTTGAATCTTTAATTTTTCCCAAAGCTTCAATAATTACACGATGATTTTTATTTTTATTTACCTCTCCTACGGATAAAAGAACAAAATCTTCCTTATTCAGATGATATTCTTTTCTTTTACTTTTTTTGTCAACCAACGTATCCTTAAATCTATCTATTTCTATTCCAACACCATGAATATACTCAAGTTTCTTCATATGAAACTTCTTTTTTGCTCTGGCATAATCCTCATGATTGATCGTTATCAACACATCCGTCCATCTGCTCAATGCTTTTTCCACAGGATAGTACAGCAGCCAGTTCATAAGTGGTGCCCCCTGATAGAAATGAAACCCATGTGCCGTATAGATCACTTTTGTCCTGGTCCGGTGTCCTGCAATCCTTGCGACCACACCACCGATCGGGCTGTGACAGTGACAAAATGCATAGGTATTCTGCTTCATCAGTCCTTCCACCTGCCATAACGCTTTCATGTTCTGTCCCATATGTTTGATATTCCGTGCGAAATCAATCTGATAACAGCGCACATGCATGTCCTGCAGTTTTTGTTTCAGTTCCGCGACGCGCGCATCTGAGCAGGTGTTTCCCTCGATAAAATTGCAGGCCACATCTACCTCATACCCCAGTTTCTGCAGCAATGCAATGTTTGGCATATTAAATTGATCGATCATTGAGGCAACGGACGCCAACATCAGAACTCGTTTCATCTTTTCCTTTCACCAAATACTCAACTAATTAATTCTTCTTTTATAGTATGGTAATATTGATGTATCTTCTTCCATCCCAATACATCAATTCCACCAACCACCAAAGTCAATATTCCACCAATGATAGTTATAAATATACCGCCCCAATCATTTGTCTCAATCACACTTCCCTTCATTGCAAACATAAACATCTCATACAGAAAGGCATGTTGATCCTTAAAGACAAAAATATCGAGCATTTCATACAAGACAAACCAAGAGGCAAGCACCATAAATGTAACCCATACAATTATCTTTACCATCGCCCAAAACAGATTCTTCCCCTTTTTATCATTTTCCAAGCTAACCACACGCTTATCAAGGTCATTATCCGTTTTCTCATCTTTATCCTCTACCATCTCTACCTTGTCATCCCCGATCACCGGAGCAACATTTTCTTCCGATTGCTCGACAACCACCGGACGAAATGGAATAATTTCTTTTTCCGGCTCGCATGTCATATAAAAGATATCCGGATACGTTTCTTTTGTATACTGCATAAAGTCATCCTTGGAAACACTGTAAAACGGTCTCCCCTCGTTTTCTACCCGTGCCGGTTCCAGGATTGCCTGACAGTGATAGCATTGATACGAAGCAGCAAATCCATCACATACGAAGACATTCTGACTATGGCATTTTGGACAGCTATAGTGCAATTCTTTTCGAACCAGATTTTTTGCACACAGAACCTGCAGCATACTTTTGGTATATATAATTTCCAGATCCAGCCGTTCACTCAGATCCTGCGTCGTAAACTGCTTACATTGCCTTTGTGTCAACTGCGGCAGGATTTTCATACATTGCCGAACCGCTTCTCTTTCGTTCATACTCTTTATAAAGCCCCCATATCTGCTGGAATTCTTCTTCCGAATAATATTTTCCTTCCAAAATGTGCAGCGTCAGAAACTGATAATTATCAGCTTCATATTTCACTTGTAATACCCCTCGCGCTCTTGGAAAATTGACCGTCAGGGAAATAATTCTTTTCACGATATCCAAAGAATCCCTGATACACATAAACGTCTTGGCATCATAAATACAATCTACACCATTTTCTCCTGTTAAGTTTGCCGACAGATTATCTCTGTCACTGAATCGAATTTTTGATATATATTTTTCATCGCTTGGAAGAAGCGTATTCAATGCATGATCTTCCCGGTAATCATATAATGCGGTCTGTTGAATCAGGCGATATAGTTCTTCCTCTAAATTAATGATTCCATCCGGCATATATAATTTTCCGTCTTTTTGTTCTACATGATGCAACGGAATATTTTGTAACATTGCATCGATAATGCTGCTAAGGCTCTCTCTCTTATCATCAATCTCTTTTATATTTGGAAGCCGTTCAAAAAACTGGTTGAACAATTCTTTGCTCATGTCATACAATACATTCTGAGGATCAACCTCTCTATTGTTGTCCAATTCCAGTTCTAATGTTTCTTCTACTATACTATAGATTTTATCAAGCTGAATCTGCGGACGGCTCTCCTGTATAATTCCATGCTGATTCCATACTTTAACAATCATGCAGCGCTGTTCCAGGTCAATAGTTACCGGAAGATAGGAACACTCCTCCTCGATCGGACCTGCAGAATCTTTTAACATGCAAAATACAAAAATCAGATGCACCCTGATTAAATTTCCATTCCTTCTTTCTTCCTGTATCGCTGCAAGCTTCGTGGAGTCTTCCTTCGGTGGAATCGTCTCTATGATCTGGTTGTACGCCCAATCGGGGATCTGGAATTTGCGCATAAGTCTGCCCCACGAATCCCTGCTCTTTAATCGCAGACAGGTCGAAGCAGTTAATGAATACACGCGCATCAATCGATGATGACCATATAATAATTCTTGAAAGAAAAAATCATTCAGATCCTCAACAGAAATCAATCCGCTTTGACAAAGCTGTTCTAGCAAAACCCGCTGGTCCGAAAAAGACAGCCTCTGCTCATTTGCAATTTTCTGTTCGGTAAGAAATCTATTCAGGCTTGTTGATGATATATTATCGATAAGTTCCTTAACTATATGCATTCTCTTGTCCTCTGTCTTCCGTAACCCCAAATCCAATAAATATTATTTTTATTATATCACGAACCTTTATCTTACTCAATGTAAAAAACCGGTCAGACTTATCATCCAACCGGTTTTATCACTTCTACCGAAACTATGGCTCCATATTTTTTAATAATGCATTAATATTCTGCGTATATAAGTTTTCACATAATTTCAAAATTTCTATTTCAATCTGATCATCGCTGATTGAAACTCCCCTCTCGGATCAGCAATTAATATCTCCAATTCATGAGACGTTCTCCAGCAATTTACAGCTTCTACAACGTCAAGCATGATCTCCAATGCCTCACGCAGCTCATCCACTGTCACAATAACAAAATTATCCCCCGGGTATCTTGCATCATAATAATAGTCTTTGAGTAATGCCAGATCCTTCCTCTCTAATTGTAAGGAAGTATCCACCCTTTTAATCTCATCGTATAAGGCACGCAAATTATGAGATGTCATTAGTTTTTCAATTCCAGTACAAACCAGTTCTGCCACAGAGTTCAACATTTTTTCTGCGATTTGCTGTGCCGAAGCTGCAGCCGGATTGCAGTATACAGGTGACACTGCATCCCTTAAATACCAGAATTCATTGCACGCAATAGAATAATAAGAATTTGCCTTTATCATATTTTCAACTCCTTATAATCTCTTCTTAACTGTTGTGTAAACTTTGAATTATCATGTTCGAAATACTGCGGTGTTACAAAAACCACATCCGCATGCAACATCTCGAGTTCTTCTCGCAAGGCTCCCATCATCCATCTTTCCGGTTTTTCCGGAACTATGATGCAAAAGTCGATATCACTGCTGGCCTTATAATCATTTCTCGCGTAGCTTCCAAAAATCCCCAAACTCTGATATTTGATACTCGAATTTTTAATAATATCTACGCACTTGTTCAACCGGTCTTTAAAATCATTTTCAACAACAGGTGACACGTACGGCATCCCTAAACCTCCACTCTTTCTATTAATCTGTCCTATCACAGTTTCTACAATGTCAATCGTAATCTCTAATGTTTCAACAATAAGGAAAGTACTTTCGGTCTGGCTCCCCTTGCATAATGGAAGCCCAGTGCATGTCTTACAATTTCCGGAAGATACAGTTTTTCACCATCCCTGATCAGATATCCTTCCTGCATCATCAACTTTTGTTGGAATACCATCTGCGTATTTTAAACACAAATTTTTAAATTGTATACTCAGCTGCCTCATCATATGCTTTTTCATTCAGATACACATTTATTTACTCTAAGAGTTCCGTTGTCTTCCTGTTATATACTTCGGTATCCATGTAATCTTCCAGAATTGTATTGACATCCCAGCCGTTCATCGGCTCCATCGGTTCTGCCAAAATTTCAGTAGTATCATACTTTAATTCTTTTATTTATGCAAGATTTTCCCATTCCAGCTCTTATCCTTCCGTCCTTCTTACCGACTCTTTCCAGTCACACACACGATATTCTTCCTTATATTCACTCATCTGCATATCGTACACACTGTCACCAAACGCTTTGCCCGTCAGGGTGCCAATTTTTCCCGGAATCTTTTTCATCAGCCGGATGATCCAGCCAGTCGCTGGAACCATCACAAGCCGGTGTCCTTTTACCATAGCGATCATCTGCACCAGATCCGAAGTATTGATATACTGCTCGTTCTGCGGAAAAAACACTCCGGTCTCTTCATTGTCGATCATCCGTTTGACAAACTGTGCCAGATTTTCTATATAAAGCATGGAACGCTGATTATGTACAATCGGAAATAGCGGTAGCTTTCCTGCCAGTTTTGCAAGCTGTGGATAGTTTCCCTTTGATCCCTTTCCGTAAATCATCGGCGGGCGCAATACAACAACCTTAAAACGTTCATCTGCCAGTGCCTGTATTTTCTGATCCGCCTGCCATTTGCTGTCTCCATAGAAATTCAATGGTTTTGGAATTGTATTTTCTGTGATTTTCTTTTCTTTACATCCGCTGTATACAATCATGGAAGACATAAAGAGAAACTGCTGCACGCCTTCCTTTTTGGCTTTTTCGGCTGTCTCTACTGCCAGATCTGTATTCACACGGTAATACTGCTTCTTTTCTTCTTCCGTCACCTGTCCCACATCTGCATGTGCGATTCCCGCCACATGATAGACCACATCATATGCAGAAAAATCGTGTGTCCGCCAGGTTTGGGTTCTCATATCCAGCGTGTCAACCTGGTAGTACTCCGGCCATTGTTTCAGCCATGCCTCCACAGAAGTTCCCACATAACTGCCGCTTCCGGTGATCAGAATCTTCTTTTTTCTCCTGCCCTTTTCACTTTCTTCTGTGTCTTTTACAATGGTTTCCTTTTTCGCGCTGCTCTGTGCTGTTTCGCTTTTGTGTGCTTCTGTCTCTTCTTCCTCTTTGTTCAGTTCGCCGGTTCCACCTTCAACCACGCCGTCGTGCATGAGCACGGATCCAATTGTGCCAAGAAAACATTTCAGATCCATCCATGGTCCCAGATGTTTGACATATTCGCCATCCAGTCTTGCTTTGTCCGGAATCTCCAGTTCATCTCTTCCATTGATCTGTGCCCACCCGGTCAGCCCCGGTGTCACATCATTGGCACCATATTTCTCACGCTCTGCTACCAGATCATCCTGATTCCACAGTGCCGGCCGCGGTCCTACGATACTCATTTCTCCTTTGAAGATATTAAAAATCTGCGGAAGTTCATCCAGACTGGTTTTGCGCAGGAATTTTCCTACCTTTGTGATGTACTGCTCCGGATTCTCCAGCATATGTGTTGGCACATCCTTCGGTGTATCAATCCGCATGGTACGGAATTTGTAAATCTGGAAGAAACTCCGGTGGATGCCGACACGCTTCTGCTTAAATAATATCGGTCCCGGTGTATCCAGTTTGATCGCAATACATAAAAAAAGAAGGAGTGGTGATAAGATCACGATCGCCATCCCACTTAATATGATATCAATTCCTCTTTTGATGTAATGGTATCCTTTCATGGCGTTTTCTCTCCTTCTTCATAGATACGTTTTTATTTATTCTCCCCCGCCAATTCCGGGTGATACGTCGACACGATTTTCTTGACATACTCCCGGATGTCTTCCGGTTCTGTCACAACGTACTCTTTTAATTCTTCCAACTGCTGCATGAATTTCTCCTCATCTAGTTCAATCGGCCTGCCGACATGAATCAGATTGTTTTCGGTATCCTGCATCCCTTCTTCATCCATCAGCATCTCTTCATAAAGTTTTTCTCCCGGGCGAAGTCCTGTGAAAATGATATGGATATCTTCATCCGGCTTGTGACCGGAAAGAAGAATCAGGTTTTTTGCCAGATCCAGAATCTTGACCGGCTCTCCCATATCCAGAACAAAAATTTCTCCACCTTTGGCATAGGTACCCGCCTGCAGCACCAGAGATACCGCTTCCGGAATTGTCATAAAATACCGCACGATATCCGGATGGGTAACCGTGACCGGACCTCCACGCTCAATCTGTTTTTTGAACAGCGGAATCACACTTCCGTTACTGCCAAGCACATTTCCAAAACGCACGGCTACGAAATCTGTCTTCGATCTGCGGTTATAGGTCTGAATGACCATCTCACAGATGCGCTTGCTGGCACCCATGATATTGGTTGGATTGACTGCCTTATCCGTGGAAATCATCACAAATTTCTTCACCCCGTACCGATCTGCCGCCTGTACAATCTTCCACGTGCCAAGCACGTTATTCTTAATTGCCTCGTTCGGACTCTCTTCCATGAGAGGCACATGTTTATGTGCCGCTGCATGATAGATAATCTCCGGCTTATAATGTTCAAAAATCCAGTTCATACGATTCGTATTCCGCACGGATGCGATCAGCACAACAAGATCCAGCTCTGGAAACCGGACTTTCAGTTCGTTTTGCACATCGTAGGTCGTATTCTCGTAAATATCCACAATAATCAGCTGTTTTGGCTTGTGTGCGGCAATCTGCCGGCACAATTCGCTTCCGATGGAGCCGCCACCACCGGTCACCATGATTACCTTTCCGGATACATAATCCATGATAGACTGCAGATCAACGGTCACCGGATCTCTGCCTAACAGGTCATTGACATCTACATCTTTTAATTTGCTGACGCTGACATCGCCGTTTACAAGCTGGTAAATGCCGGGCAGACGTTTCAATGTGCATCCGGTTTCTTTGCAGATATCAAGAATCCCCTTGATCTGTTTCTGCGTGGCCGATGGCATGGCAATGATGATCTCATGCACATGCAGTTCTTCGACTTTTTCCAGAATATCGCTCCGATCTCCTACGACTTTCGCTCCATGAATATAATTGCCAATCTTGTTCCGGTCATCATCAATCACACCAACAACCTTCTTTTTCACATAGCGGCTGTTGTTGATTTCTTTGATGATCTGGTTTCCTGCATCCCCTGCTCCGATCACAAGTACATTCCGTCTGTACACACCTGCTCTGCGCATATTGCGAAGCACACGCAGACCGCGGTAAGAATATCTGCATCCCATGACAAATACAAATAGAAACAATCCATACAGAATATAAAAGCTTCTTGGCACCGGGTACATATCTCCCCAGTTCCGAAGCAATATCAGCACCGTCACAACAACGGTATCCAGAATACATGCCGAAACAACATACATCATTTCCAATGCTCCCGCATAGCTCCAGAGACTGGAATACAGCCGGAGCAGCCAGAAAATGACCAGCGTAACAATGATCATAAAAGGAAGTGCTCTCCACACTTCATCCATATATTGAAACGGCACGTTCATAATATTCAGATCAAATCGAATCAATAACGCAACTATGCTTGCAGCAAACACTGCAAGCACGTCGTAGCACATCAGAAAAATCCGTCTGATCAGTAATTGTTTATCTTGAATGATTTTTTTCATAATTTCAATCTGTTATTTTTGATTCTTTCTCTGTTTTCTCGATTGTTTTTTCGATGATTTCTTCCTGACTGAGGATTCTGTCACTCCTGCCCCTTGAGTATTCTGTACCGTCTGCACGGTATCTGCTTTTGCACTCTCTGCTGCTTTTGGAATACTCTGTTTTACGACAGTATCACTTTCTGCAGAAACCGTTTCTTTAACAACAAAGAGATTTTCTTTCTTTACAAGCATCCGGTTCACCGCAAGTCCCAGGCCAAGCATACCCCAGAATACTGGAGCGGTACATACATTGGAATCATTTGCGATACCTGCAATCATATACACCAGCACTGCCGCAAATAATCCAAATCCAACCCAGCTGATACTCTCGTGCAGATCCACTCTGCGGTAAATGCGTACCGACTGTACCAGATACCAGAACAAAAATACCAGAAGTGCCAGAGTACCGAGTAATCCGGTTTCTACCCACTGCTGCAGATACCAGCTATGGGCTTTTACGTCATAGCTGTTTGCGCCGTAGACATAGTTCTGACTGATATAATCTTCCTGTGGCACTTCAAACATATAGGTATTTGCCCCACTCCCCATAAAAGCATGCTTTCCCAGAAGCGGAATCGTTTTATTCCAGATATGTCCTCGATTACTCATTGCATCATCCAAAAATACTTTTGAAACCTTCGGATTCTCAAACTTCACTAATTTTCCTGCTGGATTCAGATACTCATATCCATTCTCATCGGTATTTATGAAGTTCCACTGCACACCATCAATCGTTGCACAAATTCCGGGCAAGCTATCTCCAAAAGATACCGGTTGCAGCTGTACCCCAGAAAAACGACTGTCATCCATCGTTGTCACCTGGTTATCTGCATCCACTATCGTCTGACTTAACTCATTTCCATCCGAATCTTTGCAACTGATCTGTGTTGTTCCATCCTCTCCCACGGTATAAGAAACACTCAGTTTATTCCCGTGAATGTCAAGCACAACATCATCCGTATTGGTTTCTACTCCATTCAGAGCCCATCTGTCACTCATCCGGTATGTACCAACAATTGTATTTTTTATATTTTCACCTGCTGAGGTGGTATTTCCAAGTACGCTTGCTGCTATAATCCCAATTACCACTACAACAGCACCCACAACAAACAGTTTTTTCTTCCGGCTCAAAAGCACAAGTATAAGTACCACTGCTGCCAATGCAAGAGCCATCCATCCACTCGCACTGCCGCTTCCTTTCAAGCAGATGGCACAGCATACTACCGCTACTGCCAGTACTATCCGATGCCATATCTTTTTTGACGCAATAAACAGGCATACCGCCAGCACAATGAGCATACCAAAATAAAACGATAAAAAGTTCGGATTGTATAATGTCGTATAAGAAGTTTTCGGTGCAAAATTAAATGTCAGCTCTTTTAAATTCTTCCACCATCCAGGATTTGTAATTAAATGTTTTCCAAAATTTGACTGAAAGAAGTCCAGTCCAAAATACTGAAATACGCCGATCACTGTAACAATAGCCATGCCAATGCCCGAAATTTTCAAAATGAATTCCACATGTTTTTCTTCATTCACAAAATTATATACATAATAACACAGCAGCATATACGCAAAAACTACCCACACAGACTCAAAAAGTTCATAAGTTCCACCGGATACCCAATGCTTATGCTTTGAAAAAAGTGCTGACATCAGAACAAAAAGTCCATATATCATCAGAAAATAAAAAGAATTTTCAAACTGCAGGGTCTCTTTCTTCACATAATGCCGATACAACAGAATTGCAGCCATCACCACTCCAATGATTACAATCGCAATCATCTTCCATGCAAAAAAGAAATCTGTCTGTGTATCTGAATTGGCCGGAAACCAGTCAAACTGCGACAGATTTGAATTATAGGAATACATATGTACAAGCAATGGCACAAACCCCATCATCAAAATGACGGGAATCATCAGCTTATTCGTCTTTTTTAAATTTCGATATCCATTCTCACTCAAAGTTTTCTCTCCTTAGTAAACAATTTTTCTAGAATATAATACCTCTAAACCTTCGTTTTTTCAACACGTAAAATATATATAATAGGTAAAAACACTTTTTTGTTACTTGTGTGTTACTTAAAAATTTTACAAATAAATGTGTATGATTGACACGATAATATAAATTTTTACACACGAAAGGAAGAAAAATGAGATTACCAAACGGATACGGCGGAGTCGTAAAACTCTCCGGCAACAGAAGAAGACCCTACGCAGCACGCATCACTACGGGCTGGCACATCAATGACATCACTGGAAAGCGCATCCAGCACTATCAGATTCTGGGCTACGCTCCTACCCGGTCAGAAGCTCTGCAGATTCTGGCACGTTACAACAATTATCCCATCGATGGGGAAACGCTGAAATTAACCTTCCGGGAAATTTATCTCCGATGGTCCGAAGAAAAGTTTCCTACCATCTCCCACTCCAACATCAAAGGCTATCGGGCGGCCTTTGCCACTTGTGAAAACATTGCTGATATGCCATTTCACAATTTGAGACTCAATGATTTACAGCAGGTGATTGATCACTGTGGCAAAAACTATCCTACCCTGAAAAAAATCCGTGTTCTTTTTAACCAGCTCTATTCTTATGCCATGAAGCACGAAATTGTCTCAAAAGATTATTCTGCCTATGTAAATATTTCGAAATACAAAGACCGGAATCCTAATAAAAACATACGAAGCTGTTTTTCCACTTCTGAAATTGCTCTCCTTTGGAAACACAAAAACGATCCCTATTGCCAGACAGTCCTCATGCTGATATACAATGGGGTCCGTGTCTCAGAGCTTTTGGATCTGAAAAAAGAAAACGTTCATCTGTCCGAACAATATTTTGATGTCATTGACAGCAAAACCGAAAACGGCATTCGAAAAGTTCCGATTGCTGACAAAGTACTCCCCTTTTACCAGCGCTGGCTTCATGACTGTTCTGATTGTGAATATCTCATCCATACTCTGGACAGCCAGCATTTTACCTATTATATGTATTACCACAATATTTTCCAACCCTTGATGTTTCGTCTGCACATCGATCATACACCTCACTGCTGCCGACACACCACAATTTCCCTGCTCGCCGAAGCACATGTCGATCAGACTACCATCAAAAAAATTGTCGGTCATTCCGGCGCTATGTCCCTGACGGAACGGATTTACACACATTTGGATGTACCTGCGCTGGTCGAAGCCATAAATCAGATTTAATCGCTTCTTGTATGTTGCTTGCGTGTTACTTGTAGAAGTGATTTTGCCCCAAACTCTGTTTATAAATCCGGTATTTCCAATACTTCCGCAGAAAATACCATGCATATTTCCGGTTAAGGTAACTTACAAGACTTCTACAAAGAAGAATGCTAAGGCAAAGACAAAGAAACTTACTTACACAATGAAAGTTGCTAAGGTAGGCGTTGCTTT
>ERZ824598.3470-NODE-3470-length-13499-cov-3.201577_pt1 | contig 13499 bp, 9 predicted proteins | sample MGYA00519934_ERZ824598 | MGnify/ENA primary metagenome ERZ824598 (study PRJEB31778, sample SAMEA3449177) | human gut metagenome | biome: human gut; feature: human-associated habitat; material: faeces | place: United Kingdom | collected 2010/2012 ... | reverse complement strand
GTAATCAGATATGCCCTAACATATCGGTCAGTGCAAATACAGCATACAGATTTTCTGAACGGATCTGCCGGACAGAAAGATTAAAAGGAGAAAAAAGATGGAAGAAAAGATGTTATACAAAGATGCAAGTCAGCCGGTGGAAGCACGTGTGGAAGATTTACTTTCCAGAATGACATTAGAAGAAAAGGCAGCACAGTTGTGCGGAGATCTGGCAGCATCCTTTATTGTAGATGGTAAATTAAGTCATGAGGCATTAGTGGAAAAATTCAAAGATGGACACGGAAGAATTACCCAATATTCCCTTGTCGGTCTTGTAAGCCCAAAACAGATTGCAGAGATCACCAATCAGCTTCAGGATTTTTTTGTAAATGAAACAAGACTTGGAATTCCGGTAGCATTACAGTCAGAAAATCTGTGTGGATATCCGGGAGCAGGGGGAACACTTTTCCCAGCACAGATCAATGTGGGGGCTACATGGGAACCAGAGCTGGCAGAAGAAATGAGTTCCATCATTGGTCAGGAATCAAGAGCAGTTGGCATCACATCTGCAATGAGTCCGGTAATTGATGTTTCCAGAGATCCGAGATGGGGACGTACATATGAGACTTATGGGGAGGATCAGTATCTGATCAGCCAGATGGGAATCCATTATGTCCGCGGTATGCAAAATCAGGGCGTAAGCTGTATAGCAAAGCATTTTCTGGGATATGCCGAGACACAGGCAGGACTTAATACTGCGACTACAAGATTAAATGACCGCGAATTATATGAAGTATTTGCGACACCTTTTGAAGCTGCAGATAAAGAAGCAGGTCTTGATGCAATGATGGCAAACTATGCAGAGATTGATGGACTGCCGGTAATTGATAATAAGAAAATTGCAAGAGATTTACTTCGTGACACTATGGGATTTGAAGGGATGCTGACATCAGATGGAGCGGCAGTATTAAAAACATACAACTATTTCAAGGTTGCAAACAGTTATATGGAGGCAGGTCTCTTAGCAAAGAAAGCCGGATGTGACACGGAAATCCCAGTTGGTGCGTCCTTTAGGAATCTTCCAAACTATGTGAGAAGTGGAGAGCTAGACGAGGCATTGTTAGATGAATCTGTAAGAAGAATTCTTACAATTAAATTTAAGCGGGGATTATTTGAGAATCCATATTGTGAAATTGAAAAATTGGAAGAAGCAATGCGAAATGAGGAAAAAGAAGAGGTCAGCAAAAAAATTGCACAGGATTCTCTTATACTTCTTAAAAATGATGGTGTTCTTCCAATCAAAAAAGGAACAAAGATTGCTGTGATCGGACCACATGCAGACAGCCTCCGCTATCCGGTAAGCGGATATACTTATCCTGCTTATATCGAGATGATGGATGCCGGAAGAAAGAACAGTGCAGCAGTGACATTCAATGGAATTGCAGATGAACAGGCTAAGGCAGAAAAAGAAAAGGCACCAAAAGGACCATTCGATACACTGTTTGATATGCTGGATGAGGAAGATGTAAAACAGCTGGACGATATGAACGGAGTTTTGAGAACACTTCACACCAGAAGCTTAAAAGAAGTACTTTCAGATAGATTTGAGACAGTTTATGCGCAAGGATGCGATATTATCGGAACATCAGAAGACGGATTTTCAGACGTAGTGAAAGCGGCAAATGAGAGTGATGTTGTTGTCATGGCATTAGGTGGAAACTGCGGATGGGTTAATGTGACAGGCGGTGAGGGAAAAGATCGTCAGTCATTGGAACTTCCGGGTGTTCAGGAGAAATTATTAGAAACGGTTGCTGCAACAGGAAAACCTGTCGTGCTTGTTTTATATGGACCGGGAATTTTTTCTGTGAACTGGGCAGTAGAAAATATCGCAGGAATTGTTCAGGCATGGATGCCGGGACCATTTGCAGGTGAAGCTGTAACAAATGTTCTTGATGGAAGCTTTAATCCTGGAGGTAAGCTGAATGTAACAATTCCTAGAAGTGCCGGACAGATACCGATTTTTTATAATCATAAAAACGGTTCCGGATATGCATCGGGAAGTGATGCTACGAGTGCAGCTATTTTCAGTGGTGGATATACGGATGGATTGGGAACGCCATTGTATCCATTTGGCTATGGGTTGAGTTATACAGAGTTTGCATTGGATCATTTCAAAATTGAAAAGACTGAGATTCCGACTGATGGAAAAATCGAAGTTTCCTGCACAGTAAGCAATACAGGTGCTGTTGCCGGAGATGAAGTAGTACAGCTTTATCAGGCGTTCCACGGAGCACATGTCGTAAGACCTAATAAACAGCTTGCCGGATTTAAACGAGTTCATTTAAATGCAGGTGAGACAAAGAAGATTACTTTCAATCTTGATACAGCACAGCTTGGCTATTATGATGAAGAGATGCAGTTTGTCGTTGAACCGGGACAGCTTGATATTATGGTTGGTACATCTTCAGAAGATCTTCCATTCAAAGAGACAATTAATCTGATTGGCGAGAAAATTTGTATTGCAGGTAAGAGAAGTTATACCTGTGAAGTGGAAGAAAAATAAAATATGAAAAAAGACCAAATAAAAGTGGCGTTACATTAGGACAATTAATGATGTATATGCAGACGATAAGAGCAGACAAAGCAGAATAATTTTATTGGAACAGTAAAAGGCGTGATTTTGGTCACGTCTTTTACTGCTTTTTACAAAAAAATAGGAATAAACCATGCTGATAAAATATCATACATTTTGATTACAATAATTTGAAAATATGTTATGATACTAACAGAGAATATACTGGATATTGAATCGGTTGAGATAAAAGAGTAGGAAAAGGGTATCAGAGCATGGCAGGGAAAAAGGGAAACAGCTTATTGGAAACAAGAAGACGCAACCGTGTCTTGATCAAAAATATGATATTTCGGATGGAGAATGCGAGAAGGACTGCGATAGCCGAAGAATTAGGATTAACACTTCCGACAATTACAACGAGTGTAAACGAAATGCTTTCGGAGGGGATTTTAGAAGAAATACCCATAACAGATGGAAAACTTGTAAATAACATGGGAAGACGTCCGAATGCAATTGCATTCCGTGCAGAGGCAGCCTATGCAATTGGTGTGGAACTTGGCCCATATGCAACCAGGGCGGTTCTGATGAATTTAAGAGGAGAAGTTTTAGAACAATCAGAATATGAAAGTCCTGCTGAAAATTATGCAGGTATGCTTGAAAAGATAACTAATATCATAAACGAAATGGTGGATAAAGCAAAAGGCAGAAATCTGCTTGGAGTAGGGGTAGGACTACCGGGATTTATTGACAGAGAAAAGGGTGTGATCCGGAGCAATCCAAGAAAAGACTGGATGGGAAAACCATTTGCTACAGATTTAGAGGAGCGGATCCATCTGCCGATACTGATCGATAACAATGTCAGGCTTCGTGCTGTTGGACATGAAATGAGTATGCGTGGACAAAAACCGGATTCATTTGCATATTTTTTTGTTTCAAGAGGTGTTGCGTGTCCATTAATGTTGAAAGATGATGTGGTTTCAGGATATACAGCAGGAGCAGGAGAAATCGGCCATACAGTGATCAGCGTCGGCAAAGAACTTAAATGTGTGGATGATCTGGGCAGCGAAGGAGTAATTTTCAGAAATTGCCAGGAGGCAATGTTAGGAGGCAGGCTTCCGGAACTTAGAGAGCGTGTGCAGAAGGATAGGATACTTCGGATGGATCAAATCCTTGAAGTACAGGAACTGGGAAACCCTGAAGTCAATTCGATTATTGAACAGGCGATTGGTTATCTTGGAATTGCTCTGGCAAATGTTGTGAATTTGATCAATCCTGGTTATGTGGTGGCAGATAGCTGCTTGTTTCAATCAGAAAAGAACAGAAAGCAATTATTAGAATCGGCAAAAAGCAATTTCTTTGGACTCAATGAAGAAGAGGTTCAGATTGAGTTTGCTCCATTTGAAAAATTCCGCGGTGCGAAAGGGGCAGCATATTTTTTGATCCGCGAAAAGTTTTTAAATATTTAGTAGCAGTCACTTATATAACGAAATATTAATTAAAAGATTTAAGTAAATATCAACAAAATAAGTGCCTTATATTTGGAATAATTGTCAATTGATATTTATAAATTTTATCATATAATATAATTGTTAAAAGTTTTAACAAAGTGACGGAATTAAAAAGTACTTTTGGTAGGGCAGAAGTACTATTTTAAAACCAACATAATTAAAAGATTTAACAAACTAACGGAGGAGAAAATATGAAAACAAATAATCAGGCTAAACCAAAAGCATCAGAAGTACATTACTGGTTATACAGTACAGGTAACTTTGCAAACAATATTATCTTTATGATGGTAGGTACTTACATTACATACTTCTATACCAATATTCTTGGAATTTCACCTGCTATGGCAGGACTGGTATTTATGGTAGCAAGACTTGTAGATGCATTTACAGATCCATTAATGGGAATTATTGTAGATAAAACAAATACAAAAATTGGTAAATACAGACCTTGGATTATAGCAGGAGCACCATTCCTTGGAATTATGTTTGTATTACTTTTCACAGCACCGAATTTCTCAATGACAGGAAAAGTAGTATATGCATTTGTTACATACATTATTTATTCCCTGGCATGGACCATTGTTCAGATTCCACAGCTTGCACTGCCTGCAATTCTTACAAATGATATTGCAAAAAGAACAAGAATCCAGGCAATCTTCCAGGCATTTGGATCTATTGCATCTTTGGTAGTATCAGCATGGGCATTACCAATCCTTGACAAATTAGGAGGACAGGATAATGCATCTGCATGGTTTAAGTTTACAGTGATCTTTGGTGCTGTCAGTGCAGTGATTTTTATTTTATCAGCAATGTCAGTAAAAAATGTTGATGTATACGATCCGGCAGCAAAAAATGCAAAAACAGAGAAAAAGGGATTTTCTTTAAAAGAAACATTTTCAGTTATTACAAAAAACAAAGCTCTTTTATGCGTACTTATCGCATATGGAACAGATATGTTCGCATTCCAGATCTCCAATTCATTAAGAATGTATTTCTTTAAATATAATATGGGCGGAAGAACAGATCTTATCACATATATCGGATATGCATCTACTTTTGTTGGATTTGCATTAGTAGCATTTATTCAGCCTTTTGTAAAAAAGACAGGAAAAAGAGCAGGAATTATTGGTATTGAGGCACTTGCAATTTTAGTTACTCTTCCAATGCTTGTTACAGGATTAAAGGGTGCATACGCAATATCAGCAGTTATGTTTACATATATTGCGATCACATTTACATGGACTATTAACAATATGTTAAGCCGATCAGCTGTACTTGATTCTGCAAACTATGCACAGATGACACTTGGAATTAATGGAACCGCACTTGTTAATTCTACGTTCACATTTGTCAATAAATGCTGTCAGGCTTTCTCAATGTTCTTTAGTGGAATTATTCTTTCTGCGACAGGATATAATAAGGATGCAGTAGAACAGACACCTGGATGTTTAAAAGCAATTTTGCTGTTATGTACAGTAGGACCGATCATTGCATATGTATTTTCTATTGCTGCAATGTATTTCTATCCATTAACTCGTAAAGGTGAAGTAGAGATGCAGGAAAAACTTGACAAAATGTCTTTCGTAAATTTAGAAGATGATCTGATTCTGTAGTTTCTGTAAATAGTCATCAATAGAAGGAAAGGAATACAAGTTATCCCTTTCCTTCGTTAGATTAAAATAAGAATTATAAAAAATCAAACAAATTATCAGATTGGGAAAGGGTAGAAATATGTTAAACTTAATCATTCACAATCAGTCGGAAGATCAGAAAAAAGCAGTTGATGTGATCGCATCAGAAAATATTAGAATACTTGAAGAAGCAAAAACAGGGGAGAACTGCTATGCAGACAGTCAGGGATGGCTTGACACAGAGGAGTGGGCAGGCGAAGAGAATATAAAACGTCTGGAAGAAATTGCAAAAGAGATTCGTGAAAATGCAGATGCATTTGTTCTGATCGGAGTAGGTGGATCAAATAACGCAGCACGTTCCGTGATCGAAGCCTTAAGGAAGGATGATGCACCGGAAATTATCTATGCCGGAAATACGCTCTCTCCGGATGCAATGAACCGCATGATGAAGAGATTAGAGGGAAAATCCATTTATATTGACTGTATTGCAAAGAATTTCGAAACATTAGAGCCGGGTTCCTCTTTCCGTATTTTAAGAAAATATATGGAAAAAACATATGGTGAGGAAGCAGGAAAAAGAATCATTGCTACCGGTACCGTGGGAAGTTCCCTGGAAACACTCTGCACAAAATATGGATACACATTTTTAGAATTTCCACTGAATGTCGGAGGCCGTTACACAGCAATGACAAATGTTGGATTGCTTCCAATGGCAGTAGCCGGAATTGATATCCGCGAACTTGTAAAGGGAGCAAGAGATATGCAGATCCGTGTACATGAAGAGAGTACCGAAAAGAATATTGCATATCAGTATGCATGTCTTAGAAATCTCTACTATAAAGAAGGATACCGTGTGGAGATGCTTTCAAGCTTTGAGCCTCAGTTCCGTTTCTTCTATAAATGGTGGATCCAGCTTTTTGCAGAAAGTGAAGGAAAAGATAATAAAGGAGTCTTTCCGGTGGCAGGAGAATTTTCGGAGGAACTGCATTCAGTAGGACAGTTTATCCAGGATGGTTCTCCGATTATGTTTGAGACATTTTTGGATGTAAAGAAGCAGAATGCATCTTTGATCGTAGAACCGGATGAAAAGGAAGATTATTTTGATTATCTGGATGGAAAAGATTTCTGGGAGATCAACAAAGCCGCATATCATGCAACTGTGGCAGCACATAGCAAAAAACTCCCTTGTCTTACGATAGAAGTGGATGAATTGGATGCTTATCATTTCGGACAGTTATTTTATTTCTTCCAGTTCGCATGCTATTTGTCCTGCAAGATCATGGGTGTAAATCCATTTGACCAGCCTGGAGTAGAGGCTTATAAAAAGTGGATGTTTGAGGCACTTGGAAAATAAAAACTATGTTTAATCAGATCATGAAATATGGAACACAAAAAGCTTCGGACTTGTAATGAACGTCCGAAGTTTTTTGTGATAAAATATTGGTGAAACATCACAAACGTTTGCGTAAATGCCACGCAAAATTTGTGACGGATGTGTTATAATGTAAACAGCGTAAGAAGTGTCGGAATTTTATAATTTCAGCAACACAGTTTCTGTTTGCAGTCAACCAAAATAGCAGACAAATACTTCAAATCAGGAGGAGAAAACTATGGGAGAGAATATACTGATCGTACATGGTGGTGGTCCGACATCTGTGATCAACGCATCACTGTACGGTGCAGTAAAGGAAGCAAAAAAGTATAAAGAGATCGAACATATCTATGCCGCTAAGAATGGTACAGGCGGGCTGATGAGAGAAGAACTGATCGAGCTTGAAAATGTTCCGGATGAGAAATTGGAACTTTTACTGAATACGCCGGGAAGTGCGATCGGAACATCCAGAGATCAGATTGAGCAGGCAGAATACGACAGAATGATCGAAGTACTTTTAAAGAAGAATATTAAATACGTACTTTTCAATGGTGGCAACGGAAGTATGGATACCTGCGGAAAGCTTTATAAGAACTGTCAGGCAAGAGGATTAGATATCAGAGTAATGGGCATTCCGAAGACTCATGATAATGACATTGCGATCACAGACCACAGTCCTGGATACGGAAGCATTGCAAGATATATGGCACAGAGTGTGAAGGAAGTGGCAGCAGATGTCAAAGGACTTCCAATCCACGTAGTTGTTGTAGAGGCATTGGGACGAAATGCAGGATGGACTACAGCAGCAAGTGCATTGGCAGACGATGGAGATGGTGTTGGTCCGGATCTTATTTATCTTCCAGAGCGTCCGTTTGATGAGGAGAAATTCCTTGATGACGTGAAGAAGCTTCTTGAGAAGAAGAGCGGAATCGTAGTAGTTGCAAGTGAAGGTTTAAGAGATAAAGACGGAAAGCCAATTGTTGAGCCAATCTTCCAGGTTGGACGTGCAACTTATTTTGGTGATGTCAGCCAGCACCTTGCTAATCTTGTTATTAAGAAGCTCGGATACAAAGCAAGAGGTGAGAAACCGGGTCTGGTAGGCCGTGCAGCCGCACATGAACAGAGTCCTGTTGACCGTGAAGAAGCAGTGCTTGCAGGAAAGATGGCCTGCGAAGCGATCATGAATGGTGAATCCGGAAAGATGGTAGCATTTGAGCGTGTTTCTACAGAACCATATGTGATGAAACCATTTTTAGTAGATATCGATAAAGTCATGATGTATGAGAGAACCATGCCGGATGAATTTATTAATGAAGAGGGCAATGGTGTAACGGAAGCGTTCAAGGAATGGTGTAAACCATTGATCGGTGGTGAACTGCCTAAGATGATTTCTTTTAACTAATAACATATATCAATAGTAAGCAAAACAAGGAGGCTAAATCCTCTGCTCCTGCAAGGGCAGTCGCATTTTGCTTCGCAAAACAAGGAGGATTATTATGTTAGTACCAATGAGAGCAATTTTGGATGCAGCAGATAAGAATGGTTATGCACAGGGTGCATTTAATGTAAATGCTGTATGCCAGGTAAAAGCAGCTGTAGATGTTCATCAGATTTTAAGAAGCCCTGCGATCATTCAGGGAGCTGATCTTGCAAATGGATTTATGGGTGGACGTACAGATTTCGCTAATTCTACATTAGAGGATAAGAAAGCAGGAGCTAAGAATATCGGAGCAGCAGTAAAGAAATATGCGGCAGACAGTGATATTCCGGTTGCACTTCATTTAGATCACGGTAAGAATTTCGATTCCTGTATCACTGCGATCGAAGGCGGATATACAAGTGTCATGATCGACGGAAGCTCTCTTCCATTCGATGAGAACGTAGAACTGACACGTGAAGTTGTAAAATATGCCCATGAGAGAGGTGTTACAGTAGAAGGTGAGCTTGGTGTGTTAGCAGGTGTTGAAGATCATGTATTCGCAGCAACAAGTACTTACACAAATCCATTAAGTGCAATTGATTTCTTCAAGAAAACAGGTGTTGATGCATTAGCGATCAGCTATGGTACCATGCACGGTGCAAACAAAGGCAAGAATGCAGTGATCCGTAAGGAAATTGCAATCGCGATCAAGGAATGTATGTTACATGAAGGAATTGAGGGATATCTTGTAAGCCATGGTTCTTCTACTGTTCCACAGTATATTGTAGAAGAGATCAATGCCCTTGGAGGAGAGATCACAAATGCATACGGAATCGATGTAGACCAGCTTGTAGAAGTAAGCCACTGCGGCATTAATAAGATCAATGTTGATACAGATCTTCGTCTGGCAGTTACAAGAAATATGAAAGAGCTTTTTGCAAAAGATGCTGCTCTTAGAAACAGTGCATCTGTAGGTCAGATCTATGAATTATTAGAGACAAAGAAATCAGCATTTGATCCTCGTGCATTCATCACACCGATCATGGATACAATTATGTACGGAAATGTTCCGGATGATGATGTTGCAAGAATCTGTACATGCATTGAAGATGGTGTAAAAGAAGCAATCGCACCATTACTTGTGAAGTTCGGAAGCTACGGAAAAGCACCGAAGGTAGAACGCGTTACAATCGACGAGATGGCAGAACGTTACAGAAAAGCAGGAATCTAAGAAAGAGTAAGTTGATCATAATGGATGCCGGAGATACAGCGGGTGCTTCCGGTATCCATACCAGATAGAGAGGAAAATCCATGAAACATATTTATCTGAATTTAAAAAGATTTGATGTTCCAACAGAATTTGGTGGAGTAAACCGTATTGCACCGGTTGCTGAGTGGGCAGAGTATATTGTAAAGAATACACAGGACGAACTGAAAAAATATGATCGTTCAGAAGTAGAATTTGCAATGTATTTTCCGGAGGTTCACCTTTTAAATGCAGCAAAAGCAAAAACAGAGGACAGCCCGATCAAGGTTGGATGCCAGAGCGTTTACAGAGCAGACACTGCAGTAGGTGGCAATTTTGGTGCATTTACAACAAACAGACCGGCATCTGCAATGGTTGCGGCAGGATGTGAGACAACAATCATCGGACATTGTGAAGAACGTAACGATAAGGCCGGAATTCTTGCAGAAGCAGGAGTGACAGATACAGATGCAGTGAATCGTCTGTTAAATCAGGAGATCAAATGTGCCATTGAAAGAGGAATGACAGTTCTTTATTGTATCGGAGAAAAGAGTGAAGAGCAGGATCAGTGGCAGGAAGTATTAGGCAAACAGCTTGAGATCGGATTAAAAGATGTTGACAAATCTAAAGTCGTGATCGCCTATGAGCCAATCTGGTCAATCGGACCTGGTAAAACACCGGCAGGAAAAGACTACATCACTAAGATCGCACGTTTTGTAAAAGAACAGACTGGTGGTATGGATATTGTATACGGTGGTGGATTAAAGCAGGATAATGCAGCAATGCTCGCTTCTATCGATGAAATCGACGGAGGACTGATCGCACTTACAAGATTCCAGGGTGAGATCGGATATTATCCGGAAGAATACCTTGAGATCATCCGTCTTTATATGGGTAAATAACCCAAGAATTCGAACAAGACAGAGAACACAAATATGAATCCGGGAAACAGAGAAGAATAAGGTTTCCCGGATTACAGTAAATTATACTATGAATGAAAAGGAGAACAAATATATGAAGATCGATTTCGAATATGGACAGGGAACTATGACAGCTGAATTGCCAGATAATACTGATATTTTTATCCCTGGTGAAACAGTAAAAGATCCGGATTATATTCCAGAGGATAAATTAGAAGAAGCTTATTTAGAGAGTCTTGCTCATCCAATCGGAATGCCAACTTTAACAGAGCTTGCTCACAAAGGAAGCACTGTTACATTTATCGTTCCAGACCGTGTTAAAGGTGGAGAACAGGCAACTAGCCATAGAAAATTAAGTATCAAATACATCTTAAGAGAACTTTATGCGGCAGGTGTTGAGAAGAAAGATATTCTGTTCATTATTTCCAATGGTTTACATCCAAGAAGTAAAGAATCTGACGCAAAGGCAATTTTCGGTGAGGAATTATTCGACGAATTCTGGCATACAGGTCAGATCATCAGCCATGACAGTGAAGATCAGGAGCATATGGTATATCTTGGAAGAACTCACAGAGGTGATCCGGTATACATGAACAAATATGTATTTGACTGTGATATTCCAATTCTAATCGGTCATGTACAGGGAAATCCATATGGTGGATATTCAGGCGGATACAAACACAGTGCAACAGGTATCACAAACTGGAGATGTATTGCAAGCCATCATGTACCTTCTGTTATGCACAGAGACGACTTTACACCGGTTAATGGCGGAAGCTTAATGCGTGATAAATTCAATGAGATCAGTATGCATATGGAAGAGAAGATGGGTCATCCATTCTTCTGCTGTGACGCTGTACTTGATACATGCTCAAGACAGATTGCAATCTATTCCGGATATGCAAAAGAAATGATGCCGATCAGCTGGAAACTTGCAGATAAGAGAACTTATGTGCACTGGGCAGAGAAGAAATACGATGTACTTGTATTCGGTATGCCACAGAAATTCCACTATGGTGATGGAATGGGAACAAACCCGATCATGATGATGCAGGCATTGAGTGCACAGGTATTAAGATTTAAACGTGTTATGAGTGACAACTGTGTAATCATCTGCTCTTCTATCTGTAATGGATATTTTCATGATGAATTATGGCCATATTTAAGAGAACAGTATGAATTATTCCAGCATGATCATATGAATACGTTGCCGGATATGAACCGTTATGGTGAATATTTCGCAACAAATGAAGAATATATCCGTAAATACCGTTTTACAAACGCATTCCATCCATTCCACGGATTTTCTATGATGTCTTGTGGACATATCGCTGAGATGAATACAAGTGCAATCTATATTGTTGGTGCTGAGGAACCGGGATATGCAAGAGGAATGGGTCTTAAGACACGAGCTACTTTTGAAGAAGCTTTAGCAGATGCAGAGAAGAAGTTCGTAGGAAAGAATCCTAACATTTTAGCACTTCCTATGACATTTAAGAAGGCAGCTGTTCATCTTTGCATGAAGAATCCGGAAGATGATTGTATGGACGCTTATGGACATCGTCATAACAATGGCGGATGTGGATGCTGCTAATCATATTATAAAAGCCAGATACTAATTTAAAATATACCCAAAAAAGAAAGAACCGGGAGAGTGATCTCCCGGTTCTTTCTTTTTTGGGTATATTCATTGTGCAATGAGAAATTTTTCATATATCTTTTGATTACTTTTAAATATTTAGTCAATACATTCTTTCAGCAGAATCTGACTTTCCATTAAAATTTCCTTCTGTGGTATTTTTTTTGAGGAAAAATACTGGAATAAGACGTTGACCGACTGATAGCCCTGATCTTTGGGAGCCTGTAAGATAGCTGCATCAATCAGCCCAGATTTTAATGCAGCCTTTGTTTCAGCAGAAAAATCGTAAAAAACAGCTTTTACAGGGCGATCTAATTCAGTTAGTACAGAAAGTGCGATGGATGAGTCCCCATTGAAAATTATATGGTCAACTTCGAGGTGTATGGTCAGCTCTTCTCGTACTAAGGAAAGATTTTTGACTGGATTATTTGTCAGTTCAATAACTCCAGTTAAAGACAGGGTAGTACTAGCCTCTGTAAAATAAGATTCAAAGCCCTGTTTTCTTGAGTTATTTCCAAACATTGCAGAAGATGGGAAAAAAGCCATTACATGTCCGTTGCCACCGGATATTAACTGTAACAATCTTGCACCGATTCGTCCGGAACGATAATAATCACAGTGAATAGAGCTGAGGGGAGCAATTCGGTTTAGATAAGCGGTTAAAAAGACAACCGGGATATTATCCTTATTGAGCTGGCGGATTTTTTTCGAAATACATGGATCATTGATTGGTACGATGATGATGGCGTTAGCTCCATTTTCAATCGCTTTTTCAATATTAGAAAGCTGCATGGATGCATCAAAGTCATCACAAGGATAGATGTCGACAGACATCCCATAATCACGGATTTCTTTTTCCGCTTTTTTTACTCCTTTTAATACTTCATTAAAAAAATCATTTCCTGTGATATGCAGAATAACTGCAATTTTATAGTTCCGGCTTCGATTCACGAGTCCGGAAGCAATTTTATTCGGATGATAATCCATTTCTTTTGCAAGATCTTTAATGTGCTGCGCAACTTGTGGATTTACACGTCCTCTGTCTTTTAAAGCACGGTCTACCGTTCCGATAGAAACACCAGCAGCTGCTGCGATATCTTTTAAAGTTGTCATATAGGTACCTCGATCTGTCTGAACAAAGACTACTGTTTATGGTTGAATCATTTTTGTAACAAAGCAACGCGGAATGATTCAGTAATTATAGTTATTATA
>ERZ824598.3459-NODE-3459-length-13573-cov-3.666297_pt1 | contig 13573 bp, 16 predicted proteins | sample MGYA00519934_ERZ824598 | MGnify/ENA primary metagenome ERZ824598 (study PRJEB31778, sample SAMEA3449177) | human gut metagenome | biome: human gut; feature: human-associated habitat; material: faeces | place: United Kingdom | collected 2010/2012 ... | reverse complement strand
GCGCTTGCCGATTGCACTGCCTGCGCGGCGGCATTGCTACGCTCGCCGCCATTGGCTCTGCTATACGACTTGTCTCTGCTTCTATTATCCGCTGCCGCTCTGCTCATCTTCTTTTAGTGCGGTGTAATCGCCTACTAACGATAGTGCAAATATTGCGGCGAGCAAAACAATGCCGCCTTGGCAGGCAAAAGCAAGGTTGATACCAAAGTAGAACGCAGTTGCGTAAGGCTAACGAATCGCAGGCAAAGCGACAGCGAAGATAGAAGCAAATCAAATCGTTTAGATACAATACTTGGCAGGCAGTTGCATTCCGGAGGCATAAAGGCTGTTCAAGCCTGGGACTGCCAATCAAAGCCCTTTCTCTTGGGGGGGTGTAAGGGGGGCTATTCTCTTTTCGCGGAAAGAGAATAGCCCCCTTATTGCCGTTCCCGCACAGTGCGGGAACAAATATCAAACTTCTTTGTTGAAGTAAAAGAACTTCTCATCCTCTCCCTTCTTCCTCATGCAGGAAGAAAGCATCTTATAAGAAGCGTCGTTCTCCTTGAAGCACTTGGCGACGACGTGTCCCAGGTGGCGCTGGTAGAGGCCCCATTCGGCCACGGCGCGGAACGCTTCGACGCCGTAGCCCTGTCCGCCGTATTCCGGCGCGATGCGGCAGCCTTCCTCCGCGCCGCCCTTGCCGTCGAAACGGTAGAGCAGCACCTCGCCGATGCACTTGCCGTCTAAACGGATGGCAAAGTTGATGGCGCGCTTTTTGGCAAAGTCCTCTCGCACAACGTCGAGGAAATAAGAGTCTAAGTCTTCACCCTTCCAGTCGGTGCGGTAGTCGTAGCCCCACCACTTGTTGCGCTCATCGTCGAGGCAAAGCGCGTTGTAGGCCTCGCGGTCCTTGTCGGTAAAGGCCGAAAGTGTCAGGCGCTCGGTCTTGAGCGTCGGGATCGCGTCCAAATCCTCCAGCTCGTTTTTCACGTCAAAGCAGAACTTTTCCGCGAGCTTGCACGGCAGGTATTGGAGCTTCGAGGTGCGAAGGCCGCGGTCGCCCGCATCGTCCTCACGGTTCAAATACCTGACGCCGTCCACGGCGTAGCAGCGGGCGAACTCCTGCACCGTCGCGGGATAGACGCCCTCGTAGCCGTAGAGTGCCTTTTCGATGTGGACATGCAGCGTCTCGCCGCAGCGCTCAGCCATCGCGATAGAAATGAGCCGTCCCTCGTACTCCATGCCGCCGACATAGAGCCACGACGCGCCCGTCAGGCGCAGCATCGTCTTGGCAAGCGCCAACTCCTGCTTGGCCGACTGTGAGGTCTTTTCAAACACCTCCGTATAGTCCTGCCAAAAGCGCTCGATCAGCGGCAGATCATCCTTCCCCAGTGCGCGGAACTGCGCCTCGGGATAGAGCTTGCGGAATTTGTTGACATGGTTGCGCTGGCCGCTGTAATGGCGGCCCGGGAACTCGCGCAGATCGTTCGCCTCGTAAATATAGTCGCGCCAGGAACGAAAATTGTTGAGGTGGAAGCGCGGATAGCGCTCTAAGAGCTTCGCCGCCTTCTCCTTTGGCACGACGGACAGCTCGAGCGAGATACCCTGCTCCACGCAGTAATCCTCAATGGCGCAGAGCGCGGCCTCCTCATCGCCGTCCGGTCCCGGCACGGGATAGTCGAAACAGAGCTTGCCGTCGATGCAGTTTTTCACGATCAGGCAGCCCGCTGCCTCAGCGTACTGCGGGTGCAGATGCCCGCGCCACATCAGCTTGACGAGCGCGGAATACTCGCATAATTGGTAGTTGCAATCCTTATAATAGCGGCGCAGACGGGAAAGATCCCGCTGCGCAACGGGTTTGAATGTCAGCATGGAAAACCTTTTTCTCCTTTTCGAGTCGTATCGATTATTTTACCCGTTTTTGCGCCGCGTTACAAGTCCTTTTTCATTTAGGCTCCAGCTCGGCGAGCACCGTCTGCGCACACTCAAGGAACTGCTGGAGCGACGCCCGCCGTCCCTCGCCTGCGCGCACAGCCATACCGAGCTCGCGTGCCGACTTGGGCTCCACCGGCACAAGCAGAACGCCGTCGCCGCGTCCTCGCAGCGTCAGCTCCGTCATCATGCTCACGCCGAGGCCGTGCTCGACCATGCTGATGACCGTCGGGTCGTCCACCGCCGTCGGCAGGATGTGCGGCTTGACGCCCACACGGTTGAAGATGCGCATGATGTCCTTGTCAAAGCCCTGCGCGGGCATGATGAAATCGCGCCCGTCGAACTCGCTCAGCGGATACCCCGTGCGTCCGTCGATGGGATAGTCCTTGGGCAGTACGGCGTACATCGGATCGTCGTACAGATGGATCCACTCATAGCCGCTCTCCTCTTCCTGATGGCTGACGAAGATGACATCCATCTTCCCCTGCGCCAAAAGCTCATAGGGGCTGCGGATGTGGTCGGCCATGCGGATGTCGACATCAACGTCGGGCCGCTCCTCGCGAAAGCGTCGGATGATGCTCGGCAGCCAGTGCATAGCCATGCTGGCGAATGCGCTCACGCGGATGACCTCGCTGCGCGAGGACGCCACCTGCGCGATCGTGCTGTCAAGCCGCGCGTTGGCCTGCAAAAATTCGCGGATGGCGGGTGCTACGCGCTCGCCGTCCTTCGTCAGTCGGACGCCGCCGCGCCCGCGCTCGAGCAGCGTGAAGCCGACCTCGCGTTCGAGGGAATTCATCATGTGGGTCAGGCCGGACTGCGTGTAGCCCATCACCTCCGCCGCCTTGGTAAAGCTGCCGAGGTCTACCGCCATCAGCAGCGCTTCTAACTTTTTGCTCTCCATAGGATATTCCTTTCCTATTAGTATTCAGCATGTTTGGATTATAATATATCCTCGCGCCGTATGCAAGCGGAATTCTCGTTTTCGGCTCCTTTTTACAAACTTTTTCCATCATCTGTCATACAGGTTGGTCTTTTTTGTCCGCCTGCTGCGTAAAATAGAGCCTGAGGTGATGATCTTGAAACGACGTTTCGCGCTCTTGCTGCTGTTTTTGTTGACTTTTCTTGCACTCTGCTTTTCCTGCGCCAAAGACGGCCAAGCTGTCGCCGTCTCGGCCCCGTCCCAACTGCGGCGCTGCATTGCGCTGACCTTTGACGACGGCCCCTCCCCGCAGACGACCGCAGCTCTGCTCGACGGGCTCAAGGAGCGCGGCGCGCACGCGACGTTCTTCCTCATCGGCGAGCAGATCGCGGGCAACGAAGATCTCGTCCGCCGCATGAAAGACGAAGGCCATCAGGTCGGCGGCCACAGCTACACGCACACCCGTCTTGACAGCGCTGACGCCGCTGCACTCGCCGAAATCCAGAAAACGGACGAGACGCTGCGCGCCATCCTCGGCGACGGTGACTACTGGCTGCGCCCACCCTGGGGCTTTGCGAGCGACGCGCTCAAAAGCGCCGTCTCCGTCCCGCTCATCTACTGGACGCTCGACACGATGGATTGGAGCGTGCGCAACAGGGACCTCGTCGCGCACCACATCATCGAAAACGCCAAAAGCGGCGACATCGTTCTCCTGCACGACCCATATGACACGAGTGTCGAGGCCGCACTTCAGGCTATCGACGTTCTTAGTGAGCAGGGCTACGAGTTCGTTACGCTCGAAGAGCTGTTTTCCAACGCCGGCGTCACGCCGCAGGCCGGACACTTCTATCTGCGCGCGGATGAAGAAGTCCCGTGGTGAGGTCTCGACAAAATTTTTGAAAAAATTTCAAATTAGGACTTGCATTTTCCGGACCGGTGTGCTATTCTATCTAAGCTGACATTGAGCAGTACACATCATCCGGGTGTGGCGCAGTTGGTAGCGCGCTTGACTGGGGGTCAAGAGGCCGTGAGTTCAAGTCTCGCCACTCGGACCAACGGAAAAGCCTTGAAATCGTATGATTTCAAGGCTTTTTTGCAACTTTTTAGAGCGAAATGCGCAGTGCGAAAATGCGTGAAAACTCCAAAAGCGCACCAAAAAGCGCACAACTGCCTTGAAAAAGTTGCTGCGGCTGCTTTTGCATGATATACTTAAAATATCAGTGAATTTAAAAGCAGTATTCAAAGGAGGGCAGCGATGAAGAAAAAACTTTCTTGCATTTTAGGTCTGATTTTGATTGCCGCGGCGATCGCCTGTTTTTGCCGCGATCACAGCGTACTTCCGCTTGACGCTGAAAACGCAAACGATATCGTTTTTAAAATTTACCCTCAAAATGAGCCGAATTATATGGTGACAAACGATGACCGAGTGAAAGAGATCGTACGCGCTATCAATGAACTGGATGTGCAGGAAACAACGAATCAAGTAGACAGGATGTCGGATAGCTTTTACTATTTTTGGATTCAAATATCGGACAAAGATATCCCTGTTGAACTGGATGAAGATACCATTTCGATCAATAATGAACGCTATCAGGCGGACACATCGGATTTACGCGAGCTTTTGGATAAGACGTATCGTGATGTGATGAGCGGTGTTATCGATTGATGAAGATAATATCCGCGTTTAAAGGAAAAATTGCTTGGACTTCGATTTGTAGATAGCAAAGGAGCGGGGCGCAGCCCCGCTCCTTTTTTCTGTTTTCACCCCTCCAGCGGCTTGATCTCCTTATGCTCCACGCGAGGCAGCTTGCAGGCATCGGCAGGATTGAAGCGCAGATAACCGATTGCCACCGCCTGCTGCAGCGCCTTGTGCAGCACACCGTTTACGCACTTGACGGTCTTTGCGGACAGTCCCGCCTTGTCGCCGTGCGGCTTTTGCAGGTCATTATAGAAACTCTGAATTTCATGAGTGTTCAGCGCTTCCAGCTTGATCGCGCCGAGCGCAGGTTTGATATGGTTATTGACGTGCTGCGTGTAGTTCAGCACCGTCATCGGCTTCACGCCGCCCAAATACTCCCTGAGCCAGATATCAAGCCATTCGCTGACGGTCATTTTGAGTGGTTCCTTGTAAGTCCCACTATTGAGCTCTACAGCCGCGGCCTGCATCTTTTCTCGTACCTCTTTTTGGGTTTTGCCCGAAAATGAGCGCTGGATCTGCTTGCCAGTGCCGGGATCGTAGCCTGTCGTGATGCGGGCTTCCCAGTAGGTGTATGCAGTACCCTTGCGTGTGACGGTCTTCTTCCTAATCGTGCCCGCACCCTGCGCGGCGCGGGAATTAGTCTTTCTCGCCATTTTTTCCTCCTTTAAAACGCGTAAACTCTGGGTTAAAATGAAAATGCGGGAGGAAACTCCTCCCGCATCCTCTTTAAGCTCTCAAAAACTCCGTGATTGCGTCACGCGGGACGTGGATCGTCTTGCCGACGCGGACGCTGCGGAGCTTTCCACAGCGGACGATTTCGTAGGCCGCCGTGCGGCCGATGCGCAGCGCCTCCCCAGCCTCGGCAACCGTGAGAACGAGCGGAAGCTCACCCTCTTTGCAGGAAGGAGCTTTATCCGGCATTGCGCTGTACTCCTTCTGCACCCGTCTGCTCCCTGAGGAACAGGCAATAGATGCCGCTGTAGTTACTGAGATTATGTCTGCGATACACGTTCCCAGGGTAACGTTCCGCCAACGCTTTCTCTGCCCAGCGGCAGGCTTCTTCGTAATCCTCAAGTTCTGCGAACCCAGGGTTCGGGAAAAAGCGCTTCAGGCCGATTGCTTGATCCTTATTATGCAAAATTCCTGCGCCGGTATGGCTGATGATGACAACGTAGTTACTCCCCATTTTAAACATCCTCCTCAAATCTGTCCGCAGCGTTCAAAAGACTGCGGACGGTGATCATTTTGTTAACTTTGAACGGGATCACCCCGAAAATCGCGTTCGGGAAACGATCTGCAAGCATGGCACTTGCCCAGTCACAGGCCTCTTGAAAATCGTTAAAGCCTTTATAGCTGGGCTTGCGGATGTACTGACGCATCGCCTGTGCCCGATTCCAGCTGCTCATGACAGCGGCGCCGTTTGCTCCAACAACAGTGTAGTAACGGAAATTATCCATCTGCATTCTCCTTCAACTTCAAATTTTCAAACCCCCAAACAGAATTGGCCTTTGGGGAAGTGCGATCCTTGTCTTTACTGACAGGATAACCGGCGGACGAGGCAATCGAAAAGAGCAGCCCAGAAAAATATCTGTCGTTGCAGAGGTTGCCAAACCTCCTGACAAACGCTGCATACAGCGTCCCAGTGGGCGTCCACACGCCGGGGGCGATCTCACAATCCTCCCTCAGGAACTGCGCCACTTTGTCAGCGGTGCTTTCCCCGTCATCTTCGGTAACAGCGTTGATTGGGAAGTCGCCAGCGAAGCGGTAATTGCTCTTGACAAGACGGCGATAAGCGGCCAGCGCCTGAACGATGATCGCATCGCGCTCAGCGTTGAGCTTTTCTTCCAGCTGAAAATCACGCTCATTCAACGGGACCGTTCTTGCAAACGGGATGACGACAAGTCTGTCATAGAATGCAGCATCTTTGTTTGGCAGCAGGACGACGTGGTTGCTGCCGTAGAGAAATTTGGCGCTATTTTCGAACTGCAAATAATCGCCAAACTTTACGTCCCCCGAAATAGAATCCGAGCCGGTCAACTTTTTTAATACACTGACAGCGGTTCTGTCGAGCCGCTCGTCGGATAGATCCGCGTCCACGCAAAGCTTTTTCCCGTACAGGCTCGACGTCGCAAATCTACGGTCAAACTCGTTCACCGAAAGGGCAGCAACGAGCTCGTCATCAAAGCAACGTTTCACGACGTTGACCAGAACAGACTTTCCGGAATGCATCCGACCCTGGAGCAAAATGATTGCTTTTCCATGCTGATCGGGGACAAGAAGATAGCCAACGGCTTGCCAGATCCGTTCCTGTAGGACGGGATTGCCAAGTGTGACATCAGCTAAAAACCTCTTGAATTCAGGACAATCCGTCCGCTCGCCGCGGCCGAGCGACGCACGGAGATGTGTCGTAACCAGAATTTCCGGCGTCGGTACAAGCACCTCCCAGCGGTCGAGGTCAAGGACGCAGTCATCAAAAGCGACGCAGTTGCAATTGAAGTCAGGGCGGATAAAAAGCCTCGGCTCTGTCTTTAAAATCTTGAAGATCTGGTCGACAAAATTTGCGCTGCCGCACTGTTCGACAGCAGGTCTGCAAACCTCCATAATGATTCTCTTTATATCTTCGCTGCTTTTCAGGGCATAGTGTCCCTGCTGGTATACCAGCCATCCCTTCCTAATACAAAACATTGGTATCGTCTGGATCAGGCCTTGTGCAACCTCATAAGGTGTGATATTATTTCCAGAACCGACACGACCACGAACAGCGTTTTGAGCAGGACGCGAGAGCACCGCTCCGTGGAAAGGCTGTATCGCCGCAGGGCTGCCCGATGTTTTTACCAGAGCCGCGCTCTGGGTGGTATTCGTCTGAACCGGCGCGGGCAAGCGCTGGTTTACGTCGGCTTCTTTCTGAGCTTCAAGCTCCTCGACCGGGTACTCCGGGTCGAAAAGTTCAAATTCCCGTGCCCGGTCCCACGCATCGTCATCCCACGTCATTTTCCATTCGCACTCTTTATGCTCATGTCCACTTCGTCGGGATCGGTGGAGCGAAGCGCGTCCTTGAAAGCCTGCTGGTTCCGCTCGTCCTGCATGTCCTGCCGCCAAAGGGCATCGAGATCAGGACTATCACATTTAAATTCCGCTGAAAACTCCTCCTTTTTATCAATTTAGAAACCGCAATTTTGTTTCTGTGCTGCGTACTCTCCTTTCGATATGCTGATCATAGCATTTGGGGGGGACAAAACGTAGGAACAAAAAGTTCACAGCAAAAACGAAACCTCCGCCAATACTGGCGGAGGCTTCCTCATATTATGTCCCAGATGCCCGAGGCTTTTCCTTCCGGCTTGTGGATTCTTTCATCGCCTTTCGGAATTTGCTAAGCGGAAGTACCGAGCCTTCCTGAATTTTATCGGAATCAATGTATTGATAAATTTCAACGATGCGGCGGTAATACTTTTCATCATCGAGCTGAGAGGGTTTATACTCGCTGATCTTTTCCGCAATGGGGTGGGCATTGCGAATAAATGTGTATGCTTTGAAGAAGTCCTGATCCGTCCAGGACGGCATTTCCTTCGGCGGAAACATTGCGTTCATGCTGGCAATGCTGGCAGCAAGGAGACGACGGAACTCAACGAAGTGTTCGAATGAAACATCTGCGTTTTTTCCATCCTCGCCGGACAGTGACGAAATTGTATCTTCACAGAAGCGGATTTCCCAAGGAAGGTCGATCATCTTTGCGGAATCTTTGTCATCGACCACCAACGAGTATTCATATCGATTGCAAAGGACGAACATGCGAGCAAGAAAGTCATTCAGTTCTGTGCCATCGATTTGATGGTCAACGGTCCATTTCGCGAAGAGAGCGATAAGATGGAAGCGAAATGCCATCTCAAATTTGTGGATCTGCATGGTCGCGACAACATACTCTCTGACTTTTTTTCCAGCTATTTCGATCGTTTTGTCGATGGCTGTTTTGCTGTCATTTTTGCCGGCATCTTTGTAGACCTTTTCAACATCATCTCCCACTTCGCTGATTTTTCTGAAGATATCGTAATATGCCAGATAAGTCGATTTAAGGAAATCATACGGATTCTTGCTCTTGGTCGTGAGCATCATCAGTTCTTTCCGCCGCGCAAAAAGATCGAAAATTTCAATCTGACGGCATTCTTCCGCCAGAGTTTTATACAGTTCCATAAACCGCAGATCAATGAAGCTATAAAAACGTCCCTTGCTTGTCATATCAGCGATAGCAGGTTCCTTTATACCTTCTTTTTCTGCTTGCTCCGTGCGCAGCTCACTCATGCTTTTGAAGACGCTTTCAGCTTTTCGCAGCGCTTTTATACCGGCCTCATCTTCATCAGTCGGAATACTCCCTTTAATACCTTTCAATTCACTTTTTAGGGTGTATGGGTAATAGTAAAAAGAGTGAACGGTCTGAGTCGCATTCTGATCATTTTCCAGCCATTCCTCCAAGAACACCAGAGCGGTAAGATTAACAATGGAATTTATATTAACTTTGTCTAATAACGGTATTTTAAGCTCTAATTCCTCACGAGCCTTAACCATTGCCAGTTTTGCAGATTGACCAATCCCGAGTTTAAAGAACAGATCCGTGGTACCGAATTTATTTGAACCCTGAAAAGTCTCATCCATAGAAAATTCCTCCATTGTTTTTATTGGATATAAGTGCTATATCCAATGTCAACTATAAGAGGTTTGCCGATATATGTCAACGAACTAGAGCAATGCTTTTTTTCGCTTTGTTCCAATGTTCCAACGAAAAGTAGTCTGTATTTACGCTCGATATCTTCCCCTTTTCTCTTATTTTCATTTTATAAAAATTATTGGAACATTGGAACAGAGAAGTATCTATAAAAAATAGAATCTCACCGTGAGGGGTGAGGATGAGCGCCGCGGCGCGAAGGAGAGGGGACGAGGCTCGAAGCCACGCAGCGCGTTGGCTTTGGGCCTACGGACCGTCCCCTCGCCTTATTCCTCCTATATCAGAAAAGACTCACTTCTTACGTCCTTTGAGGTAGTTCTTCCCGCCCCTCACCAGCAGATATACATTGGCGGCCAGCACACAGCCGGCGGCGAAGTCATAGAGCGGTGTGCCGATGACCGCGAAAAAGACCGGCATGAAATCACCGCTCTTTCCGAATTGAGGCGCAAATGCCCTCAGCCAGAAACAGGACAAAGAGCGTGAGCATCATGCCAGCCATTACATAGTTTAGGTTCATTTTACCACCTCCTCAGCGTCTTTTGCCACGCGTGCTGACCTTGCAACTCGACTTGCTGCGGCCTTTGGCACGGTGTATATGCACGGAACAATAGAGGTCTACACTGCTGCCGCGCACTTTGTAATTTGACTTTGTTTTGATCTTTCCAGACACGGTTAATACACTCCCTCGTATAATAAATTTTCTATATCATCGGTTGAGAACCCCTGTTCCAACAGCCTATCGACCATCTCCCCTGTGAAGCCAAACGCCTTTGCGACCGACTTCAAAAGCGAAAGGTGTTCCTCCTCTGACTGAGGTAGTCTCGGGTACAGCGGCACGTCCCAATACCCCCACGACGAGCGGTAGAACTTGGAGACATCGAATGTGCCGTGGGTGATGCGACCCTTGCTATCGATCTTTACGATGTCCCCCATCGCAATATCGACCTTCTCTCCACGCCCGAGCCAATTTCCGCAGCGGGCCAATGCCTTGTTCAGAATCTCAGCGGTGGAGGCGTAAACGTAGACGCCGACTTTCGGGAAGTGGACGATGGTGAGAGGATTGTCGCCCTTGACCAGCCACAACTCATCCTGCTCAGAGAGCACCGAGAAAGAGAACGAGCCCTCAACCTGTTCTGCCATGCATTTGAGGCTGGACAAGTTGAGGGCGTTTTGCCGTTCGATGAGTTGAACGGCTATGTAGCTATCAGTCTGAACTTTTGTTCTTGGCAGGTGCTTTGTGCGGCGGAGCTCAAGGTCATTCCAAATGGTGCCATTGTGCGCCAGCGCAAAGGATTCTCCCTTTACATGACCGAAGAAGGGATGGTTGTTGTAGTTTCTCTTCGCACTGCCCTGCGTTGTCATGCGCGTATGTCCCAAGACGACGCGAGCCTCCGCAGGAATACGCAGATGCAGCCGATGCGCCGCCAGCGGACGCTTATAGATCTGAAGCCCACGCGATGTATTGTAGGCGATCCCAGTGGCGTCGGTGCCGCGAGCTTCTGATGCGATAGAGAGCTCTCGAATCAGGTGATTTTTCTGCCTAACACTCAGCGTGTCAACGTAGTCAATGAATCCGAACAAACAGCACATCAGACCTTACCCTCGCTTTCCACTGGTTCATTCACATATAGACGGCGTTCCTTTAGGTACTGCACCAGCTCGGGCTGGGTGCAGCCGGAGACGAAGGTCGTCCATGACATCGCTTTCAACTCCTCGTCGGACATGAAAAGAGCCACATCACAGATTCGGTCGAGGAGTTGCAATGTGGCAACGAGAGTCTTGCACTTGAGTGTCCCGCGAAACATGCGAAACTCGACGGTGTCAGCGTTCGTCAGATTGACCGCCGTGTATCTCCCTGCATGTCGACCGCTTTTGGCGTGGTCAAGGATCTCGCGCGGCTGATCCTTGTATCCGTAGCGCGCTGCCCACTGGTCAAGCTGGCCCTGTGTGCGGCGGGAGAATTTGAGAAGCTCATTCCAGAACTTTTCAAAGGTAAACAGGACGCGTGCGATGGCTGCATCCTGCGTGCTCTCTGTGTCGCCAAATGCAGTGCGGTTGACATGAACATGTAATCCACAAGTCCCTGCCTGATGGGAGGTGTAGCCGAGCGCTTTCGCTCTGTCCACGATTTCCCGCCAAGGCATCTCTTCCCGATGGAAGTCCAGCGTCATGGGGTGGGTGACGATCTCGAACCCCTCATCAAGGCTGCCGTCGTGCTTGCAGTAGGCCAGCGGCTGTTCAGCATTGGCGATGTGCAGAATCTCGGCAGCGTTGTCATTATCTTCACCGGCACCGTCGATCTCGAGTTCAACGCCGAAGAAGCGATTACCGTCGCCGTAGAAAATGGGTGTGGGTTTGAAATAGTAATCGTGGATAGCGTCATTATCGCACAGGGCGAGATAACATTCCTGACAGTAGGGGGTATCGCCGCGGTACATTGCATTGTCTCGGGAAATGAGTTCGTTACAGTCAGAACAGCGCTCGTAGTAGCGGTCAAAGCAATTCTGACAGAGCGGCTGATCCTCACTGCCTGCATCATCGTCCCGCCAGATACGATCTCCGCAGCAGGAACAAAGAACAGTTTTGGTTTCCAGACAGTCCGGACAGAGCAGCTCGCCGTTGAATGGGTAGAGCTCGTCCTTGGGAAATTCTTCTCCGCAGTCGGTGCAAACGAGTTTTGGCAGCGCGAAGACTTTGCTGTATTTTTCAATCTGCTCATCTGAAAGCGACTTGAAGTTTTCGCTGTCGGCTGGCGCGGAACATACGAAAAACGTACCATAGATGACATCGTAGGCTTCTCCGGTTTCAGGGTGTTTCAAGGGGCGATTCTGCGGCAAACCGATCAGCTTGCCTTCATCGTTGCAGATCAGGGCGACGGGATCGTTGAATGGGTAGACGGCTTCGATGAGGCCGCCGACGAGGGACTGCATGGATGCGAGGGAGCCATCGATTTCGACGGTGCGGGGTTCAACATTCGGCTCGACAAATAAAATTCTCATGGTAATATCCTCCAAAAAAGATAGCAGTCAGAATTGCTTCTGACTGCTTCACAGGAATGATATCCAGTTGAAAAAATACACTTTTACGAACGGAATCAAGCAACATCATGGTAAGAAGAATTAAGTAAAGCGAGGTAAATTACCATGATGGACAACAATTTACAACAAAGCCTGCGCGAGCTGCGCAGCCATAGAAAACTACCTGAACGTGAGGGGGAATACTGGAGCGATGAAGAGCGGGAGAATCTGTCTCAAAAATTTAATGAAGGCGCTGGTATTTCGGAGATCGCGGTCGCATTGCATCGCAGTGAACCGGCAATTATGCAGCAGATTGAAAAGCTCGATCTATTTGACCGCAAGGAGAATCCGCGGCGTCAGCGTGCCGCAAGACAGTTGAATTGCTTATGTGGCCGCTGTGGCAATGATCCGACATCGTGTCCGCTTCGGACACAGTGCGAGCAGGGAAAGGAGTGCAACTGAATGTTTGAAAATTACGATGATGTGCTGACGGTCGAAGAGGCCTGCGAAGCCTTGAAAATCGGATACAATGCGATGTATGAGCTCTTAAATACCGGTAAGCTCAAGGGATATAGAAACGGCAGAGTATGGCGAATTCCGAGGGCCGCGTTGGTGGAGTACATCAGGAATTGTACAAATAAATAAAAGCGAAAGGCAAGCGCTGCAGTAAGTGCTTGCCTTTTGCTCATGACGAGGGAATGGTATTACAGAAGAACGTTTCATGTGATCTCGCTTTTTTCCTGTACGCGTAGCCGATTATAAAGAGTAGCCCGACTAATGCCAAGCTTTTTTGCAAGCTCAGACATTGTACAATTATTTGCACTGCAGTAGTGCGTCAATATAGCGTACTCAGCGTTACGGACATCTTCGCGGTAGCTGCCGCTGATCAGTAGCGGGATATTCGGACAGACCTCTTTCGTTGCCTGAATATCTAGGCATTCTGACACAAGGCCGGAAAGATAACCGCCTTCATTAAGTCGCTCGGGCTCTGCCAGAGCGGTGATCCGCTCTGCTACGCTGACGAGTTCACGAACATTGCCCGGATAGCCGTACGCAAAGGCGTTAAAAAATGCTTGGTGAAGATAAGGATGAATGCGAATGGCAAGCTCACTGTCGAAGAAATTGAGGTAGTGCTCATAAAGCAGCGGGATATCTTCCGGACGCTCACGTAAAGGAGGTATTCGCAAGCAGAGAATATTGATACGATAATAAAGATCGTTTCGAAATTCGCCACGGGCGACCATTTCTGAAAGATTTCTGTTTGTCGCAACGATAAATCGCACATCGACAGAGACGGGTGCGCTGCCGCC
>ERZ824598.3453-NODE-3453-length-13593-cov-8.464249_pt1 | contig 13593 bp, 8 predicted proteins | sample MGYA00519934_ERZ824598 | MGnify/ENA primary metagenome ERZ824598 (study PRJEB31778, sample SAMEA3449177) | human gut metagenome | biome: human gut; feature: human-associated habitat; material: faeces | place: United Kingdom | collected 2010/2012 ... | reverse complement strand
TCATGTTCTTCTCGATCAGGGTGCGCAGGAACTCGTACTCGGTATCGCTGGCGGCAGGAAAGCCCACCTCAATCTCCTTGAAGCCGATCTTGACCAGCATCTGGAAGAACTCCAGCTTTTCCTCAAGGCTCATGGGCACGATCAGGGCCTGATTGCCGTCGCGCAGGTCCACACTGCACCATGCGGGGGCTTTTTCAATGTGATCCTTCTTTACCCAGCTGTCATAGCCTGCGGGTACCGGGTAGTAACCCGGAGCGTACTTGGTTGCGTCCATCATAATGTGCGTCCTCCCAAACGATTTACACTTCTTGCTCCATGCTCTTTGTGAGCGTCCTTGCCCTCTCAGTCTTACATTCGTTCGACAGCTCTCCCAAAGGGGGAGCCCTTGGCAAAACCGAAAACTTTGCCGTACTGCCAAGGCCTCTCACTTTGGGAGAGGTGGCACGGCGTAAGCCGTGACGGAGAGGGCAAGCCTGCTTCCAAAAGGCAGATATACGAAAAGGCTCTCGTCTTTCAAGGCGAAAACCTTGAGAGACGAGAGCCTGTAAAGTTCAAACTACAGGGCACCCGTGGTACCACTCTCTTTGCTGCGCCTTTGGGCACAGCCGCTTTGCACGATCGGCTTTTTGCGGCGAATCGCTGTCCTTGTAACGGTGGACATCCGTCAGAGCCTACTTGTGTGTTCAGCCCTGCCGCTCAGGGGCCAGTAACCGAAACCCTCTGCACCCGCCTTGCACCACCCGGCGGCTCTCTGTACGCAGAAGAAAATCGTTTTTTCCCCGTCAACGCATTTGTGCTTTTTTCAAAGTGGACTAAGTTTAGCATGATTCGCAGGCAGTGTCAAGCAGTCTGGCTCATTCTCAAAATGAAACAATTTCACAAAAGAAGGGGCAGAATTTTCCAAAATTGTGCACGGGTCGATTCGATGCATTTTACAGTCGATTCGTGCCGGAGAGCGTCCGGGGGAGGGGCAAGCATGATATGATACAGACAAAGAAAGAGAGGAGGCACTCATTTTATGAAACGATGGACCCGAAAACTCCTTGCCGGTCTGCTGAGCTTTGGTATGCTGCTGCAGGCGGCAAGTCCCCTCAGCGCACTGGCGGCAGAGACTCCTACGGTGGAAAGCTCCATCACTGTGTACGATGGCTTCTCAAGGCTCTATACTTCTGTCACCTATGTTTTGAACCGCTATACTGATGGAAGCGTTCGCTGGGAAGATGACAAGAACCCCTGGGACGGCGTGGCTGTTTCGTACGACACCAGTTCCAACACCTATGTTTTTTCCGGCACGCTCTCTGTTCCGGCAGAGGGAACAGGTAATCAGGCAACGCTGATCTGCTCTGATCCACAGAATGACAGTATCAAGATCGATGGCGGCGACGGCGTGGCTGTCAATACGAGCCTGCAGATTGGTGTCTCAGATCAGACACGCGGCGCAAAGAATGTTACAGTTCTTGCAAACAGCAACTCTACCGCAATCAATGGCAGTGCTGCATTTGACTGCTATGGTGATGTGACGATTACGAACCCGAGCGGCGCAGTAACCAGCCAATATGATGGCATCGTTGTTTATGACAATGCAAAAGATATCGTAATCACCGGCAAAAGCGAGGCCCCGCTGATTGGCGGTTCATTTTCTTCCTTCAGCAGGGGCAATATCACCATTGAGAACCCGGATGGCGCTGATGTTCGTACGAACCTGTCGATTAGAGAAGGGGCTGCTGAGGTCAAGCTGACTGGCAGCGACAGTAGCGGCTTAGTGCTGTTTCGGGATTCGTCCCTTAGCACGTTCAAGATCAAAGCCAAGACTCTGACGATGGAAAACAAGAGCGGCCCTGTGGGTCCGGTCGAGTTTACCGGCACGGATACCGCGAGTGCTTATCGTGTGGCAGTTGGTGAAAGTGAAAGTAACAATACTCAGACTGCGCTGACGGGTACGACCTACTCTAAAACGGTGAGCGCAAAGTATCTGCGTATCAGCACGGACGGATTTGTTCCGGCACCTGTCACTCCTTATGGCTTCAGCGTCAACGGCACATCTGTCACCGCAGAGAATGCCGGGACGACTCTGCCCGACGGTATGACCTATGATAAAGCGGCCAACAAGCTGACCGCATCCAAGGATATCACCGGCAATCTGACCATTGCGGCAGATAATACAAACACCACGCTGGATGTGGAACTGAAATCGGTTGACGGTGCACTGGCTGTGGGCAAATACAATGAACCCGGTGCACGAGACGTGACTATCAACGGCACTGTGACTGGCAAAACGAATGTCAACTGCACCGGCAACATTGAAGTCAATGGAACAATCGCCAGTGAGCAGAACGGCGCAGACGGACAGAACCGGCTTGATACCACCACCACCGGCAAGATCACTGTCACTTCGGACGGTGCCGTGTGGGGCCAGTACGCAAGCGTCATTCTGAAAGCTGCTGACGGCCCGGTCAAGGTCTCCGGCAATAAGCCAAATGAAGATTTGGTCGGCCCCAACCTGACGATCTGGGCAACCGAAACAGAAATTTCCAACCCCGATGGCAAGATCAATGCGATCCAGTTCGTCCCGCAGAGAGAGGGTGACTATTACATCAATACGGATACCGAACCGGCAGAGCGGAAAGATTTCGCAGTCAGCGGCAAAAAGGTTATTTACAGTAAGCTGGTCGATTCCAAGCTGGTCATCAGCCAGACCAAACCGCAAATCCACCAGCACACCCTCGGCGTTTGGGAGCACGATGAAACCAACCACTGGAAGACCTGCTCAGGCTGCAACGAGAAGGTAGGCAAGGCTAAGCACGACTTTGGCGAGGACGGCGTCTGCAAAGAGTGCGGCTACAAGAAGCCTGCACCGACTCCTGACCACCAGCACACTGCCAGCACCGAGTGGACATCTGACAGCACCTACCACTGGCACACCTGCACCAACTGCGATGTGCAGCTGGATAAGGCTCCGCACAACTTTGGCGAGGACGGAAAGGCAGAGAAGTGCGTAGACTGCGGATTTGCAAATCCTGATTATGTCGCACCTGACCCCGACGATACCGGTACGGTTGACTCCGGCTCTGACGCAGGCGGCGCGGTTGCAGCCGTTCTGGTGGGCGGCGCGGCAGTCTGGGGCGGTTACGAGATCGCTACCCGGGTGGTCCTGCACAATATCCTGCCCGAGGGCACAGCCATCCCCGCAAACCGCGGCCAGCTGGCATTGCTGGTGTGGAACAATGCAGGCAGGCCCGAACCCGCCGCACAGCCCGCGTTTGCGGATGTGGCCGACGCCGACATGGCAAAGGCTGCACAGTGGTGCGTGGAACAGGGCATCATGGAGGCCAAGACCGCAGAAACCTTCAAGCCGGAAGGCTGGACCCCCAAGCTCAAGGTCATTGAGACCTGGAACAAGGCGTTCCCCAAGCAGTAATCGCATAATAACAGTACAATAACGCCCCCGGAAGAACAATAGCCTTCCGGGGGCGTTGTGTTTCGCACCAGAGTATGGTACACTATTTGCAAGGCGCTGATTGCAAAATCGGTGGTCATGCTTCCTGCTCCCGCATCGCTGATTCTTCCTATACATGGAACGAAGCAGAGGTTCCGGGAGTGGAACTTTTTTGTAAATGAAGCTTCCCGGAGCCTTGAAGGCGAAGGGAGGAATGTCGAATGACGTTGTCTGAGACCATGCTGCTGTTGACTCTTCTGGCCACAGTGGCGGCGTTGCTCGTTGATGTAGCGAAAGCTGCATTTGACATTGCGTGGAAGATCTCGCACGACCGAAGAAACGATAAAAACAAAAAAGATTGACCGCCCAGTGTTCCAAGCCTGACGGTCAATCTTTTTGACTAGCGGGACAGGAAGCTGACCATTGCAGTCAGCGCCCTTTCTATTTGTAGTATAATCGAACCAACGTATATTGTCAAGCAGAGCGCACGGACTCTTATTGTTAACAATTTGCTAAGTTTTTGGAAAGTTGTGCTCGAACTGCTGTTGCGGGCCCGGCGGCTGTGCTATACTACTTGCATCAAGAACCAAAGGAGGAATTGCGTCATGAAAGAAGTCAAACCTTCCAAAAAGCCGCTGGCGATCTACTACGCCATCGTGCTGGCGGTCCTGCTGCTGCTCAACCTTGTGCTGGTGCCGTGGATGAGCGAGCGTCAGGTGGAGGAAGTGGACTACGGTACCTTTATGACCATGACCGAGGAAAAGAACATCGGCCGTGTGGATATCGAATCCAATCAGATCATTTTTACCGATAAAGAGGAAAAGCAGGTCTACAAGACCGGCCTGATGAACGACCCGGAGCTTACCCAGCGCCTGTATGATGCCGGAGCACAGTTTTCCAGCGAGATCGTGGAGCAGGGGTCGCCGATGCTCAATTTCCTGATCTGGTTCCTGCTGCCCATCCTGTTGTTCAGCTTCATCGGCAACCAGATGAACAAAAAGCTGATGGAAAAGGCCGGCGGCGGCCCGGGGTCCATGATGTTCGGCGGCGTGGGCAAGTCCAACGCCAAGGTCTATGTGCAGTCCACCCACGGCATCCGCTTTGCGGATGTTGCCGGTGAGGATGAAGCTAAGGAAAACCTGCAGGAGATCGTGGATTACCTGCACGACCCCGGCAAGTACGAGAGCATTGGCGCATCCATGCCCAAGGGCATCCTGCTGGTGGGCCCTCCGGGCACCGGCAAGACCATGCTGGCTAAGGCCGTGGCAGGCGAATCCAACGTGCCGTTCTTCTCCATTTCCGGTTCTGAATTCGTGGAGATGTTCGTGGGCATGGGCGCATCCAAGGTGCGCGACCTGTTCCGGCAGGCCAAGGAAAAGGCCCCCTGCATCGTGTTCATCGATGAGATCGATGCCATCGGTCAGAAGCGCAACAGCGGCAATCTCGGCGGCAACGACGAGCGTGAGCAGACTTTGAACCAGCTGCTCACCGAGATGGACGGCTTTGAGAGCAACACCGGCGTCATCATTCTGGCGGCTACCAACCGCCCGGATTCGCTGGACCCGGCGCTGACCCGTCCCGGACGTTTTGACCGCCGTGTGCCGGTGGAGCTGCCCGACCTTAAGGGCCGCGAAGAGATTTTGAAAGTGCACGCCAAAAAGGTGGCGCTGGCCCCGGGCATCGACTTCAACACTGTGGCCCGCATGGCTTCCGGTGCATCCGGTGCGGAACTTGCCAACATTGTCAACGAAGCAGCTCTGCGCGCTGTGCGTGCAGGCCGTAAGAGCGTGACCCAGGCCGATCTGGAGGAGAGCATCGAGGTGGTCATTGCAGGCTACCAGAAGAAGAACTCCATCCTCACCGACAAGGAAAAGTGCATCGTGGCCTACCACGAGATCGGCCATGCACTGGTGGCGGCCAAGCAATCCAACTCTGCCCCTGTGCAGAAGATCACCATTATCCCCCGCACCTCCGGCGCACTGGGTTACACCATGCAGGTGGACGAGGGCAACCACTACCTGATGAGCAAGGAAGAGCTGGAAAACAAGATCGCCACCCTTACCGGCGGACGCGCCGCCGAGGAAGTGGTGTTCCGATCCATCACCACCGGTGCCTCCAACGATATCGAGCAGGCCACCAAGCTTGCCCGCGCCATGCTTACCCGCTACGGCATGAGCAAGGACTTTGACATGGTGGCGCTGGAGACCGTGAACAACCAGTATCTGGGCGGTGACACCTCGCTGGCCTGCTCGGCGCAGACCCAGCGCGAGATCGACCAGAAGGTGGTGGAGCTGGTCCGGGCCCAGCACGAAAAGGCTGTCCGCATCCTGACCGACAACCGCGCCAAGCTGGATGAGCTGGCACAGTATTTGTACCAGAAAGAGACTATCACCGGCGAGGAGTTCATGGAGATCCTGAACCGGGAACCGGCACAGGCCCAGTGACCCCGGCGGCAGAGCTGCCAAAAATTTTTTTTAGCCTGCTGCAATAATCCCGCCGCCGCATCCGTTTATAAGACAGATGCGGCGGTTTTGTATTACACCGCATGGCAGACCATGGTTTTCCACAAAACAAAAATGTGCGGTGAAAAACCGCCGTCAACGGAGGTATTCCAAATGAAACTGAACCATAAATTTGTCCGTACCGTCACCACCACCGCTGCAGTGCTGGGTGCTGCCGCCATGCTGAGCGTGGGCGCATTTGCCGCAGAGGCAGACATCAACGACCCTGCTGCCGCAGGCTATCTGCCCCCGCAGGAGCAGATGGTGCAGGGGGATATCGCCCTGCACAGCGCCGATGTGGCGATCGGCGAAAAGGACCCCACCTACGGCGGCTACGGCGCACCGGAGGGAAACCCCATTCAGGGCAACATCATGCTGATCTCCGGCGATGAGCTGGCCGCCCCGTCCGCAGATGCAGCGGCGAAAAAGAGCGAGGCACGTTACACCGTCAAGGGCCTGTTCGGCAGAGAAGTGCTGTACACTGCCCGCCAGAAGGACAGCGTGCTGACGCTGGATGTGCCCGCCGGTTCTGCTACTTTCCGCACCACCGTGCAGGACATGCAGACCCTGCTGAACGAGGGCGTGAGCACGCTGGTGGTCCAGACCGAGAAGGGCTCCACCACCCTGAACCTGTCTCTGCTGGTGGAGGGCCAGAAGGGCACCGACCGCGTGGTGCTGCGCCGACTGGGCGAAAACACCTTCCTCACCGTGGGCCTGCGCTGCCGCCGCGATTTGATCGTGGGGCGCTGACCGCTGAGATCAAATGATGAAAGGGCTGCTGCACGCAGGGATGTGCAGCGGCCCTTTTTGCGCTTTTCTGTTAAGTTTTTGAAAATTTGCGCAGATGTCTTTGCAAAGTCTGCCGGGAGATGTTATAGTTAAATTGAAACAGTATGCATTCCCGATAGAAAGGAAAAAACGCCATGGAGCATTTTGTGGAGTTTGAGGACGTTTGCAAATATTATCAGACCGGCAGTGTGAAGATCGCCGCCGCAGACCACCTGAATTTCTATGTGGATAAGGGCGAGTTCTGTATCATCGTGGGGCCCTCCGGCGCAGGCAAGACCACCCTGCTGAATATCCTTGGCGGTATGGACAGCTGCGACGAGGGCAACGTCTGGCTGGACGGCCAGAACGTGAGCCACTTTACCGCCAGAGAGCTGACGACCTACCGCCGGTACGATGTGGGCTTTGTGTTCCAGTTCTACAACCTTGTGCAGAACCTGACCGCACTGGAGAACGTGGAGCTGGCCAGCGAGATCTGCCGCGACCCGCTGGACCCCAAAGAGACCCTGCGCAGCGTGGGTCTGGGAGAGCGGCTGAACAACTTCCCGGCCCAGCTTTCCGGCGGCGAGCAGCAGCGGGTGTCCATTGCCCGCGCACTGGCCAAAAACCCCAAGCTGCTGCTCTGCGACGAGCCCACCGGTGCACTGGATTACAAGACCGGCAAGCAGGTGCTGGCCCTTTTGCAGGATACCTGCCGCCGCACCGGCCGCACGGTGATCGTTATTACCCACAACACCGCCCTGACGGCGATGGCAGACCGCATCATTCAGGTACGCAGCGGCAAGATCGTCTCCAATCAGGTCAACGAGCACCCTGTGCCGGTGCAGGAGATTGAGTGGTGAGAGCTGTGCTGAAAAGTTATCGTAAAAACATCCTGCGGGAAATGAAGGACAACCTGAGCCGCATGGTCTCGCTGTTCGGCATCGTGGCGCTGGGCGTCATGATGCTGACCGGCCTGATGAGTTTTGCGCCCAGCATGCGCATCGCCGGGCAGAAATACTACGTGCAGCAGAACGTGTTCGACCTGCGGGTGCTGTCCACGCTGGGCCTTTCGGAGGAGGACATTGCCGCCATTGCCGCCGTGGACGGCGTGGAGGCTGTGCAGCCGGTGAAATATCAGGACGTGGAGGCCCAGTGGCAGGGCCAGAGCGAGACGGCGGTGGTGCGCCTGCAGCAGCTGCCCGCCGACCCCGGGGCCGACACGGCAGAAAATATGAACCGTCTGGTGCTGCTCTCGGGCCGGATGCCTGAGGCCCCGGATGAGTGCGTGGTGCATGTGATGGGCTACGGCGACCCGGTGGAACCGGGCACGGTGCTCACCCTGCCGGAGGACACCGAACATGTGAGCCGGAAGCAGTTCACGGTAGTGGGCACCGTGCAGGACCCGCAGCATTTTTCCACGGACAAGGAGAGCAGCACCGCCGGTGACGGCCAGCTGGATGATATCGTATTCCTGCCGGAGGGCAGCCTGACCACGGATTATTATACGGCGTGCTATCTCAAAGTAAAAAATGCCGGCCTGTATGATAATTACTCGGACGCGTATCAGGCAGCAGTGGATGACACAGCCGCAAGGGTAAAGGCCATCAGCGGGGCACAGTGCACAGCCCGGCGGGCGGAGCTGATCGAGGACGCCAGTGCAGAGCTGGCCGACGCCCGGGCCGAGTACAACGACAAAAAAGCCGAAGCAGACCGTCAGTTTGCGGAGGCAGAGCAGCAGCTGGCCGATGCACAGGCACAGCTGGACAGCGCCAAAGCCCAGCTGGACGCGGGCGAAGCGGAGCTTGCCGCCAGCAAAAAGGCTCTGCCGGATACCATGCAGGGCGGTGCGGACGAGCTGGTGAGCGGCGAGCAGCAGCTGCTGGAATTTGAGGATCAGCTGCAGCAGATCGAGATGCTGGTGAACCTGAAAAAGGTGGCCGACCCGCTGCTGGGCTATGCAGAAACGGCTCTGCACAACGCGCAGAAGGCGCTGGACGAGGCCGAGCCCGCCGACGAGGAATACACCGACCTGCGGGATGCCCTGCAGAAGGCGCAGGATGCTTACGACAACATCAGCGGCCAGCTGAACGGCTATCAGGCCCAGCTGGACGAGGGCAAGCGCCAGATGTATGCACAGGGGCTGATCTCTTCGCCCAGCCTTTCCAACGAGCAGCTGGTGACTGAGGCAAAGGCAGCACTGCGCCAGATGAAGGTAAAGCTTCTGCAGGGGCAGCTGCAGCTCACCACCGGCACGGCCACAGCCTACACCCAGTTTGATGCGGCTCGCACCCGGCTGGACGAAGGCTGGCAGCAGTACAACGACGGCGTGCAGCAGCTGGCCGATTCCCGCGCGGAGTACGAGAGCCGGAAGGCCGATGCCGAACAGCAGCTGGCCGACGGCCTTGCCCAGCTGAACGACGCCGAGGAGCAGGTGAGCCAGATCAAGAGCGGCGAGTGGTATGTGCTGGACCGCAGCTCCACCGTGAGCTTTGTCACCTTTGAGCAGTATGCCGACCGCATGGATGCCATTGCACGGGTGTTCCCGGTGTTCTTCTTCCTGGTGGCGGCGCTGGTGGCCACTACTACTATGACCCGCATGGTGGACGAGAACCGCCTGCAGCTGGGTACTCTGAAAGCTCTGGGTTACTCCAACACAAAGATCGCAGGAAAGTATCTGTTCTATGCCCTCAGCGCCAGCGTGCTGGGCAGCATCGTGGGCATGGTCATCGGCTTTGTGGTGTTCCCGCTCATCATCTGGTATGCTTACCAGATGATCTTCAGCATGTCCACCTTTACGCTGCACTTTTACCCCGGCATGGCGGCAGCCAGCGTAGCCATCAGCGCGGCCGTCATCGGTTTTGCTACATGGAACGCCTGCCGTGCCAGCCTGAAGGAAAAGACTGCAGCTTTGCTGCTGCCCCGGGCCCCGGTGGCAGGCAAGCGCATCTTTTTGGAGTACATCACCCCGCTGTGGCAGCACATGAGCTTCTCCCAAAAGACCACAGCCCGCAACCTGTTCCGCTACAAAAAGCGCTTCTTCATGACAGTGCTGGGCGTGGCAGGCTGCACGGCGCTGCTGCTGATCGGTTTTGGCATTCAGGATTCCATCCTGCCCATCGTGGACAAGCAGTCCGGGCAGCTGACCCACAACGATCTCACCATCTCGCTCAGCGATGAAAAGGCGCTGACCATGGAGCAGGGCCTTGCCGACACGCTGGATAGCAGCAGTGCGGTCCACAGCTGGGGCGCGTTCTACACAAAGTCCACCACCCTTTATAATGAAGAGGGCGGGAGCGCCGATGTCAGCATCGTAGGCGCGGAGGACGATGCCCGGATGACCGAATACTTCACCTTCCGCACCCGGGTGGGCCACGACCCCATTCCCTTTGAAGAGGACAGCGTGATCCTGACCGAAAAAACGGCCCTGAATCTGGGGCTGAGCGTGGGCGATACGTTCTATGTGGAGGCTGCAGACGGAAGCCGCGTGCCGCTGACCCTGACCGGCATTACCGAGAACTACATGTTCACCCGGCTGTATCTCTCCAATGCGCAGCTGCAGGCCCTGCTGGGCAGCACGCCGGAGTGGAACACCGTCTACGGCCTGACCGGCTGTACCACCGAGGCGGAGTACAACGCCCTGCGCACAAAGCTGCTGGACTGCAACTATGTGAGCAGCGTCAGCTTTACCGAGGACACCACCTCCATGTTCGGCAGCCTGATCGGCAGCCTGAACTACGTGGTGGTGCTGATCATCGTGTGCGCGGCGGCGCTGGCGGCGGTGGTGCTGTACAACCTGATCAGCGTCAACCTTGCCGAGCGCAAAAAGGAGCTTGCCACTATCAAGGTTCTTGGCTTCTATGACAAAGAAGTGTACCGCTACATCTTCCGCGAGATCGAGCTTTTGTCCCTCATCGGCTCCGGCGTGGGCCTGCTGCTGGGCGTGCCGCTGCACCGGTTCATCATCCTGACCGTGGAAATGGATCAGCTGATGTTTATTCGCACCATTGCACCCCGCAGTTATCTGCTGGCAGTGGCATTGACGATGCTGTTCACCTTTGTGGTGTGCTTTGCCATGCGGCGGCATGTGCGGCATATCAGCATGGTGGAAAGCATGAAAGCCCCGGAGTGACAGCATGACAGCGGCAAAGAACCGGTAAATTCATAAAAGCTTCATATAAATAACATGCTTTCGCAGAAATTCTTTGGTATGATAATGCTACCGACAGGCGGGGCCGCAACCGCCTGAACGGGCAACATGATTCCTCCTTTACCAAACCAAATACCGCAAAACAAAACACCGCGCCTTGTCTGATCCGCAGCAGACAGGGCGCGGTGTCTTGTTTAAACCGTTAAGTTTTCAGCATCTGCGGCAATGGCATCGGCCTGCTGCTGGGTGAGCACGCGGCACTTGACCATCCGCTTGAGCACCACCTGCATCCGCTTGAAGGCAAGCTCCGGGCTGCTGGCGTAGGTGGAAGGCGCGTTGGGCATACCCGCCAGATAGATCGCTTCGGCATCGGTCAGCTGGGCCGGTTCCTTGCCAAAGTAGCCCTCGGCAGCTTCTGCAATGCCATAATACCCGCTGCCAAAATAGATGGTGTTGGCGTACATCTCAAAGATCTGCTGCTTGGAGTAGGTCTTTTCAAGATCAAAAGCAGCAAGCATCTCGGCAGCCTTGCGGGCCAGATGCTTGTCCTGCGTGAACAGCTCGTTCTTGGCAAGCTGCTGGGTCAGGGTGCTGCCACCCTCGGCCAGCGAGTGGGTGCGCAGGTCGGCCAGCAGGGCGCGGGCAATGGCCCCCGGGTCAATGCCCTTGTGGGTCATAAAATGCTCGTCCTCGGTGCAGATGACTGCGTTAATATAGATCTGCGGCAGCGCATCGTAGGAAGTATAGCTCCCGCGGGCACAGATGGTGTCGTACATGGAAGCCACTGGGTAACTGCTGGCGGCACTGCGGTACAGCTGCCTGCCCTGATAAAAGAACCAGCCGCCTGCCAGCAGCCCGCCAAGCAGCAGGATGCAAAGAACAACGAGCAGGCTCTGCTTTAAAAAATGAAAGAAACGATGCAGCATCGAAAAACTCCTTTGATGATAAAAAAGAACGCTACCATAATAAACGATTTGCAGGGCGTTTGCAAGGAATAGCTTTAGTATAACAATAAAATTTTAAGGTTTTATCAATGGAAAAATAAAAATTTTCGAAGAAGCAGAAGTGTTACTCCTGTTGGAACTGCACAACGGGATGCTGCAAATGCGGGCTGCGCATCGTGCAGAAAACTCAATTTGAAAAAAACTGGAATTAACCTATTGACAAACTGGGTAAGAGAGAATATAATGCAAACAACAAATCCACAAACCTAGTGGGAAAAAGAAAACAAAGGTTTTGCTTCCCGGTACAGAGCAGATAGAGGTGCCGGTTTGTAGATGAGTGGGAAAGAATTTTACGGGAAAGGAGGGCACGGATATGAAGCTGATTTGGAACGACCTGCTGCATGCAAACTTCCGCTGTGGGCGAATGTGCGGTGACCGGGCAGAACATCTTGCTGTGAACTGTACGATGCCCTCTTGCTGTGCACGAATGTGTACCCGAATGTGACGTTGACAGAATAGCTTTGAATTGTGTTTGCCCGGTGCGCTTTTGTATCACGCATCGGGATTTTTTGTATCAGGAAATTATACTATAAGTACAAATAGAGAGGTAAAATACTATGTCTAACTATAAATTTGAGACCCTGCAGCTTCACGTTGGCCAGGAGCAGGCCGATCCCGCAACCGATTCCCGTGCAGTGCCTATCTATCAGACCACTTCCTATGTGTTCCGCAACAGCCAGCACGCAGCAGACCGCTTTGGTCTGGCAGATGCCGGCAACATCTATGGCCGCCTGACCAACTCCACGCAGGACGTGTTCGAGAAGCGCATCGCTGCTCTGGAGGGCGGCGTGGCTGCTCTGGCAACCGCCTCCGGTGCCGCTGCCATCACCTACACCATCGAAGCACTGGCACAGGCCGGTGACCACATCGTGGCTCAGAAGACCATCTACGGCGGCAGCTACAACCTGCTGGAGCACACCCTGACCCAGTTCGGTGTCACCACTACCTTTGTCAATGCACACGATCTGGCTGAGGTGGAGAATGCCATCCAGCCCAACACCAAGGCCGTCTATCTGGAAACTCTGGGCAACCCCAACAGCGATATCCCCGATATCGATGCCATTGCAGCCATCGCGCACAAGCACGGCTTGCCGCTGGTCATCGATAATACCTTCGGCACCCCATACCTGATCCGTCCCATTGAGCACGGCGCAGATATCGTTGTTCATTCCGCCACCAAGTTCATCGGCGGCCACGGCACCACGCTGGGCGGCATCATTGTGGACAGCGGCAAGTTCGACTGGAAGGCAAGCGGCAAGTTCGGCAACATTGCTGACCCCAACCCCAGCTACCACGGCGTTTCCTTTGCCGATGCAGCAGGCCCCGCAGCTTTTGTCACCTACATCCGTGCGATCCTGCTGCGTGATACCGGTGCCACCATTTCGCCGTTCAACGCCTTCCTGCTGCTGCAGGGCACCGAGACCCTGAGCCTGCGCATCGAGCGCCATGTGGAGAACACCAAGAAGGTGGTCGAGTTTCTGGCAAACCACCCGCAGGTGGAGAAGGTCAACCACCCCTCCCTGCCGGATCACCCGGATCACGCCCTGTACGAGAAGTACTTCCCCAACGGCGGTGCTTCCATCTTTACCTTCAACATCAAAGGCGGCCGCGAGGAAGCATTCAAGTTCATCGATAACCTGAAGGTCTTCTCCCTGCTGGCAAACGTTGCTGATGTGAAGAGTCTGGTCATCCACCCGGCTTCCACCACCCACAGCCAGCTGAACGACGAAGAGCTGG
>ERZ824598.3452-NODE-3452-length-13597-cov-5.903412_pt1 | contig 13597 bp, 22 predicted proteins | sample MGYA00519934_ERZ824598 | MGnify/ENA primary metagenome ERZ824598 (study PRJEB31778, sample SAMEA3449177) | human gut metagenome | biome: human gut; feature: human-associated habitat; material: faeces | place: United Kingdom | collected 2010/2012 ... | reverse complement strand
AAAAGCCCAGTTCAGTACAAGACCGAACTGGGCTTCCTGTAATTTTGCCTTTTTTTAGTGTCTACTTTTTCTTGACAAGTGCAGCCGTAAGCAGTCCGTAAGCGTTCTTTACATACTTGGGGGACTTGTCCCTTGCCATGGCATTCACGGCCACCTGGACGGCCTCCTGGGTCAGGCTGGCCACCGGCACGTCCATCAGGGACTGCAAGGTGTTCTGCCGCTGGCGCTTGTATCCGGCGATGGTAGACGGCGACAACACAGAGTCTTTGCTTGCAATGTACAGGTCTATAGCCTTGCCCACCGTCAGCGAAGCCGGGGTAGCTTCCGCTTTCATCCCCGCCTTTATTGCGGCGGCTTTGGATTCCGCCGCTTTCTTTGTAGGCTCTGTGATGGATATCCGCTTGCCATCCACCATCAGACCCACGCGCCAGTTCCCAGATGGTAGCTTTTGCGCCTTTGGGATTTTCATATATGCTCCCTCCTGTGTATTTGGCCACCCCCGGCGGGGTGGCCGTTTCTTGCTATAAGTCTACGCCGCGCTCTTTGGCGGCGACTACAAGCTTCTGGAAATTTTTCGTATTCTGGGACTTCATGCGGCGATATCCGCTAATAGTAATCGTCGCGGCGATATCCATTCCGGCAGAACATCCGGATTTCGTTGGACTTTTTCAGGCACAGGACAGCAGGCTCTATGTTCCCGGCCTTTTCATAGCCGTATCCCTTATTCCGCAGGTAGTAATCAATATCACCGGTGTAGCTGTGGATACCGCCGCCATGGTGCAGGCTGGCATCTCGCGGGATAGCCATAATGCCCTCTGCGCTTGAAAGATCGTACTTTGCTTCAAGCGCGGCAATCTCCGCTTGCCGATATGCCTGATACTCCTCGTTGCTGATTGGCTCCGGAGCCTGGAACACAACCCTGCCACGCTGTGGCCTGACTTTGTCTATGAAAGAATGTAGAAAATCAAAAATGCTCATGCGGCCCACCTCTCACAGAAATATTCTCAAAATATACCCGTAGATTTACCTTGTGCGAGCCGTTATGATGGTACTGTGCAAAAACCGGAACCTCCGGAGCTCCAGAAAGGAGCTAAAATTATGCCAGATACATCCGTAGAACGACTCCTGAGCATCCTATCCCAGCTTAACCCTGAGTATTTTTCTCTCGCTCTCCATCTTGCAGAGCAAGCACTAAAGTCTCAAGCTGCTGAAGATACAGCTCGCGGTACTTCTCACTCAACTGGCTGTACAACTCGATAAGCCGCGCGGTATTCGGGTCGAGACGCTCGTCCACCATCTGGTGGGCGGGCGTTTCTTTTTTTATGCCCGGATCGTCGGTTTCGCCGCGCAGATATTCCGGCGTAGTGTTAAGCTCTGCGGCCAATATGTGCAGTTTTTCTCCGCTGATATCGGTCCCCTGCTTCTTTGCGTCCCGAAGGTATGTTTTGCTGACCCCCATTGCCCGGCAGAGATGCAGTTTTGTTTTCCCGCTCTGCGCTATCATGCTTTCCATTCTGTTGTAATTGAACAAATTGACACCCTCCAAAGGGAAGCCAATTCACTGGATGTACGGCTTCTATACAGCGACGCGGCATATAAGCGGCTCAACAGCAGTCTACAGCGGCGTATAGGCACGTTGAACTGCGGGCATTCTGCCCACCCCATCATCATGGGAAGCCCCCCGCAATACAGCCCCGGAGAACTGGAGCAGATGCGCACGGCCAACGAAGATGGCATTATGTACGAAGGGCGGCACTACACCGGGTATGAAGCCACGCAGCGCCAGAGGAACATAGAATCGGCCATGAGGCGGCAAAAGCGCCGCATTCTGGTGGATGAAGCCACGGGCGATGCGGAAAAGCTCCAGACGGACCAAATCCGCCTGCAATTGCAACGCCAGGAATACGCGCGGTTTTCCAAAGCCGCCAAGCTGCGGACCCAGGGAGAACGGGCGGAAACTGCCGGGTTCTCCTGGAAACAGGCAAAAGAGGCGGACAGCGAATATAAAAGGGTTTCCAAAGCGGCCAATTCGATGTATGATATCGGCAGTGAGGCGGAGAACGTTAAGGCGTATATGCGGGATTTGCCAATACGGAGGCGTATACAGAGCGGCGAATTTCCGCTTGAGATTTATCGTGGTAGGCAGAATAAGCATATCCCGGGCACACGGGAATATGAGCAGAAGGTGCGGGAACTATCTGGAAAAGGCCAATATGGGCCGTCCCGCATATCTGTAGATGACGACGCAATTATAGAACTTGTGCAAAGGTACCGCGGCACCGGGATATTGCTAAAAAGCGATAAGGGAGAATGGCGCGGTATAGAAAGAATCACGACTCATCAAGATGCTGTCGGGGTGGTTGTCAACAACCTCACAGGAGATGAGGCGGACACCACTACATTTACCATCCGATACAGCAAAAAGGGGTTCCATATTGTTCCGGACTATCCAAGCAGGAAGGGTGCTAAGTCAAAGAAATGAAAGATAAATACACCGTGGAAGATCTTTTTCGATTTATGGAAGAAAACCGATCGGTTAAGGTGACAAGCGTAAACGGGAATGAATATTCAGGGAAATGTTTTGCGTACCCAGACTCTTTCTCTTGCGATGATGGTGACATTGACGAACCGTGTATTGAGGTTCAGGATACGGTTTTGCTTTTGCATGAAATCGAGAAAATCGAATTTGCAGATTAACTACAACTAAATGACAGATGCGTAGCGCCTTCGGGCGCTGCGCATTTTTCATACCCATTTGCCCGGCCCAGGGCGTACAAAACGGGCAGCGCAGGGGAAGCGACCCCCGATATCAAAGCGTAGCGTGAGGAGAACATACCATGAAACGCGAATTTTTGCAGAATTTTAAGGTTGGCGACCAGGCCCTGCCGAAAGAGATCATCGACGCCATCATGGACGAGAATGGCCGCGACATCGAAGCCGCTAAGAAGCCCTTTGCGGACTATGAAGCCGTGAAAGCGCAGCTCCAGGCCGCCAAAGATGGGCTTGAGGCGTTCAAGGGCGTGGACGTTGACAAGCTCCAGGGAAAAATCCAGGAGCTGACCGGCCAGCTTGCCGACAAGGACAGAGAGTGGCAGGACAAGCTCGAGGGCATGGCCTTTGATGGACGCATCAGGGACGCCATTACCGCCGCCAAGGGCCGCAATGCAAAGGCGATTGCCGCCCTGCTGGATGTTGACGCGCTTCGCGCCAGCAAGAACCAAGAGACAGATATCCGGGCCGCACTGGAAGCGCTTAAAAAGGACAACGGATATCTGTTTGAATCCGAGACCCCACCCCCCCTATTCCAACGGGACCGGCACGAATGGCGGTGGGCACATATTTCGATTCTTTCGAAAAAAGCGAAAAAACCTGTTGCAAAGTAGCTGCAGCGGAGTTGTATATAGTAGAGACGTAGGCATACGTCCCACTATATGAAAGAAAGAGAGAAAACGTATGAAAGAATGGAGACGCATACTATCCTGTTTCCTGGCCGTGCTGCTGACGGTGTACCTGGTCCCCGTGCAGGTAATGGCTGAGGAACTGGGAGATCTGTGGCCGCCAACAACAGAAAACGTCGTGGATGCGCCTGCGGAGGTCGTGGGCGAGATTCTGGAACAACGGGAAGAAAATCGGAAGGAGTTCCTGCTTACCGACGGTACAAGGCAGGTAGTAATTTATCCGGCGGCAGTACACTACCAAAAAGATGGATATTGGGAGGAAATTGACAACCGGTTGCTGCCGTCTGCTGCGCAGGATGGTGAAACCGTGTATCGAAACGCAGCCGGTATGTGGGATGTCTCTGTTCCTGCTGAGCTGAATACCGCCAATGGAATCACGGTCAGCCGCAGCGGATACAGCTTGTCATTCTACCTGACAGGTCAGTTGTACGAAGACGATGGTGCGATTACCGAAATTTTATAAAAGCAGCCTTGCCAAGCGGGGCAAGTCTAACGTATAATTATGATAGTTAGCAAAAATGCGGCTTTGGCAGTGCATCTGAAAATAGCCCGGTTTACCTATGGCGCCCATGTCCGTCAGTGGTTCCATGGCCGCCACCCTCGGCGCCGCGAATCCCCTGCGCTATCGTGGGTACGTCTACGACACCGAGACGGGCCTGTACTACCTCAGTAGCCAGTACTATAACCCGGTCTGGGGGAGGTTATCAATGCGGATACCGCTGATGTAGTAGCCACCTCTCCTGATAAGACGCATTGGGACAAAAACCTTTTCGCGTACTGCGATGATAATCCAGTTAATCGGAGAGATGATGGCGGCGATTTATGGGAGTATGTCGTCGGTAAAATGATCGTGGGTACGGTTGTCGGCGGATTGACTGGTGGCATATCTTCCATGCTTGATGATGCTGCCGCAGGGAAAGAAGTTTCACTTGCTTCTTTTGCAAAAGGCTTTTTTTCCGGAATGTTGTCAGGCGCTGTTTCCACGGCGGCATCCCTGGTTATGGAGGGCTTAGTTCCGTTGATTTCCATTCTGCGTGCGCCCAAAGATGCTGAACGTGCGATTAGGATGGCTGAAGTTGTTGCCTCTGCCATCTGTGCAACTATCTCGGCAATACGCAATAGGGAATCACTTCCTGATGCGTTGCTGTCTATCGGGTCTGCGGCAGCGGCTGCCTACATATCGAACAGAGTTTCACCGAGCGGGCATAGCGCTGGAGCTATAATAGGTGGCGGAATAACAAGCTTTGCCGTAGGCGGAGCAGTTTCATCCGCCAAGACCGCAATCCATATTTCGATAAATTCATCCAGAAATAGAGGGCCGGAAAGGAGAATGACCGTGTAATGGAGGATAAAGAAAATAATCGAACGATGGAAAATAAAAACGCTCTGATTATTCCGGATAAGAAGCGTCTTGCAATTTTAAACGGCTTGTTTTATTCGCTGACGTCGGCTATTTTTCTGTGTCTAATGATAAAATACAAATATTATCTGGATACGTTCCTCCTGGGAATCGCTATGCTCATGGGATACATTGTATTCGGAGCCAGACTTGTATTGATTGGAGGCAAAGGATATGTAATCGACGTTAACGGACTTACGGTGATTTGGTTCCGGAAATGGAAGCGCTTTTACCGCTGGGATGAGTTTTTGACGGCTCGGAAATATATGGTCAGTGCCCCTCAAGTTAATCGGGAGGCGGTTGCGGAGTACGGCGGTGAACTGAGTACAAATGTATGCAGCCTGATTCCCGTTCGAAGCAACCGGCGTGGAGAAATATCCCAAGCATGGGTATTGCGCCATCCGTTCAAGGTCTATATCTTTGCATTTGATTCATTTCATAATCAAATCAAATTTGAAAGCCTGCGGCGCGGGGAAATACCTCCCGACCTGGAGGACCAGGAACCCGATGAGGAAGAATAAGTGTCCCGGCTGACGGACGTGGCCGTCTTTTGTCGGTCACGTCCGGACAGCAAGCAAGACCTATGCCTATGACAAGGACAACCGGCTGACCAAGGCGACGGAGGGTGCCATCTCCGCCAACTACACCTACGACAGCTTCAGCCGCATGACGGGCCTGACCGCCAAAAACGGCAGCACCTCCGTCACCTACGTGGACCCCAGTTCGACAGCCACCTCCACCCAGGTGAAAACCTGGAACAACGGCAAGGCTGCGTACACGTACACCTATGACAACAAGGGAAATATTGCATCCATAAGCGACGGCGGACAGGAATTTGATTGCCAATATGAAAGGATGACTGTATGAAGAAATTAGAAAAAGGCAACATGCGTATCTCCCCATCTGGGATGCATGACCAGATGATGTTTTTCATTATATCCGGTGTAGGAATTGATGTGTTTTATATCTACGCCTATATCTCCTACTTTAAACCGCCTACTCCAATAGCCCTTGACGTAGTCATATTCTGGATTTTTGGACTGATATTTAATGCGGTGGTATTTACCATGATTATTGCGCTCAGCCGGGTATACATTGTATCCACCAAGGGGATTACCGTGATATTGCTGGGTATCTTTCGTCACCTCTATCCGTGGGAACGGTTTCAGATGGTGGGCCTGTATCCCATAGCGAAAGTTATAGAAGAAACACCTGGCGAGGCATTCATGATGGTATGCAGCACCGTAATGTTAGAAGGAACAGCCGGCGGACGGATCAATATAGAGCGTGCCACCTTTCGCTGGCCGCAGGTTTTGATTTTTCCACCGCTGACAGGCGAGGAACGCATGCAATTTGAAAGCCTGCGGCGCGGGGAAATATCTCCCGACCTGGAGGATCAGGAACCCGACGAGGAGGAATAAGTATCCCAGCTGACGGAGATGACCTGGGGCAGCAACAAGCTGCACTTTACCTACGACTCCACTGGCCCGGCGTCTGTGACGTACAACGGCAACAGGTATTTCTATCTGAAGAATGCCCAGGGCGATGTTACCGGTCTTGTGAACGCCAGCGGCACCCAGGTGGTGTCCTACACCTACGACCCCTGGGGCGCGCCCCTGTCCACCGGCGGCACCATGGCCTCCACCCTCGGCGCCACAAATCCCCTGCGCTATCGCGGGTATGTCTACGACAGCGAGACGGGCCTGTACTACCTCAGCAGCCGGTACTATAACCCGGTATGGGGAATGTTTATCAATGCGGACAGCTATGCTTCCACGGGGCAGGGATTTACCGGTGACAATATGTTCGCGTATTGCAATGATAATCCGGTGAACTATAATGATTCCGAGGGAACCGAACCAGAACTGGCCATGGGGTGGGCGGCAAGCATGTCCTGGCTACCCGCTATAGATGGCCCCGTCCCCGTCGGTGATGCTATATATATTTTAGGTTTTGTAGCTATATGTTGCATCAGGACGTAGTGTATTTGCAGTTACAGAATATGAAGCAAAAGCCGTTGCACGGGCGGCTGGTGGTAACGCTGGTCGGAATAATATTCCGTTATATCCAGAGATTGATAGTGGAAAAGCTGGCGTTCCCGGATATTATTATCATTTTCACACATATAACAGAAGTGGCGGTCACGTCTATTATATTTTCCCATAGGTGATAGTATGGTTGTTAGACTAATATTTGATTCCAGAATTAGTTACGTATATGTTCCGGATGGCTACATAACAGACGCCAAATCATTACGATGCTCATTTCTCGAGTGGGTATACGATAATCCAAATTGCATGGTAAAAGCGAAGGGGCATACGGTATTTTCTTTTGGAGAAAATGATTTTGTGTCGTTTATAAACGCAGTCGTTTTGCGTGGAAAAAACGAAAAAGCATATGTATGTCCTTGTGAAAATCTGTGTAAGCAAAGAATCCTATCGATAAATCTATAGCGCGAAAAACATTTGTTTAGACAGTTTGAATGCCTACAGTGTGCTCATCTGGATTCCTGCTGAAACGCCCAGGGCGATGTCACCGGTCTTGTGAACGCCAGCGGCGCCCAGATGGTGTCCTACACCTATGACCCCTGGGGCGCGCCCATGTCCGTCAGCGGTTCCATGTCTGCCACGCTGGGTGCTGTGAATCCCCTGCGCTATCGCGGGTACGTCTACGACACCGAAACGGGCCTGTACTACCTCAGCAGCCGGTACTATAACCCGGTCTGGGGAAGGTTTATCAATGCGGACACTGCTGATGTCCTTGGGGCTTCCCCTGGCAAAGCCAACTGGGATAAGAATCTCTTTGCCTATTGCGACAATGACCCAGTCAACAGAAAAGATGATGGCGGGGAATTTTGGCATATTATTGCATCAGGCGCAATAAATGGAGCTATAAGTGCAATAAATAATGCGGTTACTCAGATACATGAAAAAGGGTCGGTTAGGTTGTGATTTATGCAAAAGAAAAAGGTAAAACTGTCTAAAAGTGCGAAAGGTGCACTGCTATACATGTTGGTTGTGCTGTCTATCTTTGCGGTACTGGAGACGGTAGTGTGTAGGTTGCCCTCTCATTTTGACGAGTCAAATACAGAAGCCTACACCGGTACGCTTTCCCATGTGGAGAAATACACCACCTGGCACATTGGTTATAGAGCGATGCACTCTAAGCAGCACATCAGGCTGCATTTCACAGACGGAAACGTTTATTTCGTATACACGCTGGAGGATCGGACGCTGCTGAGTATTCCTGCAGGAGAAAGGCTATCTTTGCGCTTATACCGGGACCCCAGGCGTGGAACGTCTGCATGTGATATCCGCAGTGATAGCCGTGTGTTTCAAACGATGGAGCGTTCAAGCCAGCTGGCGCATAGGGACAAATGTCTCCTTCATGGACTTTTCTGCTCAGGTGCCCTGATTTTCCTGGCAATAGGTTTCTTCTCCGGCCTTGGGGGATTCAGGCAGTATTTTTCCAGCCTTGCTGCCAGGCGGCGGCGTGAAAAGCGAAAGCGCGCCCGTCAGGCCAGGTTTGCCAAGGAAGGAAAGTAGATTGCATTTAGGGAAATATTACAATGAAAAATAAGGCCTTTCTTTGTGCGCCGCGCCGGTTTTTGATTATAACGGTAGTATATTTGCTGATACAGTCTGTCGGGATTTATCTGTTTTTTGAAAGCCTGCAATATGAAGAGATAGGTCATCTGGAAGCAATATTGAACATCATTGCCCCTCCGGCTCCCCTATGGATCGCAGCCTTCTTCCGGCGGTACGACTGGCTGTCTATCGTAAGACTGCATGAGGACAAAATCGTATTGTGGGCGATGTTTACCAGGCAAAGCTATTCCTATGCTGATATGAAGTACATCGGTATGGACTACAGCCTCATAGAGGGCCGTCCGGAGTTTTGGATCTATTTCAGTACAAACCCGGTTCCAGTGGAGTATACCCATAAAATAGCGGCATATCGTATCAACAAAGGATTCTTGCGTATCCTGTATACCCCCAAAAACTATGAGTTGCTGATTCGAAACACGCCGCCGGAAATCAGCCGGCAGCTCAGAAAATGCTACTCCACCGTGCTGGCCTATAAAGCGGACCGGTAGTGGCAAGCAGGGCAAGTGTTTATACAAACTCTTGCAAAAGCGGGAATCCGGCAAACGCCGGACTCCCGCTTTGCTTGTTGGTGGAAATCTTCCCCCCCAAAACACATATCGCAGGGCGATATGGCAGCGCACCTTTGGTGCTTCACGCAGGACGATCAACGCTCGTCCTGCTCTTTCCTTCTTTGCGTCTGTGGCTCCTGCGGCGCAAGATACGGGCGCAGGTTCTCCCGATGAACCAGAAGCTCTTTAAGCTTTCTCTGTTCCTCACAGTATGCGGCATAAAGCGATTTTTTCGCTGCCAGCACTTGGCTGTACTCAGCATCAAGCGTCTTTTTCGATGGCAGCTTTTTAAGCCCAAGCTCATTGAATGCACGCTTGGAGGCCCGGTGCGTTTCGATTTCCTGCCGGTACTCCTCCAGAAACTTTTTGGAATACCCGGAGGCTTTGTACTGCTGAAAGACTTCCCGCGTATGTGCATAGTTGAGTATGTGCCGCCGCAGGACGTCGATCTCCTCCAACCGCTTCTGTGCCGCAGTCATCTGGCCGGACAGCGCACGACTGTGGGCGCTCATCTCGTCCGCTGCCTGTGCCAGTTTTTCATAGCTGCCGCCGTAGCTGGTTTGCAGATATAAAAGAGATTTCGATGCAGCCTTGCTGTTAAATTTGTCGCCCAACGCTCATAGGCAATGCCCTTGTCCCTGGCTCGGACGGTTTCCAGATCAATGACCCGCTGGATGTTTTCGGACAGACTGGCGCTTCATTTCTTGCGCGGCCGGTGCTGCTTGAGCTGCACACCGAGGTCTAAATCCTCATACGGTTCCACGGTGAAATCCTGCCTGCCGTATTGCGTGCTTTCAGAGGTCTGCCTGCCCAGCACCATTTCAGGGTTGTCGATGAAATATTGGTTGATAGCAAAGCCATCGTCGTTCTTACCGAGATGAACCCAATCCGGTTCAATCTCAACAGGCCGGTCACGCTTTTGCAGGAAGATGATGTCGGACACAACTTCCGTACCGGCGTTGGCTTTGAACGCATTGTTGGGCAGACGAATGGCACCGAGCAGCTCCGCCCGCCGCGCGATGTACTTACGCACATCCGGAGACTGCTTATCCATGGTATAGCGGGAGGTCACAAAGGCAATCACACCGCCCGGACGAACTTGGTCGAGCGTCTTGTCAAAGAAGTAGTCATGAATGCTCCAGAACCAGCGTTTCTTCTTCGCTCAACGAGGGAGTCTCAGTCGCGGGCGGGTCATGCTGCGGCTGCGGATAGCGTTCCAAAAGCCGCGCAACGTTCAGCGTCCGGTGATAGCAGGTGGAAAACAGCCGCGTTGCATTGATGCCCACCAGCCAGTCCGCCTTGGCGCGGCAAAGGGCGGCGGCGTACAGATTGTCATACTCCGTGCCGGGGCGCAGATGCTGAAATCCGTCCCGGACGGCATCATCCTCCATGGAGGACAGCCACAGCCGCTTTACCGGTTTCCTGCCGCCTGCCATTTCGTACACATAGTGAAAGATGGCTTCGCCCTCGCGCCCGGCATCGCAGGCATTGATGACCTCGGACACATCCTCCCGGTGCAGAAGCGTCCGCAGCGTCTCAAACTGCTTTTTCTTTGCGTGGGCAACCTTCATCTGCCACGGGTCCGGCAGAATGGGAAGATCTGCGCGGTTCCATTTGGCGTAGCGCTCGTCATAGCTCTCTGTCCCGGCCAGCTCCACCAGATGGCCAAGGCACCAGCTCACCAGATACCCGTTGCCCTCCCAATATCCGTCCATACGCTTCTTTGCGCCCAGCAGAGCGGCGTAGGCTGCGCCGACCGAGGGCTTCTCTGTGATAATCAGCTTGTTCATATTCTTTCTCCTCATCTTGCGTGCAGACAGCAAAACGCAGTCCCGTTTCAAACGAGACTGCGTTTTGGTCTGTATTTGTTATTATATTTGCTTTCGTAAATCGCGGCGGCTGTACACGATCCTGCGAACCTCCATCACGTCGTCAATGACGACGTAGAAGATGGTGTAGTTGCGGACCGAAATGCGATAGTAGGGGTACTGACGATCCTTGGCAGAATGATACGGCTCAAAGGCTTCCGCGCAGGAAAGCCGGTCTTGAATGGCTTTCTGCACATCGTTCACAAGCGCCTCGGCTGCAATGGGATTTTTCAGCCGAAATGCAACGTAGTCCACGATGCCGTTCAGATCTTCCTCAAACAGCGGCAGAAACCGCAGCTTATAACGCTTTCCGTTCATGGATGCGATTCCTCACTCTGCTGAAAACCTCGTCCTCCGTGTAGCGCACGCTGTCGGCGGCAGCGGCCTTATCCGCTTCGTCGAGCTTCATCTCGATCTCATCCGTCAGCGCGGCGTACTGCTCCAGACTCAGAACCACCATGGAGCCATAGCCGTTTTTCGTCAGGTAGACAGGCTCGCCCTTCTTAACGCTTTCTTCGATCTCCGTGAACTTGTTCCGCAAATCCGAAACCGGTCGAATGGTAATCATGTGCAAAACCTCCTCCCAGATTGCCATGCTTGAGTATGGCTATATTTTATCATAATTATGCCACATCGTCAACAGCTTATGCGCCGGGAGAAAAAGTTTACAATCTGTCCTGCTTAATCGCCCTCGGAATCGACGGGAGCGTCGCTTTCATCCTCCTCGGTTTCGTACTCGGTATCATCGTCCGCTTCTCCGAAATCATAGTCGTCCAGATCAGCCGGCCCCTTGGTGTCCGCTTTTGGCTTGCGGAGCTTGAACCAATACAGCGCACCGCCGCCAGCCAGCGTCAGCAGCAGGACGATGACAACCAGCCCGCTGCCGCTCTTTTTTGCAGGCTCCGGTTCGGGTTCCGGTGTAACCTCCGGCTCCGTGACCGGCTCAGCCTCCTTGCCCATGCACTCCGTCATGTTGTTTTTGCAGATCTCGCAGGATGTATTGACGGCACCGGCCTCGCACTTGTCCTTGCAGGTGCAGACGGGAACGGTATCATCTTCGTTGAGGAGCGCCAGCAGGTCGCTTTCGTCCACAAGATTCAGAAAATAGGTTTCGTACTGTTCGCCGTCCTCATCCAGGGGTTTATCGTAGTCAATCACCAGATAGAGCGTATGTCCGTTCCGGGTTTCCACGGTGATAAACTGCTTGTTGGTGTGCTTGTCATAGAGCAGGTCACGGGTAACGGCACTGCTGTTTTCCGTAAAACCGGTGCCTTTTTCAATAGAGCCCGGTTCAGACGTAGCAGCCGTATCCTGCGGTTCGGACGCTTCGGAGGCTGTGGATTTTGCTGCTGTGCTGCCACTGCTTGTACTGGCGGAGCTGCCGCCTCCGGATACACTCCCGTTGCTGGCCGCTGACTGCTTTCGGCAATCGCAGTCGGCGGGACAATAGGCATCATGCGAAGGGATTTGCAATTTTCAGCAGCTCGGAGCAGTTGCCGATCTCATCTACGGAATACACCTTGAACTGTCTGTCCCATGTATTTCCGGCAATCCAAAGGTCCAGCATGCCGTTTTCCAGCGTGGTGTAAAGCATGTCATTGACGTAGATGCCGGTGACGGCAGTGCAGAGATCGTAGGTCTCCACATGGAGCAGCTCGCCGCTGACCCCGGCGTAGATGATGGGGCCGTCAAAATCAAAGCAGCGAACTTCATATTCCTCGATATGCTCATTTCCGAAAAGGTCGGTGATAAAGAAATACACCGTGCCATTTTCCCGCACGGTGTAGGCGGCTTCATTCTCTGCCAGCAGCTGCTCGGTCAGGTCTGTGCGCTCGGCAAACACATCATCCGTCAGCGTGGCTTCAACCTTCTGCCAGCCGGATGCGTACACATCATCCATCGAAACGGTCAGCTCCACCTTCGTGTTGAACCAGCCATCCGGTACAGCGACATGGACGGCATATTCCGGCTTCGGAAGCGGGGCCGATCCTGCACCACCAGCATTCCAATCTTTTTCAGCTGCTTGCCCAGCTCCTTGATGTCATACCGCAGGACAAATCTTTTGTATGTGACGAGGTTACATTGATGAAAAAATCCGGTGCTTTTTGAGCACCGGATTTTAAGAAGGTGAATTACGCTTTCCACAGACTGTGGAGGTTGCAGTAGGCGTAGACCGTTTCGACTTCATCGCCCTCGCAGAGCGCAAAGCAGACCTCCGGCTTTTCGCCGGGGTGCAGCTCCTTGCGCTGGTTGCCCTGCTTGGTGTGGAGGGACACCCACTCGATGTAGTGCTCCGGCAGCATGGGATGCTCTACGGAGCCGACCTTGACATGAACGATGCCGTTTTCCACAGTCCAGACAGGGACGTGCTTCTCCACGGCGGCGTCGGTGGTACCGGGGATGATCTCGCTCATCGGCTCACCGCAACAGATGACGGGAACGCCCGTGTCCTTGACCTTGGCAATGATGTTGCCGCAATGCTTGCAAATGTAAAACTTCTGCTCCATGATGATTCTCCTTTTCTTTCTTTAATAGTTTTCTGCGTGAATTTCAAAATAGCTCTGGGGATGGTTGCAGGCGGGGCAAACCTCCGGGGCTTTCTCACCCACGACGATGTGACCGCAGTTGCGGCACTCCCACACCTTGACCTCGCTCTTGGCGAAGACCTCCGCCATCTCCACATTGTGCAGCAGGGCACGGTAGCGCTCCTCATGGT
>ERZ824598.3449-NODE-3449-length-13602-cov-7.661992_pt1 | contig 13602 bp, 17 predicted proteins | sample MGYA00519934_ERZ824598 | MGnify/ENA primary metagenome ERZ824598 (study PRJEB31778, sample SAMEA3449177) | human gut metagenome | biome: human gut; feature: human-associated habitat; material: faeces | place: United Kingdom | collected 2010/2012 ... | reverse complement strand
ATAATGATCGACAGAATCCGCATGGTAATACTGATCAACAGCGTTTCCATGGATAACAAAAACAAATCCCCTAACTCCATATCCTCCAGGGCATCCACAATCCGTGTAATTGCTTCTGTTGCATCCACCGCAGTGTTTCCTGATATCACCCCGGCGGCATTGTTGACCACATGCTGGCCAACATCAAAGACCGCCATCGTGATATTGAACGTATTTGTCACCAGATAAATGGCTACATACGCTTTGAAGATCCAGAGGAAAATGTTATAAGTCTCAAATTCATGGAAATTGTTTTTCTGTGTTACCATCGTGATCAATTCATAGCACAGGACAAAGGTGATGATCAGTCCCGCAATGGGGACAATCACCGTTTGGGATATATTCTGAATCAGATTAAAAATCCCTGCATTCCATCCCTGCGGTGTCTGTCCCACCTGCCCGGCTATGGTTCCCACCTGCTCATTGACAGACGTGAACATGTTATCCAAACTTGACTTGATAAGCCCGATCAGGATATCCTTTATCGCTTCCGTAATTCTCTCAATGATGGTGTTCATCTACCACTCCTCTTAAGAGAACAATGTTGCCAGCTGTGGAATCAGGGTAGTTCCCAGCAGCATGATTCCGGCACCAGCCATCAGCTGTTTGATGCCCTGGCTCTTAGCACCGGGATTGTCATTTCCATATCCTTCCAGAAGGTTTACGACACCCCACACGCCAAGACCTGCGCCGATTGCGACTACAAGAGTTTTTAAAGTTGTAATTGCACTGCTAAAAAATGCCATATACATTCACCAAAACTGACTTCTTTCAGGTGTTTACGGGAATGAAAAAACACCGACTAAAAAGCCGGCGCACCTAATGTCAGTTATTCCTTTCCTCATTATTTTTCGTTCATTCCCATGGTTACTCCGACAGCTCCACCTGAATTACCTCCACCTCTTCTTCGGGTTTCGGTGTGTACTGCGGATTTAACTCTTTTTCTACTTTGTATCGGTTTTTCTCATTTTCATCTGCAAGAAACCGATAATTTTTGTGTTTCGTGATATCATATTTGTCTGAGAAAAATGGTCTGGCACCACGAATCTGCAGGATACATTTTCCTCCATCCATGACTGCAATCTCATCTTCTGTCATCAGCTGTTTGCCTGTTTTCTGGTAATTCAATCCAAAGGACTTCTGATTGCTCCTCGTTTCCGAAGTGTTATACAGATCAATGGTTTCCTTACCCAGAAGCTCACTCATTTCCTTTAAGGTAGTTTTCTCTTTTCCACCAAGAAATAGTGTAGTATCACAGTTACCCAGAATGGTATCTGCACTATCCTTATACATTGCCTTTAGCTGACTCTGTGACTGCAAAATAATAGAAGCAGAGATTTCCCTGCTTCGGATAGTTGCAATCAGCTTGTCAAACTGAGGAATTTGCCCGATGTTGGCAAACTCATCAGCGATGACACGCACATGCACCGGAAGTCTTCCACCATATACATCATCTGCCTTATCACAAAGCAAATTGAAAAGCTGTGACTGCAGCATCGCAATCACAAAGTTGAAGGTTGTATCTGTATCAGACATAATCAGAAACAAGGCTGTTTTCCTGTCACCGATCTTATCCAGTTCCATTTCATCATAAGACATGATCTCACGAAGCTCTGCGATGTCAAATGGGGCAAGTCTGGCTCCACAGGAAATCAAAATCGATTTTGCAGTTTTGCCGGCGGCCATTTTGTATTTTTTATACTGTCTGACCGCAAAGTGCTGCGGATCTCTTTCTTCCAGTTCCTGGAACATCATATCCACTGGATTCTGGTAAGTTTCATCCTCTTCACGGGTTTCGCTTTCATTCAAAAGATCCAAAAGGGTATTCAGATTTTTTTCCTCTTCATCACCTTCATACCAGATAAAAGCAATCAGTGCTGTGTAGAGCAATTTCTCTGCTTTCACCCAAAAATCTTCGGAAGCTTTTTCCCCTTCACCTTTGGTATTAACAATGATTGTCGTTACCAGCTTCAGGATATCCTTTTCAGACCGTATATAAGCAAATGGATTGTAATGAAGGGACTTGGAAAAATTGATGGTATTCAGAACCTTAATCACATATGGCTCATGTACCATTTTTCCAGATTTATCTTTCATGATATTTCCATTCTTATCTTTCTTAGGTGGTCCCTTTGCTAACATCTTCCCGCACTCTTCAATCAAAGTGCCTTTCGGATCTGTAATGACCATGGAACAGTTCATCTGCATGACCGATGGTTTTACGAAAAAACGTGTCTTACCGGAACCACTGCCGCCGATGACCACTATATTTTTATTTCTTGCATACTTCGGCTGCTTCGGTCTGCTCTCCATGGTCAGTGCTTCTGTTGCTGTCAATGGAATGTTCATCCATGGATCTTCCGACATATAAGGCTTGATATCCTCTGCGGTTCCCCATCTGGCTGAACCATACTCGATGCCTTTCCGTAATTTCTTTGCGTCTGCCTGTTTCTGCCAGACCAACACTTTCAGAACGACTGCAACAACAATACCTGCTAGCAGATCTTTCCAGTTATTGCTTAACACAAAACCAGCAAAAATCCGGTCTGCGTGTTCCATTGCATATAAAAGTTTGTTCCCCATATCTTCTCCCGGACTGTTCCGGTAAAGAAAAAATGCCCGGTCTGCATAGAAAGCAGCCAGAGCATAAGGGATATTTGTAAGAACCAGTTTCTTTTTATCCAGGGCGGACAGCTTACCCCCGATTTTATTCTTCCACTTCTGCATCAGAGTTTTGCCGCTTTTCTTTTTCATCGACTCTGCTCCTGATGCCGGTTCTTTACTTTGTCCTTCGTCTTCTTTGGCATCATTGCCCGGTAAGCTGCAAGACGCTTATGAATGGAAGGCTTATTCGCTTTTTGAATCTGTTTCTGGGAAAACTCACGGAAAGCAGCATTTAGGGCATCCTGATCACGTCCCTTGAAGAATACCAGATAAACTGGAGGCTCTTTGCTCTTGTCTTTTTTCAGAGCATAATTGATCCCGTATTTTCTGGCATACCGTTCAAAGGACTTGATATTTTTGTCCGTGATCTCGATATTGACCATCCCGGCATTCTGTTTTGCCAGCTCTTTTACCGTGACCTTTCCCTGTTTCGGCTGATTTTTCTGTGCTTTCTTCTCTACTGATTTCTGCTTCTGATGACGCAGATACGCAACAAGAACCTTTTTCAACAGGTCTGCTGTAATCTTAGTTGCCCGAATACAGAACGTGACCGTTTTCTGAGTTACCTCTTCCTGCATGACTTTTCCCTCCTTTCAGCGATTCAACTGCTGTCCAGATCTGTAATCATGGCAATCACCCCCTTTAATGAAAAAAGACAGATTAACCGGTAATCAGGTTCTGCACCTGTACGAGTTTTTCTGTCCCTTCTTCTTTTCTCTTATCTTCTCCACCACAATAGATGGGAACACACATTTCAAGTATTCTACTGTAAATACGCTGATGGGCAGTATCCAAATCTGTGGATTTCATTTCATTCAGTCCCAGATTCGTTGTTACGATCAGCGGAAGCATTTTACAATAACGGCTATCTATCACATTATAGACCTGCTCCAAAGCAAACTCGGAATTTCGTTCTATTCCTAAATCATCAATAATCAGCAGCGGATAATCCACAAGATTTTGTATAATCTGGTTCTTATCTGCCTGATAGCTGGTCATTTCATTTAAAATCCTGGAAAAATTCGTCATCATGACACGTTCTCCCTGTTCCAAAAGTGCATTTGCAATACAGCCTGCAAAGAAACTTTTCCCGGTTCCAACTGGTCCCATCAAAAGCAATCCTACATTTTTTCTCTTCATATCTGTCCAGTTTTCTACATACTGCCTGGCAATTAGTATCTTCTGGTTGCTTCCATTGTCATTTTCAAATTTCCATTCCCAGAATCTTCTTTCCCGAAGTCCGATGGATTTTCTCTGATAAAGCTGCCGCTGTGCTTCTTCCCGCTGCATCTTCTCATCAAGTTCCTGTCTGGCTTTTACCTCGCATTCACACAAACAGGACACTACATGCTCAAATCCCATCAGACTAACTTTCATCTGTTTTCTTTTTCCACAGATACCACAATGAAGACATCCCTCTTCATCCAGATAATCTGCTGTTACTTTATTTTCCATCACAGGCTTTCTCCTTCCTGAAATTCATATTTATCCATTCCTGCCCTGGCTCCATCTCGTTCTGCCCAAAGACAGATTGTTGCAAAATGATTCTGATACTCTTTTCCACTGGATTTCATATAAACAGAAAGATGATCAATCCGTTTCTGGTAATCCCATGGAAATAGCGTCATCAACTCCTGCAGTTCAGCTTCCGACAGAACAACATTTTTAAATCTACCATACTGACTGAATTTTTCTTCCAAAGCGGGAGTATTGCCCTTACTCTTATCAGTATGATTCTTTTCAGTCTTATTTATCTTAGTATTACTTCCATCCAGATTCTTGCAGTCCGGACTTCTATTTTTTTGCGTTCCGGACTTCCAGTTTCTTGCAATCCGGATTTCCAATTCCTTGCAGTCCGGATTTCCAGTTTCTGGCGTTCCAGAAGCAAAGTATCTTACGGGCTTTCCTCTAATCCGTTTCACAAAATTTTTCACGTATATGACAGAGGGACGATTATTCCCCTGCCGATACCGTTCAATCAATCCAATCCCATGCACACTGTCAAGCTCATAAAGAAGCTTTGTCACTGTCGTATGCGACATTCGCAACAGCTCCTGCAATTCTGCAATCGTGTAAATAATATAGACATAACCATCACCGTCAATCCAGCCATTTTTCTTGGATAGGCTGATTCGATCAAGCAGAATTCCGTAAAGGAGCTTTGCGTCTGTGGACAGGCTTGCAAACTCTTTTTCTGTGAACAGAGCTTTTGGTATCCGAAAAAAAGAAAACTGGTCAGATTCTTCTGCTCTGAAATATTCAAAATCTGCCATAGCTTATTTCCTATTCTTCCTCATTATTAAAATCACACCCTGCTGCACTGCCTGTTCCATGACACATCTCATTAAACACAAAGTTGAAGCACATCATTAACTCACTCAGATAATAATTCCTTGCCTCTTTATTGCAGGCATACATATCCTCGATATAAACCTCCTCGTTTCCATTCATTCGTGCGATTGTTTCCAGAACTTTCATAAACTTCTTATTAGAGCAGCACTCATACTGCTCATTTACATATTTCTGAATTTCCAGCACACGTTCAGGCTTTCCTTCATAAACAGATAACACGCCAAATGCCAGATCCATGCCAAACTCATAGCCATCGGCTTCTACGGCATCAATATCAAGATTACCTTCTTCATCGTAATAGCCACGCTCTTCCATAGGAGTCAGTGGTGTCTCATATTCATCCAGATATCCCATATCTGCAATTGTTCCCAGAATATCTCTGGATGCTGCCACCATCTTATCCATGATAATTTCTCTTTCTTCCATCTGCATATTTGCCATAATTCTGTCTAATGTCATCATTGATTCTTCCTCCATCTCATTTTCATAAATATCGTTGATATAAAAGTGGTTTGCCTTTCCATTGTTCGGAATGATACGCACCAGATTTCCAACCTCCACCAGTTCCTGTACTGCCTGATCTACGCCATATCGAGTCGTATTCAGATCTTTCTTCATTTCGCTTTTTGGATAGATAACAAACAGATCCCCGTTATGATCTACCCAGCCATTCTGCACCGCAAATTTCAAACGATCCAGAAATAAGCTGTATAAAATCTTTGCTGTATTTGACAGATTTTTGTATTTTTCCATCTGGAACAGCACCTTCGGCACCTGCAGACAATCTACCGGCATATACTCCATCTTACTCATTGATTGTTTCCTCCTTCTGTTTGTACAGCACTTCGGCTGAATTAATATTGATTTCCAACATCCCTACAAATACCTGATAGTACAGAAGGCATATCTGTTCATCCTCTCTTGCCAGATACAATCCTTCCAGTTCATTGGACGGATGTTTCATTCCATATACTGCCTGACAGATATCATGGATTTTCTCACATTCCACACTTCTAAGATGCTGCTCCAAGGTGTGGTTAAATCTCTGCCAGTCCTCCAGTTTCTGATTTACTGACATCATGCACTGGAACAGTTCCGCTGCTTCACATGCTGCTGACAGCACTACATTTTTGTTATTGATACTTCCATCGGCATTTTTCATATGCCCTACCATATACGCCTGATCTACTGAAACCATCTTTTATCCTCCTCTATCTAAACGGCATTTCTTCTTCCATGCCCTCTGGGATCTCTAAGAACCCTTCCGCATCTTCTGGAAACGGTGGTCTGTCAACCATTTTTGCACCTGCGAATTCAATCCGGTTTGCATACACTTCGGTGGTATAAATCTTTTTCCCGGTATCCTTATCTTCATAATTACCTGTGACAATCTCGCCTTCCACCATGACCTTCGTGCCCTGCATCAGATAATCTCTGGCAAATTCTGCTTTCTTTGCAAAAGCCTTTACCGGAATGAAACTGACTTCATCGGAATAATTTCTTCTGACTGCCAGAACAAACTTGGCAATCTTATGAAGTCCTTTTTCATTCTCCACTTCGTTGTATCCGGGATTTCTTACCAATCGCCCGGAAATAACTGTTGTATTCATTGGCTTAACCCTCCTATGCTTTCATTGATTTGTAACAGATACCGATACATGGTCCACATTTTCCATAGGCACATCCGTAACATTCATCTTTTTCCAACTCTTCCTGCTTCATTTCATCGTCAAACATTCCTAACAGCGTTGTGTAAATCTTTTTCATTGCTAGGAATTTTTCTTCTGCTTTTTCCATCTTCTCTTTGTAAAATGGGATCAGTTCACGAAGAACTGGATGGAAACGTTCATTTTCATCATCCCAGGCACAGGTTTTCATCATACAGCGTGGCTGTTTCTCATAATTGCCCAGATAATACGGGCAGAACGTACAGCCTCTTTCTTTAACAATTTCCACCGGAATCACTGGCATCTGACTTTTGATTTCTTTTGTTACATGCTTACTTTCAATTCGCTCTCTCATAATGGAATCCTCCAAAATTTATATTTGCAAAAGGGATTTACCCTGAATTGCCTGTTTTTAGGCACAAAAAAAGAGGCAGACTTACGATTTTTGTTTTCGCAAGCCTGCCTCTTATCAATCTAATATTCTATTTTCCAATGACATACCGTATAAACACGTATATCGCTCTAATCACATACACTGGAATCATGATACTTCCAATCAATGCTCCAATGATGACACTTAATGCAGCCATCCCAAGTGTTGCTGTGGTATCCATTCCTCTAGGGATTAGAATCAGCCGCATTTTATGTATTCCAAATGGCAATCCGGCAATAAATATCCACCAGAACCAATCTGTCTGACCACTGACTTTCATTATTGTTTTTGTCATCCAAAACCAGAATACCATAAATGCCAGTGGCAGAATCGATTTTTTAATTACATCTTCAATCGTCATCTTTTTTCTCCCTCTGTCTGATTCCTTCCGCCACCTCCCGATTAAGGTTTGCCAATATTTCTCTAACCACAGGAGAATCCAATCGAAAGGTTTCCAGATCTTTCTCCGTAAGCTCCCTTCCGTTCGCATCATATCTTCGTACAATTTTTAAAGCCATACTTTCACTTCCTTCCTGCTGATAATCCTAATGTTTTCAACAAATGTTTAAACTTCTCTCTTTTTATCCGTTTAACACGTATCTTTTCTATCTTTTTCAGATAGACTTGTATTCTACTTGCCATATCTTCATTGCTCATTCTTTCCCCTCTCTTTCTGCCCACGATGCCAGCAGCATAAATATAATTTCTTCCATCTGAGTCTTTGTATATGTCTCTGGAAAATATTGTTTCAATTTCTTCGCCGGAATCTGCACCTGAACTTTTTCAGTACTTTCATTCATGCAAATCTGGTCAATCTCTGGATACGTCAACATCCGCTCTTTTGAAATTTGTTTCAATTCCTTTGCCTGCTTCATGGACGGTACCATATTGTGATTACTCATATACTGAAATAATATCTGCTGCTCTTCAGTTCTCAAATAAGAAAGTTCAACAGCTGTGTTAAAGGGAAGCTTCTTCTCGTCTGCCAATTCTAATAGCTCTGCTACTAACTCTGTCAGATGAATATATCGAAGAATCTGTCTGGAACTATCTCCTGTATTCTGACTGACTTCTTCTGCCGCCAACTTCTTGCCAACTTGGCAAGAAGTTAAATCAGACCGTTTCCCCTGACGCTTTAACGCCTCATATTTCATTTTATAAGCAAATGCCTTTTCGCTGATCAGCAGCTCTTCTCGTTGAATGTTGGAATCTACCATAATCACCGTCGCTTCATCATCTGTAAGATCTTTGATGATAACCGGCATTTTCTCTAGTCCAGCAAGTTCACATGCTCGTTTTCGCCGATGACCAGCTACAAGTTCATAACCACCGGATTCTCTCAACCGCACAATACCAGGAACCAACACTCCATATTGTGTAATACTTTCTGCTAATTCTTCCATTTTCTTATCATCTCTTACTTGAAACGGGTGATTCGTAAATGGATGAAGACTTCCTATTGCTATCTCACTAATTCCATTGGTTGTCTCTTCGTTTGTTCCAAACAATGCATCAAGCGGCTGTAAGGAAACGGGAGTTGCTCTTTTTTTAGATGGCATCTTTCAGCACCTCCTCCGTCACTCTCCGATAAGCTTCTGTAGCTTTGCCTTTCGGATCATAAGAGAAAATACTCTGTCCTTCTCTGACTGCTTCCTTCATTCTTACAGAAAATGGAATATAATTATCGAAGATATGAATTTGACTTCCATATACATTTCTGAGAAGTTCCATATTATTTCTGGCATCATTTGTATGAGCATCGACCATCGTGAACAGAATCCCACCGACCTGCAGCTTCGGATTAATCTGCTTACGAACCTTACCGATCGTTTTTAACAACTGCTGCAATCCTTTGATTGGCAGGTAGGACGCTTCAACTGGAATGAGGACTTCATCTGATGCAGCCAGCGCATTGATCGTAATCATTCCCAATGATGGCATACAATCAATGATGACTGCATCATATTGATCCTTGATACCATATAAAATCTGTTTCAATACATATTCCCTGCTCATTGCATTTACCAACTGTACTTCCGTACCTGCCAGTCCAATGTTAGAACAGATAATGTCTATTCCCTCTGCCTGATGTCTGATATAACAGTCTGAAGGAATATCTTCATCTTTCATTACTGCATCCATAAGAGCTGTAAGTGTTTCATTACTGTCATCACAATCACGATATCCAAATCCTGCGGATACATCAGACTGTGGATCGGCATCTACAATCAACACTTTCATATTCTTTTGTGCTAATCCTACTGCTAAATTAGCTGTACATGCGGATTTTCCCGTTCCCCCTTTTTGGTTTACAATAGAAATAATTCTAGCCATTTTTCATCACCTTTCATCGTCGTCAATCAAAAAGAGGACTGAATTAGACAACCGGAATCTATATTCCGTGCGAGCTAATTCAGTCCTATAATTACAATAATTCTGTTGTTTTTACTCTTGTCTTACACAAATCCATTTCCAGTCTGGATCTGTAATAATTCATATTCTGGAATGACAGCGCTGCCTTATTTTTCCCTTTTTCAGGGAGTTAAAAATAAGGACTAAATTAGTGCAACCCCTTGTATTTACTGGAGTTTTCTAACTTGTCCTTATTATAACTCGACCATGTGGTGTAATATGTGGCAATGGAACATCATGTGTCTTGTTGTACTTCTTTATCATTCGTATCAATAAAGTTTTATAGGTTGCGTTATGTGCAGGACAACCATTCTCTAACAGAAACAGAAAGTGACGATAACCGTCAATCTCTTTTATCATAGGTTTCAGTTTCCTTTTTAACACTCTATGAAAGGCCTTTTCTGTTTCATCACTCATTGGCACTTTACGAATACCGCTTTTTGTCTTTGGCTCATTGATATAATAACCGTCTTTGTTTTTCAGTAACTGATGATTGATATTGATTGAATGATTTTCAAAATCTAAATCATGTTTTGTCAATCCACAGAATTCTGATATTCTTAGTCCTGTTTTTAACAGTATCAGTACATCATCATAATATCTCTGATAACAGTTATCCTGTGCTATGAAATCGAGTAATGCCTGCTCCTGTTCTTCACTTAATGCGACTTTCGTTTTGCTGTCATTTTCAATCACTTCACTTAGTGAAAAATCAAAAGGGTTCTTCCTTACATAATCATCATCAATCGCCATACAAAAGGACGCTTTTAATGAACGCTTATAGTTCTTGATTGTTCCAAAGGAAAAACCTTTCTGTTGCATACGGGTTGCCCATTCTCTAGCGTCTGACGGTTTAATAGTGTCAATACTCCTAGAACCTAGTATATCGTCCTCTAAGGCTTTCATAAGGTATTTTCTGCCGACTTCTGTATTCTTCGTTACATTTGATCGCTGTGCATTCTTTTTAGCATATAACTGGCAAAGTGTCATTTTACCGCCCTGCGTGTCGATACCGTCATACAAATCTCTTTGTATGATACGCTCCTTTTCTCTTAACGACAAATCATCTCGTTTGCCTTTCGGTGTTCTATCTGTCGGTAATAATTTCCAAGCATACACATATTTTGTTTTACCCAATGCGTCTACATATTTGTAAGTGTATCTTCCGTCTGGTCTTTGACTTTCTCCTCTCTGTAATATTCTGTTTCTGTTATCTCGTCTTTTTAATGCTGACATCTTTCAGACTCCTTTCAAAGTATGAAAGAGCCTTGTATATACGACTTAATCAAATCATAACACGCACAAGGCTCTTTTGCATTAAATTTGTTCTAGTTTATCTATGACTTTTTCAAAATTCTTTTTCTTGATAAGCATACGGTTACCATTCATAACGACACATTCTCGTTTATGTTCATTGGCAATTTGACGCAATTTATTTTCGCCAATGCGGAAGTAACTAGACGCTTCTTCGATTGTCATAAGGTATCGTTCCCATAATGGCATACTTAAATCGTGCATAAATTCTCACTCCTTTCCGTAAAATGTTTTTTAAGCAATTCAACGGCTTTTGTCATAGCCCACAGGAGTTCCACCTCTGCATTATCCAATGTAGCCGTATCCATTGCGTGCGACACTCTGAACGCTCAAGCTGTGGCTGTACGGGAGTATCATTATCAGACAGAACAGGTCATGGCGATAAAAGAGGACAAGTCTTTTACATGAACACAAACAATAATCGCTCACTTTTGCAGGGGAAAGGTCATGGCGTATTTGTTTCAACGGCTCGCTGTCTGTCTAAGGTATTGAATTGCTTTATTCAGTTGTCAAAGAACACGAAAGAAGAAAATCATCTTTCCTATATACCGCGTTGAAAAATAGGGAAAGTGTAACCAATATTCAAAACTTTTTCTTTCTACACCATATAGGGAATGGAAAGTGCTAAATGCTAAGATGAAAATGAAATATTTTCTTCCTTTCACATCAACACTCAACGGCTACGGTCTGTTTGAATACAAAATCAAGAAATATAATAAATTTCTTCTTTCTTGCACCAACACTCGATACGAACAATGTTTTTGAATACAAATTAAAGAAAGTTTTTCTTCTTTACATACAACACTCTCCTGCAAAGTGTCTTTTGCTAACCAAAATAGAAAAATTTTTTACTTTTTTCTTCTTTCGCACCATATAAGGACGGCAAAGGTATATATAATGACCTTTTTGAAAATTTTTTCTTCCCTCGCTCCATATAGGGAACAGATAGGCGGTTTTGCTTCCATTTTTCAAAAATTTTTCCTCTTTCATCTCATATCTGTACAGCAGATGAGGTTTTTATGACTTAATTCGTAAATTTCTGTCCCTATATGCACATATCAGTACAGCAAAGACTGATTTGCTAAGCTAAACTGAAAAAAGTTGAAATTTCTTTCACACCATATCTGTACACGTTTTGATGTTCTGTTGCGGATTTTTCATGGAAATTAAAAAATACCGTCAGTTTCCTTTGAAACGGCGGTATCTATCCTTTCTTCTATGGTTGTCTTTTCAAGTTCCAGCAAGTGTCTGTGCTTGTCTTTCAGTTCGGTATGCTCCAGCATATCGTCCATTATGGTTGTATGGTTCATCTTATCCAGTTCCTGCACCATTTTAAGCGTAGGTGCTACCTGTCTTTGTAGCCAATGCAATGCTCTTTCCATTGTGAACGGTTCTGGCTGTGTGGTTAATCGAATGGGTTCTCGGTTATCTCCTACAAAATACGCCCACTCAGGATTGATTTTCCAGCGGTTCTTCGGCTTATCTTCTTCTGGGTCAACGAAACGGATATAATGATTGATGATAGAAAATGCTGTCCTCTCAGCGTCATAGTAAGTCAGCAAATCCACAACAGCCTTATAGGCTCTTTCATTCTTCATGCGGATTTCAAAACGGTTCTTGATTTCGCTGTCTTCAATGGCAATGCCTTTCTTGACGTATTGTTCCTTTGCCTTTTCATAAATGCAGAAATACAGCTCGCTTTGTGTTGAGCCGATATACATTGTATTTCCTGTGCTTTCGGGTATATCATCGCCATTCTTGTCCGTTCCGTCATATCGCTTTTGTCTGCGAAAGTAGGAGATACATTCTCCACGCTGATACTTTTCTATGAGCTTTGGAATATCCAGCACTCCAACTCTGTCATTTATCGCAAGGTCAAGACGCTTTATCACGCCGTCAGAAGTCAGACAGTCCATCATCAAATCAAACCAGCTTCTCTGCTGTGCCAGAAGATAGCCCTCAATCTGCCTGCACCCTTTGCCTTTCAGTTCCAGCAGAACACCCAATGATGGGTTGGAAGATACCAGCACGGTAATATCGCCTAAAATATACTGTTCTTCATAGCCGTAGCGTCCGTATTCTTCATGGAGCATGTGTCTGGGCTTGATATGCAGAATGTCCTTAATAACGGTCAACGGGTCTGTGGTAGGGAAACGGACACGGAAATAGTCAACCAGTATGAACATAGGCTCTAATGGATTTAATCGTTCCAACTGTTTCTGAATTTCCGCTTTCAGTTCTTCTGTCAATGGAAGTTTCCCCGTTTCAATGCGGTTATAATGTTCTCGACTGATACCGCAGGCAACGGCAAGTCTTTTTTGCGATACTCCGTATTCCTCACGCTTAAACTTTAATTCTTCAATAAATTTTTTATCATTCATTCTTCAATTCCTCCAATCAAAAAGGCAACTACCATGTACTGATAATTGCCTGCATTTCATTTCTGCAAAAGAAAAAGACAATCAACTTCTTATTTGAAATCAACTGTCTTTCCTATGCTATTTAATTTTTCAAAGTGATAATGGCATGATTTATATCACGCTGTGTAAAATGAGGTTTCGTCCTGTACTTACAGCGTTTTCCGCTTGCTAACGTCTATTGTTTCTTGTTTTTTATGCCCCCCTTGTTAGATAACGGGGGCTTATAAGGCTCGCTACGCTCGCCAGACCGCCGAAGTGAACCGCCCCCTCGCCAGCAAGCTGGCGTGGCGATATGTCTTGC
>ERZ824598.3439-NODE-3439-length-13633-cov-3.582413_pt1 | contig 13633 bp, 8 predicted proteins | sample MGYA00519934_ERZ824598 | MGnify/ENA primary metagenome ERZ824598 (study PRJEB31778, sample SAMEA3449177) | human gut metagenome | biome: human gut; feature: human-associated habitat; material: faeces | place: United Kingdom | collected 2010/2012 ... | reverse complement strand
ACTGTACAAAGCGGTATGGATTTTATGCTTGATTTCCATTATAGTGATTTCTGGGAAGGAAGCATAAACACATTGTCTTGCCTCCTTTAAGTTTTCTAATTCTCCCGCTGCGATCATCTGCGCACAGAGATTACCGATCGCAGTCGCTTCCGTCGGTCCTGCATAGATTGTCTTCTTCGTGAAAAATGCGGTCAGTTTGTTCAGATAATCCGCATTGGCACCGCCACCAACGATCTGAATACAGTCGTATGTTTTTCCGGTCAGTTTCTCAATCTCCTTTGCTGTATCGGCATAGCATTTTGCGAGACTGTTGTAGATCACACAGGCAACTTCCGCAATGCCCTGTGGCACCTGCTGTCCACTCTCTTTACAGGCTTTCTGCACCTCGCTCGTCATATGCTCCGGCGCAAGAAATCTCGGATCGTTGGCATCAACGAAAGAAGGAATCGTCTGCTTTGACGCAAGTTCGCTGATCTCTCCAAAACCAAGTTCCGGGGCTATCTCCTTTCGCACCGACTGGATCATCCAGAGTCCCATAATATTCTTAAGATAGCGGAAGCGATAATCGTATCCGCCCTCATTCGTCATGTTATGCTTTCTGCTTTGCTCATCACAGGCAGCTTCTTTCAATTCGGTTCCCATCAATGACCATGTTCCGGAACTGATATAAAGTGGCTGTTCCTCTTTGGATGGAACTGCCATCACTGCAGAAGCTGTATCATGCGTTGCCGGCAAGACTACTTTGCATTCAAAACCTACCTGTTTCTGAATAGAATCCGCCAAGTTTCCGACAATGCTTCCCGCCATCATAATTGTCTGAAAGAGGGTTCTCGGATATCCCAGCCGATCAATCAATGCCCAGTTCCAGTCATTGGCTTTCGGATCAACCAGCTGTGTTGTTGTCGCGTTCGTATATTCCTGTAACTTATTTCCCGTCAAAAGAAAGTTAAAATAATCCGGAATCATAAGCATACTTTGTGCCCTATCCAGGCTTTCCGGATTCTGCTGCTTAAGCGCCATTAGCTGATAGATCGTATTAAACTTCTGCTTTTGAATACCCGTAATTTCATACAAATCATTTTCCGAAATAATCTCATATACCTGCTTGTCCATCCCATCCGTTCTCGCATCACGATATGCCACGGCATCACCAATTCTTTGTCCCTGATCATCCAACAATACAAAATCTACAGCCCAGGTATCGATTCCCATACTATACGGAATCTTTCCTATATCCGCACATTTCTTCATTCCGGTTTGAATTTCCCCAAAAAGCTGATCCACATTCCACACTTTATGTCCGTTATGTTCCTGCATTCCGTTTGGAAACCGATAGATCTCCTCTAAGACAATTCGCCCGTCTTTCTTATGCGCAAGAATATGGCGTCCACTCGACGCTCCGATATCAATCGCCAGATAATATCTGTTTTCCATTGTCTGCCCCCTTTTTCTCTTATCTGATACACCAAAAAGATAACAAAAATAAGGACAGCTTTTTAGCCTCTGATTAGACTAAAAAACTGTCCTTATTTTCTGAATAGCCTTTATTATCTTCTCATATGTTTTTCTTTCTTTTCTTCATACATGCGCTTGTCCGCCGATTCGATCAACTGATTTAAATCATCAATCTCGTCAGATGCATGTACGGAACATCCGATACTGGCAGACAATTGGTAGATTCTCTTCTCGTTTTGATTTTCTTTTTCCATTGTATTTTTTATCTTACTTACGATCATCTGCATCCGCTTGGCATTCGTACAACTCCCAAACACCACAAATTCATCACCTCCATAACGCATTACCAGACAATCCTTCGGAACTGATGCCTTTATCACATCTGCCATCTCGCGTATGAAAGCATCGCCGACCTCATGCCCTAACCCATCATTGACACTCTTTAGACCGTCAATATCCAAAAAAATCATAAATGCCCGCCGATGTTGTCCTTTAATCCGTTCAACAACCGCATTTGCGGAATAAAAAAAGCCACTCCGATTGAACACCTGTGTCAGCATGTCATACTTCCACATACGGTTGATCTTCTCATTCATCTGATTGATCCATTTCCATTTGCGAATATTTTCGAGTGCCATACTGATATTAACCGTCCATAAATATGCAAGCTCACTTTTTAACGCAAAGACACTTCCATCCGAGACACAATATCCATAACATATTTTTTGATAATAAATTGGTGTCACTATGTAGAATGTTTTCTGTAATTTATTTCTCATTTCATAAGGCAAAATTTCCTTTGACGGAAATTTTCCATAGGAGTCAAACTTTCTATCATGATAGGCAAGCGGTATATGAACCTTTTGGGTATAGTGCTCACAAATCGCTTGTTCTCTGATATTAGTTTTTATGTCATCATACGCAAACAACTTTTTTTCATCACACAGGCAAAGATAAAACTCTTTCATATCTGATCGGATAACATATTTTTTTAACCGCGAACACAATTCTTCCACACTCTCAAGCCCGGTCAGATCGAGTTCCATACTTTTTAACGCATCTAGTGCCTCCTCATAGCTTAAGCATTGGTTCTGATATTCCACTCGAAGATCCCGGATCGACTTTGGTGTCCGGCAGTTACATCCGCAGCTTTCCCGATACAGAATCTGGGTTTCCAATTTCACAGATGTATGACTTTGTGCATCAAAAAGCAGATCGACCGCCTTTTCCCCGAGCATTTCCTGTCTGCGATCAACGGTCGTCAAAGACGGAATATAAAATGCGGACAGCTCATCATTGTCAAAACCGGTTACTACGATATCTTTTGGGATTTCATAACCATACTGCTGCAAGCGCTCCATTCCGCCGATCGCCATCGCATCATTTGCAAATACAATTGCCTGCGGCGTCTGGTTTTTCATAAAATATTCGATGGCTTTTCTTCCGCTTTCACGATTATAATTTCCGCAGTAAACCTGACAATCACAAACAGGAATGCCATGCTCTTCCATAGCATCCCTATATGCCCGATAACGTTCCATTCCTTCTTTGCCCTGCAGAATACCGCACACATAATTGATTTTTGTCAGATGATGTTTCTTTATCAGATGTTCTACAATACGTTTCTGGCTATTGTAATCCGATATTCCGACATTATGCATTCCATCAATATATTCATCAACACTTACCGCTGGAATCCTGCTCTCTTTTATCCGGTTCATCAACGAGTTGGAAGCCGGTTCATATTGTATTGAATTTTTCATAACGATCACACCATCGTAGGTAGTAAGATCCGGAAGTTCCATAATTTGAAATGCTCCGACTTTGTTTTCTTCCGACTCATCATAGTTCACAAAGCATGTAAAAATAAATACATCCGTATCGAATTCCGCAGCACGTCTTAATACACCGTCGATCACACGATTCTGATTATCAAAACTGATTGCACCTGCAAGAAACGCAATTTTTTTTCTCATGTTTCCCATCTTTCCCTGAATCTGATCCTAAATTTTCTGAAAACGATTCATTTCTTCCATAAGATGTTTTGAAGAGTCAACGTTTTCCGTTGCTTGTTGTCGAATGTTCGTGATAGAATTTGCAAGATCAGACACATTTTCTGTTGCACTGCTAATTCCCTGTGCATTTTCTTCCACAACCGTTGATATGTTGGTGATTCCATTATTCATCTCAGCCATAACCTTATGTAATGCCGAAATATTATCGTTAAAAACAGCCATAACAGAATCCATATGCTCTGCCTTCTCATAATACGTATCCGTAGCACCTTCAAATCCAACGTAATCACTCATAATCCGATTTTGTACAAAGTACATAAGATTTTGTGCATTCTCCATAAGTTGATTTACTGCCGATATCACTTCTACACTAATACTCTGAATATCATTTGCAGTATTTTTACTGTTTTCAGCCAATTGTCGAATTTCTTCAGCCACAACAGCAAAACCTTTCCCTACTTCTCCGGCACGCGCAGCTTCAATAGATGCATTTAAAGCCAGAAGATTTGTCTGACTTGCAATATCAAGAATATCATTGGTTAAATTATTTATATTTGTAATCTGCCTGCTCGCCTCTATCGAAGAAAATAAAGCATTCTGTTTTTCATTAATAAGATTTGAAATTTCATTTTTCTTCTTTTCAGTTTCTTCTTTTACGCCAATTGCCAAAGCTTTAATATCGGAAGAAATGGAAACACCTTCCTTCGTCTGATCACCTACATTATTAACAAACTCCAATATCTCATGTGTATTCTTCATAAGCCCTTCAATTGAAGATGCTATTTCTTCCATACTTGCCGTAATTTCTTCCATCGTCGTAGCAATATAATTTACATTTTCGCTGGAACTGTTCACTTCTGTATTCATCACCCCAAGAGAATTCTGCATTGACTCCGATTGGTGGTGAACTTTACGAATAACCATCTGTAATTGAATAATAAAATTATTAATACCTTCTGACAATTGACCGATTTCATCATGTGAACGGACTGTAATGCGTTTTGTAAGATCTCCTTTTTTCTTGTTAATATCATCAATAATATGATCTAACTGACAACTGGCTGCACTTGCCGGTTTGCTTACTGTTCTCCTCATAATCAAAAGAACCACTACCGACACCATTATAAATATAACAAATAATATTTTCGTCACTTGAATATTCATATCAACTGCCTGATTATACAACTTTGACTGTTCAGAAATTCCACCTTCCAGATTTTCCGTGAGATTCGTTTCTGTTTTCTCTCCCATATCTCTAACAAGATTTTGGAAATCGGATCCAAGTGCTATACTTGCCTGCGCAAAATCCCCCGTATCTACATATTCCTGTATTGTTGAAAATTGCAAGAGCACTTTATCAAGGAATTCTTCATATTTCTTAATTGCATCTTTTAACTTTGTATTGTTATTATCTTTTAGATACACATCTATCTTCTTCTCGCTCTCAGTAATAGTTGACACTTCCTCTGCCAATGAACCTTCAAGCTGTTGACGAAGTTCTGCATTATCATACAAACTAATAATATTAAGGTATTTCTGACCTCGTTCCATACTTTTTTGAATCGTAAATATTTCTGTCTGAATTGGAATATACTGCTCCGTGATTTCTAATCCAGACCGTTTTACACGATTTTGTGATCTTACAGAAGTTATCGTATTTAGTCCAAATATAACAACAAACAGAACCATCATTAAAAGCACTTTGCTCCCAATTTTTTTCATAAATAGTTCCTCCTATTTAATTTTCTCCAAAATATTTACGCAAGAAATAGGCCGGTGCACAGCTCCATGCATGACAATAACTATTGACAATAGTTCCGCCGTACGGGGATTCATCCGGATTCTTCGGATTATACAGCTCCCAGAATGTATCTGCACCAAGCCGCGCCATACCACCCCAATACTCTGTCAAAACAGCAAGTGCTTCCTCATCCGCGTTGCATTTTAACAATGCTTCAATATAGTAGTGATACATATACGGAGTCACCATCTCAAGAGCCTCCCTATCTGCTGCAACATTATGTAAAATCCGAAGACCTTCTTCGGAATCGACTACACCGCCAAGAATCAGCCAGACCTGACTTGCATAAGAAATCTGTCTATTTTCTCCGCTGACAAAAAGTCCTTTCTTTTCATCGTAAAAATATGCTTTTGCTGCCTTTCGATAGACTTCATAAGTTCCTTTTAAGCATTCTGCATCACGATTTTCTCTTAATTCTTGTGCAATTGCAATCGCACTCTGCATCGCATACAGTAAAACCCCCTGTGCTCCCGCCTGCTTATTTAATTCTAGCGACCAGTCAAGAAAACACCATCCTAACACATCACGGTCTCTTACAATGCCGTTATCCACTCGTTTCTGCGCCAACGAAATCTGTGTTCTTGCAGTCTCCCACAAGTCACGAAGCGCCTCCTTGTCTTTTGTCTGCTTATAATAATCCCACAAAGCAACAACATACAGAAGTGAATAATCAAACATACTCGTATCATCCACTTCCGGCTCCGGATCTAAGAATACACAGGCTCCAACCTGACCGTTTTCCATCGGTAAGGCCCCAAACAGATACAGACATCCTTTTACCATATCATTCATCTGATAAGTCTCGTAATTGGCAAGTGCCTGCAGACGAAGATCTCCCATCCAGAGTCTCTGGTCACGTTTTGGTCCATCCTCAAATACCTTCTGCATACAATCATGCAGCGTATTACAGGCAATGCGATCAAGCTGTTCCAATTCCTTATTCTCGCTATGATATGCGGATAAACGGCTATCATCTGCTGAAGACAACGCAACCGCTTTTGCCTCTTCAATAATCAGGTCAAATTTAGAGCTGACATCAAGCACTTCGATTTTCACGTAACGAAACGAATATCTTCTGGGCAGAAAATATTCTCCCGGGACAAGATCAATATGCACCTGTTCCTGCTGCACCCATGCCGAACAGATCCAGCCCTGATAATCTTCCACCCGTTCCTCGAATTCCTTTTTATTTTCTGCAAACGAGAAACGAAGCCATACCGGAGCATCCGGATGTGAACGAACATACCCCAACTTTAATTTTATGTGCCCCACAAGATGTCGACCAAAATCAATTTCAACTGAATCTCCCTTTTTAAGAGGCTTTAAAAAAGCTGCTATATCCAGAGGTTCAACCACCGTTTCTTTTACTTCCGGTAACAGCTGCAACGCTTTATCCAACAATTTTAAATTTTTCACCATAACTTTTTTCTCTCACTCTTACCACTTCAAGTACTCTTTTCCACAGAACGGGTCTACTGGATTCTTACCAGTAAATGCACTTCTTCCCATGATTTTTTCCACAACGCTTTCTATCACATACTCACTATTAGAATATCCGTTGATATAGGTTTTGATCATCGGCACATCTATCAGATGATACGGATTTGCGAGGCTGATGAACATCACCGGACGTTCCGCAACAAACCACGGAACATTGTTTCCGTTTCCCCAGAATGTGTACCAGGAAAGACGATTGGTCACTTTATTGGAAGCATTCTCAACATTTCCTATATAGATAACGAGATCATAACTTTTCTTAAACGTCCCGACATCAAATTTTGCAGTCTCGAAATTCTCCGGTTCATATATCGTTACATCAAAGCCTTCTTTTACCAGTTTGCTTCGAAAACTCTCCAACACTCTCTCATTTGAAGGGAAATCTCCCATAATCTCAAGCAGTACTTTCTTCGTTTTCCGCGGACTCAGCGGCAAGATCTTCTGTGTATCCTTAACCAGCGTAACCGCAGCATTGGCACTTTCTTTCGCCCATGTGACATGTTCGTCCGAACGCATCACACGAAGTGCTTCTTCCGTCGGCACAATCTCACTCTTTGCTTTCTTATAAAGACCCAGCGCAGCCTTAGTTGCAAGAATTCTTGTGATTGCCTCGTCCAAACGCTGCTCCGACAGAATTCCCTGCCTGTATCCGTTTAACATATACCGATAATCTTCGTCCAGATCTTTATTAAAGAGGAACATATCACATCCGGCTTCAATTGCATAAGGCACCGCCTTCTCTCTTTCCATTGCACAGCTAAAACCAACCATGCAGGTAGAATCGGTAACAATCAATCCGTTAAATCCAAGCTTTTTACGAAGCAAGCCTTTTAACAGTTCCGGAGAAAGTGTTGCAGGAACTAACTTGTCCGGAAAATCCGGATTATAAGCTTTCTGGTATGCCGGCTGTGCAATATGACCGACCATCACCGTCTGCGCTCCCGCCTGAATCAGTCCGCTGTAAATCTTTCCGTAGGTTGCATCCCACTCCTCACAGGAGAGACTGTTCACACTGGTAAGAATATGCTGATCCACCTCATCGCAGCCATCTCCCGGAAAATGTTTAATTGCAACAAGTACATTTTCTTCTTTTGCAGCCTTTATATAATTAACACCACATGCTAAGACCCGATCCGGATCGTCACCATATGTACGCACATTAGTAATCGGATTTCTCCAGTTTCTATCAATATCAACCACTGGTGCAAACGCCCAGTTACATCCCACCGCTGCCCCCTCGCTGCAACTTACTTTTCCTAAACGATAGGCGTCCTCGGTATCTCCGGTTGCAGCTATCTGCATCTGTTTTCCGTACTGTGTTCCATCCGTTGCAATTCCACATCCACCATCCTCAAGATTAGCTCCGACCAAAAGTGGAATTTTACTATGTTCCTGAAGATAACGATGTGTTCTCTGCATCTCCTTAGCCTCACCGCACCGATACATGATTCCACCGATATGGTGTGAAAGCATAACATGTTCCAGATAATCTGCATCTCCTGAATATCCGATCGGTACAAATAACTGACCGATTTTTTCTTCTAACGTCATTGCTTTTTTTGTATTTTCAACCCACTCGATATCCTCTTTCACAAGAAAGAAGGGTGCCTTTGTCAAATTGATCATATTTCTGTCCTCCATTTGTTAAGCATCAGTTATTTAAGGTTGCATTCAGCAAAGACTGACGCTACATGTCAGGTTTTTTGTAAAAACTTGACGCAATTTATTTGCGTTTTCCGGTAAACACACGAATCAATAAATGTTCGTTACTCAGATAAATTAGGAACACTACAAGCAATAAAGCATTAATGATTGCCTGCATGGATGCATTTACTTCATTTGAGAATACCGCAAATGTGGAATTCAACATTGACATACATAAAGCTGCAAGTAAAAATCCAATCTTTTCATTGATAAATCTGCTGATATAAGATCCAATAAACATTGGAAGAAATGCAGTAAACATAATACTGATAGATCCAAAGTTAAGCTGACCTCCATTGATGGTTGTATTTCTGGAAGCGTTTAAAAAGCCAACAATTCCCATCAGGCCACCGCAGATCACATAACAGGCAATTGCATTTGGAATTTCTTTAATTCCGGTATTAACTGCAACCTTCTGACCATTCTTAAGTGCGTTATAATCGTATCCGAATTTTGTATAATCAAAGAGTCCAATAATAATTACCAGTACCGCCACAATAATAATTGCTGCATAAAGCCAGTTTCCTGTAAAAGCAGTCATGGATGAATTCTGTACCTCTTTCATAACGTAACGACCTTCTGTAATTGTAAAAAGAATTCCTTCATAAATCAGTGTTACACCAAGAGACGTAATAATTGGTGGCAAATGTAAAACCACATACAAAACACCGGAAATCAGTCCAAGCAGCATACCAAATAAAATAGTAAGCATCAGCATTATCGGTGCACTGCCCTGACCTCCACCTAAAAACGAATATGTAATCTTTGCACCAATCACAGAGGAAAGCAATGCCATTGATCCCAAAGAGAAATCAAAACGTCCACTGTTAAGATTGATGGACAAAGCGATAGTTGTGATCATAACAATTGCAATATAGACAACAAAATTGTCAAAGCTTGTCATATTCATGATCATTGTTTTTCCTTTTGCCATACAAATACCCTGTAACAAAATAGCCACCAGTACCGGTATGGCAAGTGCTCCTGCTAAATTTTTTATACAAAGTCTGTTTTTACTTTTCATGTTATCTTCTCCTTTCTTTTTACAGGATAATTTTTCATACCCTCTCCCAATAGATGAAAGTAATAAATTCATCTATTGGGAGAGGGTGCGGCTTCTTTAAGAAGCCGCGACCAAATAATAAAAAACAAGTTAATTAGATGCAACCACCTCATTGATAGTATCAAAAGTAACTGTATCACCAATAATTTGATCCAATGTATCCCTACTGTAAATCGGGTTATCACCATTATCATTCTTGTAAAATTTATCAAATGTCTCACTATCTGTTGCTACCTGATAATTTTGGCTGAGTGACACAGCATTTCCCTGCGCATCACGAATTACATTCCCATTGATTGCATTCATCACTAATGCAAAAGCAGGTCCTACCGATGATGAATATTTTCCAGCAAGATATACAAGCTTTCCGTTTGTGATTGCCTCTCCATTACTCTTGGTAAAGGAATCAATATCAGAAAACTCAATACCTGCTGCATTCAACTGCTGTGTAAAGAATGTTGTTGCCATTCCGACAGAGATGAATGCTTCCGGAGCCGCCTGAATGGCTGCATTGATCTCGTCTGTTGTTGTATCACCATATCCCTGTAAATAAGATACGATCTTGATATCTCCTGAAATCTTTGACAAATCTATACCCTGATCAGCAAAAATCAAACCAACTACATCCTCTTCAGTTGTCGCTCCGCCATAAGAAAGTCCAAGTCCTGCAAGTACGCCGGCTGTACGATATACGTGCATTGGATTCGGAATAAATGCGCCATAGATTGCAGCAGTCTTAATGCCTTTATCCGCAAAGAACTTGCCCATTTCTACACCAGCTTCATACTCTGTATCCATACTCGGACCCACCTGTCCAAGAAAATATTCATCTGTTTTATATTTTTCAAACTGTTCCTGATCAAGTGTTCCTGCTGCAACTGCATAATAAATCTTGTTTTCCTCACATGTTTCAATCTGTAATGCACGATCATTGCTTGAAAAAGAAATGACTGCCTGATATCCCTGAGAAGCAAACTTCTCAATTGCAGATTTCTCACTTGCAGCATCCTTAAGTTCGTCTGTGTAAGTAAATGTTACACCATACTGATCCGCAATATAATTCTCATAGTAAGAACGGAATCCTAATGCTTCCTCACCACTGACATCCTGAACCAGAACACCAATCTTGACATCTCCTGTCGGCTTTTTTTCCTCCTGTCCATTTGAAACATTTGTATCATTTGTTGCATCCTTACTGTTTCCACATCCGGCCAGCATTGTCAGAGACATAGCTGCAACAAGACCAAAGCTTAACATTTTTTTCATTGTTCGTTTCATAAATTTCTTCCTCCCTGTTTTCTTTTAAAATTTATCTTTAACACACAATGTGTTAAATTCTTGTTTTATCGCGGTAAAGTCTGCGAACGATAGTTAACGCTTGCAACATATACTATAATCAGAAAAAACACTGCACTTACAATCTGCGTAATGCCATATCCCGATGTAGAATCAATGAGCAGATCCAAAATATTATTTAATACAATATAAGAGAATCCTCCAACAACTGCCGCGTAAATCTTTGATCTGGCACCACCTGAAATCGGCATTCCTCCAAATACAATTGCAACCATAATATTCATTCCAATATCCCCGGCTGTCGTTGTTGTAACAGATGGTGTATATACCAATGTCATAAATGCACCGATTCCTACTCCTACTCCCGCCAAAAGGAAGCCCAATATTGCATATGTGTTATATTTAATACCGGAAAGCTGCGCACAGATTGGGTTTCCACCTACAAATTTTTCTCTTCTTCCAAACTTTGTATAATCAAAAACAAATACACAGATCGCAACCCAGATTACCAGAACTCCAATCTTAAATGCCGAGTTATCCAGATGTTTTACAACCTCGCTTGGAATACTGATTCCACCAACCGCACCACCTTTTGTCGTAATAATCTGCGATGCAATCGCGGATAACACGGACATCATTGCTACCGTTGTAACAAACACCGGAATATGAAATATGGACGCAAGCACTGAATTGACCAGTGAGCAAACAATTCCTGCTAATAAAATCACGATAATCATCAACGCAAAATTTTCAGTTGCATTATAGGTAAGTACTCCCAGCGTGGCCGCAAAAAGCGTTGCGGCTCCCAGGCTGATATCAAATGAACCCAGTGTATAAATAAAAATTGCACCTGTTGCAACAATTGATAATACAATCCCTTCATTAAATACAATCTTAATATACATATCCAGACGATATCCTTTACTGCTTACAATTCCACAAAATACTGCAAGCAATACGACAAGTGCTACAAAAGGCAACGCACTTATCATCATTTTTTTATTTTTCGTCATTCTTTTTTGCCTCCTAAATCATATATTCAATAATCTGTGCATCAGAAAGAGTTTCGCTTCTCTCAAATTCCGCAGAGACCTCACCATTTTTCATAATTAGAATCCGATCACTCATTCCAATCAGTTCCGGTAATTCCTCACTGATCATAAGGATTGATTTTCCCTCATTTTTCAATCTCACCATAAGCTGGTACATTGCCTGTTTTACACCGATATCCACGCCTCGTGTCGGACAGTCCAGAATAAGGATTTCACTTCCACATCCAATCCATTTTCCAAATACAACCTTCTGCTTATTTCCTCCGGAAAGCTGTGATACTGACTGATCTCTTCCCGCACATTTGATGGACAATTCTTCAATCTGATGATTCACATATTTTTTTTCTCGATTTTTCAGAATCAGAAAATTATTGATCGCAAATTCACTCATTCCTGCAATTGAAATATTATCTTCAATACTTGCATTAAGACATAACGACTCAACATCTCTGTCCTTCGATACATAACCTACACGTTTCTTCATTGCAATTGCCGGACTGTCAATGATTGTTCCGTCTTCCACCGTAACGCTTCCCTCTTCCGGCTTTAATGCTCCAAAACAAACCTTTCCAAGAGAATGCATTCCGCAATGTGCCAATCCACCGATTCCAACGATTTCTCCTTTATGCACCTGAAATGAAATCCCTTTTAACCGGTCTGCATATACCAGATTTCTTACATCCAATGCCACTTCCGGCTGTGAACTTGCCTGAAAGTCACTTCGATAATAATCACCTTGCAGCTCTCTTCCGATCATGCTCGCGCGGATTGCTCCGGCCTCAAATTCTGCTTTTTCAAATGTCCGGATAATCTTGCCATCTCGAAGAACGGTCAACGTATCACAGGCTTCCATAATTTCATCCAGATCATGCGAAATAAAAATCACTGATTTATTTTCTTTACGGAAGCGATTCATAATGTCATATAAAATTTCTCTTCCGTCATGTGATAATGCTGTACTCGTCTCATCGATTACCAGAATCTGAGGTTCTTTCATCACAACTTTAGCAATCTCTACAAGCTTTCTGGTTTGAAAATCAAGCTTCTGCATAAGCATTTCGCCTGTTACATCATTGACACCGATATTTTTCATCACCCTGGTCGCATCCGCATTCATTTTCTTACGATTAATCAGGCCGAACTTATTCTTATACTTTTCAGACTCCGCAAGGAAAATATTCTCAGCTACCGTAATCCCCGGTATTGTTCCGCTCTCCTGAACAATCATTCCAATTCCCTTGTGAAGTGCATCGATCATGCTAAGCGGCTTCCAGCTCTGTCCCTGAAATGTCATCGCACCGCTGTCACATTCCTGCATTCCTGCTACAATAGAAGTAACCGTTGACTTTCCCGATCCGTTTTCTCCAATGAGTCCTCTTATTTCTCCCGGATATACAGTCAGTGATACATCATTCAAAGCCACTGTACTTCCAAATTTCTTATTCATATTTGCAACTGTTAAAATTGGTTCACTCATTTTTATCACCTCGTCTTTATGCTTATTATAGATTTTTGTTAATTTTTATGTGATTTTGTTTTTTATCTGTTTCACTCATTTTTTTAATGTGTTTTTCTTTTTTCTATACGTTTACCTTAAATTTAGTCTCGCCTCTAAAAAATAGATTAAAAATGAAGTAAGCCCCGTTTCGATATCGCATTGATATTTGAGACGGGGTTTTTACAGTCTGAAAAATGGTTTTACAAAGGTAATACCCCCACAGCACTGCGGGGGTACAAAGGGGAGTTATGA
>ERZ824598.3435-NODE-3435-length-13649-cov-7.266294_pt1 | contig 13649 bp, 9 predicted proteins | sample MGYA00519934_ERZ824598 | MGnify/ENA primary metagenome ERZ824598 (study PRJEB31778, sample SAMEA3449177) | human gut metagenome | biome: human gut; feature: human-associated habitat; material: faeces | place: United Kingdom | collected 2010/2012 ... | reverse complement strand
AGAGTCTTTACAAGATAGCCGATCCGTTTATGGCATTTTATTATCAGTTTGTCGTACCTAATCGTTCGTTCATCGAGCTTGGTCGTCGTTTGCCAATAGAACAGGCTTTGACTGCTCATTTATCGGAGTATGTGAGTATGCAATGGGAAAAATTATGTCGGGATGCCGTAACAGGAAATCTTGTCAATGGAGTGGTTTATGGCAAGGCAAAACGCTGGTGGGGTTCTGTGCTCAATGAGGATAAGAAGCCGGAACAAGTCGAGTTTGATGTTATGGCCGAATCGCTTGACAAAAAGTATTTGTTGGTCGGAGAATGCAAATGGACTACTCAAGAGAATGGCAAACAACTGACTGCCGAACTTCTCCGCAAAGCTAATCTGCTACCGTTTGCCAAGTGCTACACCGTCGTTCCAATGCTGTTCCTTAAGAATGCTCCGAAAGATGGTATAAGAAACGCCGTGTTGCCAGAAAATATTGTCGAGTTAATGAAATAAAGAAATAACAAATTCGTGATTTGCAGATGTTGGATTTTAGAAAACAATTCCAAGAGATTATAGAACAATCTTATATCCCTTTCAATATAGATAAAACTGCGACTTCTGACGTATGGAGTAATATTTATAAGTTAGTACTTCCTAATATACCGGAAAAACTTTTTAGGTATCGTAGAATAGACGATAAGGGCTATACAATTGAATCATTTAAATCTAAAACTATTTCATTATGCCATGCGGGAATGTTTCCAGATAAATATGATTCGTATTTATATATAGATCAAGATAAGATTCACAAAGATCTAAAAAATGCATTGAAAGATGCGTTGCGCATAACATTGTCGCATATAACACAGAAATCCCCTGAAATAAGGGCGGAAAAAGCAACGAAAATATGTTATTATAGAGAGTGCGGATATACGGATGAACAAATTATAGATAAAATATTGACAGATGATTATGTTGATTTTTGCAATAATATAGGGGCTGCGATAAAAAAACAAGAATCGCGTTTTAGAAATCCAAGAAATAGTGCAAAAATTGCCTGTTTTACAGAAAGTGTGCAGTCTAAGTATATGTGGGATAGATATGCAGATGGATATAAGGGGTTTGCATTAGAATATGATCTCAGACGATGCATTTTTAAATATAATTCATTGGGAATGAGTGTTAATCTCTTTCCTGTGATTTATACAGATTTAAGACCGGATGTTACATTAGATGAGGGAAATATTCATACTTACGAATATTTCAAGCAGATTGGAGATAAAAATTGGTTAAGCTTTTTGTCGTCTATAATATCTGTTAATCAATTATATTGGTATCGAGTTTATCTTTATAAAGACAGAAAAGAATACGAGCACGAACATGAATGGAGAATGATTTACTATAATTTAGAAGATGAGAATGATTATGTTGCAATACCGGATGTTGGATGCTTGAAAGCAATATATTATGGTCCAGATATATCACAAAAGGATAAGCAAGAATTACATCAGATTGCAGTTGAAAAAGGACTGAAAGAGTATGATGTCGATCTTGACACGGGTAGCCGTAGATATGATTTAAGAGTAACAGCAATTAAATAAGAATATTCTTAGCGCAAAAAAGAACCGATTAACAACCTGAAAGTTGTGTCATCTCAATTATTTATAGTACCTTTGCTTACCAAATAAGGCAAAGGTATTTTTGATGCATACAATGGCAGAAGATAAGATAGACAACGCACTGGAAGTAAAAGAGGAAACAGTGGAATGCAAAAGCGAAGATTGGGTTTGCCATTCGCAGGCTATAGCTGCAACCATGTCAAACCGAATGGAGGAACTTGGCATGACACAACGAGCGTTGGCTGAGAAAATGAACTGCACCCAGCAATATGTATCCAAGGTGTTGAAAGGTCGCGAGAATCTGTCATTGGAAACTTTGTGCAAAATAGAAAATGCATTAGGTATCAAAATACTACAAGCTGGAATAAATAAGTAATAACACCATAGTAGGGAAAGAATATGTCAATACAGAGCGAAGCGGCATTGGAAGCCGGACTTATAGCCACACTTCGGCAAATGGACTACGAGTATGTCCAGATTACCGAAGAAGATAATCTTTATGCCAACTTCAAGCGGCAGTTGGAAATTCACAACAAGAAACAGCTGGCGGAAGTTGGTCGTAACTCATTTACGGATGAAGAGTTTGAGAAGATATTGATATATCTGGAAGGTGGTACTCGCTTTGAAAAGGCTAAGAAACTTCGTGACCTATATCCTCTTGACACGATGAACGGGCAGCGTATTTGGGTGGAATTCCTTAATCGTACACAATGGTGTCAGAACGAGTTTCAGGTGTCGAATCAGATTACGGTGGAGGGACGAAAGAAGTGTCGCTATGATGTGACGATTCTTATCAATGGCCTCCCTCTGGTTCAGATTGAATTGAAGCGTCGGGGTGTAGAACTCAAGCAGGCATACAATCAGATACAACGCTATCATAAGACATCCTTTCATGGGCTGTTCGACTATATTCAGCTATTTGTTATCTCCAATGGCGTAAATACTCGTTATTTCGCCAATAATCCCAATGGTGGATATAAATTCACGTTCAACTGGACGGATGCGGCAAATCTGCCATTCAATGAACTGGATAAGTTTGCTGTATTTTTCTTGGAAAAGTGTACGCTCGGTAAGATTATCGGAAAATATATCGTATTGCATGAAGGGGATAAATGCTTGATGGTACTTCGCCCATACCAGTTTTATGCTGTAGAAAAGATATTGGATCGGGTACAGAACTCCAACGATAACGGTTATATCTGGCATACTACAGGCGCAGGAAAAACCTTGACTTCATTCAAAACAGCACAGCTTGTTTCGGAGTTGGATGATGTAGATAAGGTAATGTTCGTTGTTGACCGTCATGACCTTGACACACAAACGCAGTCGGAATATGAAGCCTTTGAACCGGGAGCTGTTGACGGTACGGACAATACGGATGAACTGGTAAAACGGCTGCATAGTAACTCCAAGATTATCATTACCACTATTCAGAAACTCAATGCTGCCGTAAGTAAGATATGGTACAGCAGCAAGATAGATTCGATATGCCACTCCCGTATCGTGATGATATTTGATGAGTGCCACCGCAGTCACTTCGGGGAGAGTCATAAGAAGATTATGCAATTCTTCGATAATGCCCAGATATTCGGTTTTACCGGAACTCCTATTTTTACAGAAAATGCAGTTGATGGGCATACGACCAAAGAGGTATTCGGCAACTGCCTGCATCGCTATCTGATTAAAGATGCCATTGCCGATGAAAATGTTCTCGGTTTCCTTGTAGAGTATTATCATGGCAGTGAGGAAGTGCAGAACGGCAGTACTAATCGCATGACGGAAATCGCTAAATTCATCCTTAATAATTTCAATAAGTCAACATTTGACGGAGAGTTCGATGCATTGTTTGCTGTACAGTCCGTACCGATGCTTATCCGTTATTACAAGATATTCAAGGAACTGAATCCCAAGATTCGTATAGGTGCAGTTTTTACTTATGCAGCCAATGGAAGTCAAGATGATGATCTGACAGGAATGGGTACAGGTTCTTATCTGAATGACAGTGCCGGTGAGGTTGATGAACTGCAAGCCATCATGGATGACTACAATGAAATGTTCGGGACATCGTTTACGACAGAGAACTTCCGTGCATATTACGATGACATCAACCTGCGTATGAAAAAGAAGCGAGTTGATATGAGGCCGCTTGATCTTTGTCTGGTCGTCGGAATGTTCCTTACCGGTTTTGACAGCAAGAAACTCAATACGCTTTATGTAGACAAGAATATGGAATACCACGGCTTGTTGCAGGCATTCAGCCGGACAAACCGTGTGCTGAATGAAAAGAAACGCTTCGGAAAGATTGTGTGTTTCCGTGATTTGAAAAGCAATGTTGATACCGCTATCAAATTGTTCAGCAACAGTAACAATCCGGAAGAAATAGTGCGACCTCCGTTTGAAGAAGTCAAACAGGAATACAAGGAGCTTGCTACCAATTTTTTGAAGAAATATCCGGACACAAATTGTATAGACCTTTTGCAGAGTGAAAAAGCTAAGAAAGAGTTTGTTTTGGCGTTCCGTGATATTATCCGTAAACATGCTGAAATACAGATATACGAGGATTATAATGAAGAGTCTGATGAGCTCGGCATGACGGAACAGCAATTTATGGATTTCAGAAGTAAGTATCTTGATATCCATGATACTTTTGCACTCGTTGTTCCAGCACCGTCACCCAAACCGGATGATGATACAGATGTTCCGGATGACGGAGACCTCGGTGATGTGGATTTCTGCCTTGAACTCCTACATAGCGACATTATCAATGTGGCATATATCCTTGAACTCATTGCAGAACTTGACCCATATAGTGCCGATTACGCGGAACGCCGCCAGAATATCATTGACACGATGATTAAGGATGCTGAAATGCGCAGCAAGGCAAAACTTATTGATGGCTTCATTCAAAAGAATGTGGATGACGATAAGGAAAATTTCATGATGCAGCGAGGCAAGGCTGACGGTACAAGCGATTTGGAAGAACGGTTGAACCGCTATATTGCTGTTGAACGAGAAAATGCCGTCAACTCATTGGCTGAGGAAGAGAAAATATCGTCATCAGTATTGAATCATTTCCTTAAAGAATATGATTATCTGCAAAAAGAGCAGCCAGAAATCATACAAAAGGCATTGAAAGAGAAGCATCTCGGATTGATAAAGACGAGAAAGGCGTTGACGAGGATTTTAGACAGATTGCGTAATATCATACGCACTTTCAGTTGGGATTAAAAGAAATACTGATATGGTAAAGACAAATGAACCCGGATATGTGTATATCTTGACTAATCCAAGTTTTCGTGAGGATTGGGTCAAAATCGGTAAAAGTGCGCGGCCTGTAGATATACGTTCCAAGGAACTTGACAACACGGCTGTTCCGTTGCCTTTTGAGATTTATGCAACCATTCAGACGGTCAAATATAACGATGTTGAAAAGCATGTACACAAGACTATCGATAGATTGACGGATTTGCGTATTCGTCAGAATCGGGAGTTTTTCAATGTGCCGCCACAAATAGCTTTGGATATATTCAATGACATAGCCAAAATGATTGATGATGCTGTTGTTACTGTCTATGTTGATAATAAACCTGTTTGTGCTACAGAAAAAGAGTCATTGCCTGTCGTGCAGAAACGAATCGTAAAGCGGGGACGTTTTAAATTTAGCATGATAGGTATTAAAATAGGGGAATGCGTTACCTTTATTCCTACGAATACGGAAGTCAAAGTGGCAAGCGATGATTCCGTTGAATATGAAGGTCGTATTTATAAATTGTCCCCTTTTGTCGGAACGTTTATGCCAGAAGAAAAACGAAATACGTCAGGTGCATATCAAGGGGCAAAATATTTCTCATATCAAGGGAAAGTATTAGATGACCTTAGAAGCATAATAGAGAACAATATACCATTGTCGGAAAAAGATGTAATACAGAATAATATTGAGAAATAAAGATATGAGCGAAGAACTGCAACAAAAACTCCGTGACCAGCTTTGGGAGGTCGCAAACCGTTTGCGTGGCAATATGTCGGCAAGCGACTTTATGTATTTTACATTGGGTTTCATTTTCTATAAATACTTATCAGAGAAAATAGAAAAGTATGCCAACAATGCCTTGGTGGATGATGAGATAACCTTTAAGGAATTGTGGGAGATGAATGATGCCGATGCGGTCGAGTTACAAGAGGAGGCAAAGAATCAATGTCTGGAGAATATAGGCTATTTCATAGAACCGAAATTTTTGTTTTCATCTGTAATTGAGGCCATCAAACGAAAAGAAAACATTTTACCTATGCTGGAACGTTCATTGAAGCGTATCGAAGACAGCACACTTGGACAAGATAGTGAAGATGATTTTGGCGGATTGTTTTCAGATATTGATTTGGCTTCACCTAAATTGGGCAAAACTGCTGATGATAAAAATACGCTTGTCAGCAATGTACTACTTGCATTGGACGATATAGACTTTGGATTAGAGGCATCACAGGAGATTGACATATTAGGAGATGCTTACGAATATATGATTTCGCAGTTTGCGGCAGGAGCAGGAAAGAAAGCCGGAGAGTTCTATACTCCGCAGGAAGTCAGCCGTATCTTGGCAGAAATTGTTTCCATCGGACACCAGCGTTTGCGCAATGTCTATGACCCGACTTGCGGTAGTGGTTCGTTGCTTCTTCGTGCTGCCAGCATTGGAAATGCAGTTGATATTTACGGACAGGAAAAGAATCCGACAACTTATAATCTTGCCCGAATGAATATGTTGCTTCACGGTATCAGATTCAGTAACTTCAAGATTGAAAACGGAGATACGCTTGAATGGGATGCCTTTGGCGACACCCAGTTTGATGCGGTAGTCGCAAATCCTCCATTCTCTGCCGAATGGAGTGCTGCCGACAAATTTAATACCGATGACCGTTTCAGCAAAGCAGGGCGACTTGCGCCAAAGAAGACAGCAGATTATGCTTTTATCCTACACATGATTTATCACTTGAACGAAGGTGGTACGATGGCTTGTGTCGCTCCACACGGTGTTTTGTTCCGTGGTAATGCAGAAGGGGTAATACGCCGTTTCCTGATAGAGAAGAAAAACTATATAGATGCCATTATCGGTTTGCCGGCTAATATATTCTATGGTACAAGTATTCCGACCTGTATTCTTGTGATGAAGAAATGCCGTAAGGAAGATGATAATATTCTGTTCATAGATGCGAGCAAGGAGTTTGAGAAAGTCAAGACACAAAATAAACTGCGTAAAGAGCACATCGACAAGATTGTTGATACCTATCGCGAGCGAAAAGAAATAGAAAAGTACAGCCATCTTGCCACTTTACAGGAGGTTGCCGATAACGGCTATAATCTGAATATTCCTCGTTATGTCGATACTTTTGAAGAGGAAGAACCTATTGACATTAAAGCTGTAATGGCAGAAATCAAGGAGTTGGAAGCCAAACGTGCCGAACTCGATAAGGAGATTGAAGTATATCTTAAAGAATTGGGACTGGTTGAATAATAGTGTTATGGCAGAGATAGATAACATCCCGGAAATGCGTCCTTCATTCGACAATATCCGTCGTCACGATGAGAACGACAATGAATATTGGAGTTCACGTGACCTATGCGCTGCTATGGGATATTCGGCTTATTGGAAATTCCAAAAAGTCATAGACAAAGCAATCAAAGTAGCCGGCATAAAAGGAATGAATATTGACGAGCATTTCAACCAAGCGGTTGATATGGTGAAGATAGGCAGTGGCTCGTTCCGTAAAGTCAGTATCTTCCGCTTGTCACGTATGGCGTGTATGATTATTGCTGAAAATGCTGATGCAAAAAAAGTATTGGTACAACAGGCAAGAGATTACTTTTCTCAAACCATATCTACCAACGAATTGGTGCTCAACTCATATAGTTCCAATCTGTTACTATATAAAACCGCACAAGGAGAAGTTCGAGTAGAGGTAATATTCAATAGCGAAACATTCTGGATGTCGCAAAAGCGCATGGCGGACTTGTTTGGGGTGGATGTACGAACCATCAACTATCATCTTGGACAGATTTATGAATCCGGTGAACTTACCAAAGAGACAACTATCCGAAAAATTGGGATAGTTCAATCAGAGGGAGAACGAGATGTGGAGCGTACACCGTTGTTCTATAATTTGGATGCCATCATAGCGGTAGGTTATCGTGTCAATAGCTATCAAGCCACTCAGTTTCGTATTTGGGCTACGTCTGTCTTGAAGGAATTTGTCATTAAAGGATATGCTCTTGATGATGAAAGACTAAAACAGGGAAAGCATTTTGGCAAAGATTATTTTGATGACTTGCTGGAGCGTATTCGTGAGATACGCACATCGGAACGCAGATACTACCAGAAGATAACAGACATTTATGCGGAATGCAGTGCTGATTACGACCCGAAATCGGATTGTACTAAATTGTTCTTCAAAATGGTGCAAAATATGATGCACTTGGCTGTGACTAATCGTACCGCTGCTGAAATAGTGTATGAACGTGCCGACTCTGAAATGCCCCACATGGGATTGACAATGTGGAAGAAAGCACCCGATGGTAGAGTTCAGAAGTCCGATACGATTGTGGCAAAGAACTATTTGTCTGACAAAGAGATTTCCGAACTTAACGGCGTAACTAACGCATTTCTTGAATTTGCAGAACTTCGTGCCCAGCGCCACATCATAACAACGATGGAAGACTGGAAGCAACGTCTTGAACAGTTTCTTGGCACTATGGATTATAAGGCACAAGATACTGCCGGTAAAGTTTCACAAGAAGTAGCACGAGAGAAGGCGTATGGCGAGTACGAGAAATATAAAGTGATTCAAGACCGTTCTTTTATCTCTGATTTCGACCGGTTTAATAATGGCGACAAATTGTTGCCGTTTGATATCAATCCCGATAAAGAATAATGATTATGGCAGATAATAACGAAAATAAAGTCCTCAATGTTCCCCATTTGAGATTCCCGGAGTTTAGTGGGGAGTGGGAAATGGTATCACTTCAAGATATAGCCACTATAAATCCAAAATCAGATCCGCTTCAGAACACTTTTATTTATATAGACTTGGAAGCCGTTGAAAAAGGTGAGTTAAGAAAAATACAAGAAATAATGCGAGAAGAAGCACCAAGTAGAGCACAACGTGTTATAGATAACAATGATATTCTGTTTCAATGTGTGCGCCCCTATCAGAAAAACAACTATATTCATAGGATTCTAAATACGAGTAATCAACAATGGGTTGCTTCTACTGGATATGCTCAAATTAGAACAACAGAATTGCCAAACTATATTTATCATCTATTGAATACAGACGAATTCAATAGAAAAGTAATGGTTCGTTGCACAGGTTCAAGTTACCCTGCTATTAATAGTGAGGACTTAGCAACAATTCATCTTTATTATACACCCGACAAAAAAGAGCAACTTAAAATATCTCGATTATTAGATTTACTTGACAAACGCATTGCTACCCAAAACAAAATCATTGAGAAACTTCAATCCTTAATCAAAGGACTTGTTGACGAATTGATGACAGTTCTTTTGAAAGGAAAACTTTATCCGTTTTCTTCTTTCTATATTAAAGCTGGTGAAGGTGGCACTCCGACGACATCGGTAGTTGAATATTATACAGAAGGCACAATTCCATTTATTAAGATTGAAGACTTGTCTTGTAAATATCTGACAAATAATAAAGACTTTATAACAGAACTGGGTATGCAAAAATCATCAGCATGGCTTATTCCATCAAAGTCTGTTATATACTCCAATGGTGCTACCATAGGTGCAATATCTATAAATGAATATCCAGTTTGTACCAAGCAAGGTATATTGGGCATTGTTCCGAACACAAATATCAATGTAGAGTATTTGTATTTGCTGATGTCTTCTTCTTACTTCTCAAAAGAAATAAGCAGAATTATTACAGAGGGAACAATGAAAACTGCATATCTTAAGGACATCAATCATATCAAATGTCCTTTACCATCTATGGCACAACAAAAGAATATAACAAACTTAACATCCTCAATAGAGGAAAAACTGTCTATAGAACAGGAACTTTTAAGGTTCTTGAATTTACAGAAACAATATCTATTGCACATGATATTTATATAAACAACATACGCAGCAGGTAAGATTTTTGTGCGCTTAGTGATATAACAAGGTTTTGTTCCACAACTAACTTTTGCTCGATGTTATGTAGCAATGATGCAATCCTTATTCGCTTTTCAATGGATGGATAGAATAATTTTGCCTTCCCATAATCTTTGAAGTAGATGTGAGGGATAGCCATTCCTGTTATATATGGAGTGAAATTGAACGCCATAAGTGCATAATACAGGTAAAGAATTGAGTAGTTTTCTTTGGCTGTTAGATAGTTGAGTGTTCCAATTACAGAAAAATGGTCATTAACATACGACAAAGAACCAACACCGGAACCATCTTTGACTATTAAAATTGATTCGCCATTATAAGCATAGTTGTTGGTATAGCCAATAAGTCCAGTTGCACCATATACAGGATATGAGCCAGTCACAGATACGCAATTTTCTTGCAATGTGGATGAATGGCATTCAAGGCAATCACACAAGCGTATATTGGGAGTTCCTGACTGTGTAAGTTGTGCTGCAAGTCCTTTGATTAAGGATTGAATAACGGAAATGTCTGCGATTAGTAAACAGGCATTTGCTCAAAAGCCTAATGGATGGAATAGATTAGACACTTTGTTCTCAAAAGGTAAGGCTGGCGGCACTCCAACTTCTACAAATAAAGAATACTATAATGGAGAAATACCATTCTTGAGTATTAACGATATAACAAAGCAAGGTAAGTATGTCCGATACACGGAAAATCATTTGAGCCGAAGTGGATTAGAGAACTCTTCGGCATGGGTGGTTCCAGAGTATAGTTTAATAATATCAATGTACGCATCGGTTGGCTTGGTAACTATAAATGAAGTACCTATTACTACAAGCCAGGCAATGTTTGCGATGCAGCTCAGAGACAAAGATTTATTGGATTATCTGTACTACTACTTGTCATATTTTAAGTATCGCCACATCCACAAATATCTTGAAACTGGTACACAAAGTAATATTAACGCTGATATTGTTCGCGGAATAATGATTCCAACTTATGGACATAGTCGCAATATGAAAATTGCGTCAACACTGCAAGGCATTGATGCGAAAATCGACAATGAGTTATCAGTTCTTAAACTATTCAATAGGCAAAAGAACTATCTTTTGTCCCAGATGTTTATATGAACATCTGGGTAAGGAGATATTGCTTCTGCATGGTTAACAAGGTTAGTCTTCGCAGCTCATTAATGATGCACTCATCGTATGAATGTAGTATTTTTGCAGCAAAAAGAATGTTATTGCCATTTGAGGAATACGGTAACACATAGTTTTCTACATCCCCTTTACCAATATTCATTTGGGCAGCACCTTGACCACAAGCTATCATACTATTCTCAAATCTTTGAGAAGATAGAATTTGATATAGGAACTCTTGATTTACATTTTTCGCAAGTTGTAACAAACCAACTCGTTGGTTGAGTAAATAGTTCCCATTCTTACAAAGAGAAACACGCCCAACATTACCCGTAAGAGATATTAAAATATCTCCTTCTTTTAATACTTGGTGGTCTTGTATATCGTTCGGCAAGTTGATTATGCAATTGCAATCTTCATCGTTTATATATCGCTCGCCAGGCACATTTGTTATTGTGAGGATTTTCCATTTGCCCAGTGCATTATACTTGCCACTCTGGAATGCGTAACCATTTTTCAATGTCGCAATATTCGACAAGCATATAGTAGTTTCTAACAAATCTTTTCGTGCGAACAAATATTTACTAATCGCAGACTTTAGTTTTTTCAAATCCTCAATGATTTTGTTTTGGGTAGCGATACGTTCATCTATGGCTATTAGCAGTTTTGCAATCTTAGTTTGTTCATCTTTTGAAGGAACTCCAATATACACTTCATCAAAATTGCGAATACTTATAGAAAACACCTTTGTTCCTTGTGCAATTCTTCTAATCTGTTTGTGAAATGAATCGGATGCAAACGCATAACCTTTATAGCCAATAACCGTCTGATTAGAATTATCTCGTCCATGAATAGTGTGTAATCCTGAAACGATTTGTTGACCATCACAGTTGATAACCTCAATAGCTTTGGCTACATCATTTGTATCTTCTGAAGCATCTGCAAAAGCCACATCCCCCTCTTTGAATAGTGTATATGATTTCGGTATAGTCCCTTCCTTTATATAGGGAAGAGATGCAGAAAATACATCTATCATTGTAGATAAGCCTTTATGGATTAAGCCATAATGCAAATTCTTGATTTTACCGTTATTATAGTCTAATTGTTCCCATGAGAGGGAGTTGGTAGAATAGAAATCCAAGAGTTTTGAAACATTGACTTTCTTCCACTCCCCACTAAACTCCGGGAATCTCAAATGGGGAACATCTGGGATTTATTATTCTCTAATTATATGTACAACATATTAATATACGATTATGGGACAGAAAACAATTAGAGAAATCTCGGTTGCATGGAAAGAGTACAAGCAACCTTATGTGAAGCAGTCCACAATGGCTGCTTATGTGCTTATCTTGGAAAATCATATTCTTCCAAATTTTGGAGAAAGCGATACACTCCATGAACAGGCTGTGCAAGAATTTGTTTTGCAGAAAATAGAGAATGGACTGAATGTGAAATCCGTAAAAGACATTTTGATTGTACTGAAAATGGTTATGAAATTCGGCGTAAAAAATGAATGGATGGATTATCAAGAGTGGGACATCAAATATCCGTCTTCTTCAACAACCAAAGAATTGGAAGTACTATCGGTTGCTAATCACAAGAAAATACTCAATCATATTCAAAGTCATTTTTCCTTTGCTGGACTGGGTATCTACATCAGTCTTTGTACCGGACTTCGTATAGGGGAAGTCTGCGCTTTGAAGTGGAGTGACATCAATGTTTCAGAGGGAACGATAACAGTCAATCGTACAATTGAACGGATTTACATTATTAATGGGACGGAGAAATATACCGAGCTGGTTATCAACACTCCCAAGACACAAAACTCATGTCGGAAAATTCCTATGACAAAGGACCTTCTTGCAATTGTAAAACCACTGAAGAAGGTCGTTAATGAAGATTTCTATGTTTTGACTAATGATGAATATCCAACCGAGCCTCGTACTTACCGTAATTATTACGGCAAATTAATGGCGAAGTTAGGTATTCCCAAATTGAAATATCATGGCCTGCGCCATAGCTTTGCCACTCGTTGTATAGAAGCTGGCTGTGATTACAAGACCGTTAGTGTATTGTTAGGACATTCCAATATTTCGACCACTTTAGACTTATATGTTCATCCCAATATGGAACAGAAAAAGCGTTGTATTGCGAAGGTCTTTAAGTCGTTGGGGAAATGATGTAATATGTAGAGCGAAGTAACCTGATACAGTAATTTCTTCGCTCTCAATCATTGCATATATTATGAGAAATGTAGTAATAACACTTTTATTGCCAACATTCATAATAGAGGAATCAGCTCATTAGGGCACATCGAAAAAGAAAAGGAGAGGAAAAATCCCCTCCTTAACTCTAAAACCATGTCTCAGACATTCAAATCCTTTAGTGCTAATGCATAATTGGGACAAAAACCGTCCATGATACACTTTAAGCCAAGTGTCTGATAATACTTGTAGTCATCATCTTCGGTGCAGAGGTATTTGTAACCGTAGCGTGGCATGTACTCCTTGAAGAACCGAGCCAAGTCTTTCAGGTTTTCTTCTTGGTTCTCCTTGAAGTTACTACGCACAATGATGATAGACCAGTCGGGGAAGTTGCCTCTTCCACAGCTATACTCCCAGAAGCGGATATAGCAGTCTAAGTCACGTTCCCGAATGTCCATACAAAAGCCGTTGGCATGTGGCATCACGCTACAGCTTTCTCTGTAGCCAAATTTCTCACACAAGTAGAGATTGAAATCAAGAATTAAATCTTTTTGTACCA
>ERZ824598.3431-NODE-3431-length-13676-cov-3.959181_pt1 | contig 13676 bp, 8 predicted proteins | sample MGYA00519934_ERZ824598 | MGnify/ENA primary metagenome ERZ824598 (study PRJEB31778, sample SAMEA3449177) | human gut metagenome | biome: human gut; feature: human-associated habitat; material: faeces | place: United Kingdom | collected 2010/2012 ... | reverse complement strand
GGATGCCCTTGCCCAGTTCCCCCATATAGCTGTTGGCAAGCTGCAAGGTTTCACGAGCGTCCTGCACCCGGAGCAGAACATTTTCGGTATGGCGAGCAGTCCAGATGCGCTTTGCAGTACCCAAAGCCAGATTCAGGGTGTTCTGGCAGACAACACGAACCGGGGTCATGGCGACTTTCACACCAGAGCTGCCATCGTGACTGTTGAAGAACACAAGATATGGGGTCACTTCATCTCCGGCGATGATGTACTTCTCCGGCAGCTTCGCCAGCATCCAAACCTTCTTGCCGCCCTGCAAGGAACCAGCAGTTTCATAAGTGACACCTTCACCCAGCAGATCATCGGTGAACTGGAATGCTTCTTCGTTCTGCACGATGCGATAACGGTCAGATACGACACCAAGCACAGCATCATCGGTGCTGCGGACATTGGCACGGTAGCCGGGAATCATAGCACCAGTGCCGGAGTAGATGTTGCGGCTCTCGACCTGCCAATCCAGACCGGCCAGCTCCAATGCCTCATGGCTTGCAGGGGCATCCATGACAATACGGCCAAGGCCGTGCCAAGGGGTTTCGCGGACAGAGAACATAGTTTCAACATTTGCAGACATAGTAAAATCTCCTTTTCAAATTAGTCATTGTTTTCGATTTCTTCAGCAATCAGAACGAGAACATCAATCAGCACCGTTCCAACTTCTTTGATGATTTCGGGCCAAAAATCCATTGCGTTTTTTCCTTTCTGCGCTGTTGCGCTTTAAAATACGATGGTAATAATGATAGTGATGGTGCGGAATAACAAAATGCTCACCTCCAGACATAAAAAAGCCCCTGAGTCTTTCGACTCAGAGGCTTTGAATCATGATTATTATATCTGGGTGAAATTAGGAGCTTATGAAAAAAGTAGTCAATACTCTTTCGTTCCAAGAATCATTTGAATTTGAACAAGGTGTATTCAGGCGGTGATATCACTTCAGGTCCAATGAAAGCTCCTGTTGAACCTGAAATAGAGTCATTTGCAGATAACCTCATTCTCTCGAGTATCTTAATCAAGTTCTGTTAGATTTGACTTGTTCGAGAACAAGTCAAAATGACGAAATCAAAGCTAAAATCTTTTAGTTGCAATGCCTAGGAGATTGAAGTATTATTATATGTATATAGAAAATTATCTTCAGCTAGCTGAGTTACGTGGCAAAAAGCAAGAAAATCTTTAGTCTATCATACAAGGAGCCTGTACAAAACCATTTTCAACAGACACTAGGCATTTGTATATATATGAACGATTACTATGGGCTAGTGCAATAGATACCTAAAAGAAAGAATACAACAATGTGGTGTAAAAACTGTAATATAGAAACAAATGATGAAATCTGTCCAATTTGCGGTAGCAAAACGGTAGAAGATATCCCTGTCGAGGTTTATTGGTGCCCAGAATGTAAAGTCCCCATCATCAATACGACTACGCAAGCGGATAAAGGTTCTTGCCCGCTTTGTGGACATAAAACTAAATATATGTCGGCTGATTTGCGTCCGGTCTTTCCAGAAGAGCGGCTTTTGCTGGAGCTGTTGCTTGAGAAGAAGCCTCACGAATATGTTCAAAAATCCGTATGGGCGGCGAACAGCAGCTACTATATTGATGGAAAGCGTGTAGCACTTCCGACGAAACTCTTCGAAAAGGCTGATACAGACGACTTATCAAAGAAAATCGAGGAGTATAAAGGCAGCAATACCTACGAATACTTTAATATTTATGCCAAGCGATTCTGTGAAGCTAATAGAAACCGGCTCAACTACCTCGTGGATGAAGCCTCTGGGTTTGTGCGGAATGCAGCGTCAAAGTTTGATGAAGACCGACTTGTGGTATCCTTTTCGGGTGGTAAAGATTCAACAGTTACGGCTGATTTGACAATCAACGCATTGGGTACATCGAGTATTGTTCATATCTTCGGCAACACTACACTGGAATTTCCGACTACGGGCGAATATGCAGAACGCTATCGTCACAATCATCCTCATGCAATTTTCATGGTCGCAAAAAATGAAGAGCAGAACTTCATGGATGTTTGCGATGATATTGGACCACCGGCACGAATGATGCGTTGGTGCTGCTCGATGTTTAAGACGGGGCCTATTACCCGGACACTGAATAGTCTGTTCCGCAATGAGCAAATTCTGACGTTCTATGGAATCCGCAAGGCAGAGTCTGTCAGCCGCAGCAAGTACAATCGTATTGAGGATGATGCCGAATCCGTCAAAATCCAGAAGCAGACTGTGGCATCGCCAATCTTTTTCTGGAAGGATATTGACATTTGGCTGTATATTCTGAGCAAAGAAATCGACTTTAACTATGCCTATCGGCTGGGCTATGATCGTGTCGGCTGCTGGTGCTGCCCGAATAACAATCAGCGCGCACAGTTCCTATCTCGAATCTATATGCCGGAAAAATCAAAGGCATGGCGCGAATTCCTGATTGGCTTTGCAAGAAAAATCGGAAAGCCTGACGCTGAAGAGTATGTTGATTCTGGCAAATGGAAGGCTCGTCAAGGCGGCAATGGTCTGGCAACAGCTAACGATGTAAAAATCAAATTCACAAATTGCACAGCCGAGGACCACGCGAAAATCTATCGTCTTGTGCGACCGTATGATGACGAACTGATTGGGATGTTCGTTCCTTTTGGCCGTATCGCGCCGGAGTACGGACAGAAAATTCTGAACGAAACCGTAATTCTCGATGCCAGAACGAATGTCCCTATTCTTTCCATTCAGCCTTTTACCCATGATGGGTACGAACACGCGGTAAAGGTTCGGACGATGAATGTTGCAGACCACGATGATCTACAACGAATGGTCGGATACCAAATCCGAAAATTCAATGCCTGCCGCAAGTGCTTGAAGTGCGAATCACTTTGCCGTGCGGGGGCAATCTCAATTATTGGAGACTACTACTACATCAATCCTGCTAAATGCGTTCATTGTAAGATGTGCGTTACTCCTAAATACCTCGATGGCGGGTGCATGATGAACAAATATTTGAAAACGAAATGATAAGGCGGGAAATTTTCCATGAAATTTAGAGCACATGATACCTTCTTCATCCGAAAGGGATGGCTGAGCAAGGGTATGAAAGCGGTTCATTCTAAGCCGGATGTCTTTGTTGCTAAAGATGAAAATCCAATGGATGTATTAGGCATCGGCTCTAATATGGTAAAGTCACTCCGCTACTGGCTAGTTGCTACGAATCTTACGGAAGAAGCCCTTCAAAATAAACACCGCGTTCAGAAGTTCACGGGATTTGGAAATCAAGTATTCAAGAATGATCGCTTTATGGAGGAGTACGGAACACTCTACCTCCTGCATTATATGCTATCAAAAAATGAAGAAGATGCGACAGCATGGTATTTCTTCTTCAATGAATTCAATATGTCCGAATTTGTGCGGGAAGATTTTGTCACAGCCTTGCAGAACTATGTTTCCATGAGGGGCGAAACTGTTGCAATTCGCTCGATGTCGGATGATTTTGCTTGTATTCTCAATACGTACTTGCCCCGATACAAAACAAATCCTACACGTGTAAATCCTGAAAACAACATTGATTGCCCGCTTGGTGAATTGGGTCTTATTGATATTCTGGATAAAAACAAAAAGACATACCGAAAAGCCATTCCCGCACCAGAAACCATTCATCCGTGGGTGTTGATGGCGGTCATGTGTGATCAGTCGAATGACCGCATGGAAATTGGATTAAATGAGCTGCTCACTGCAAAATGCAACATCGGAAAAACATTCAATCTGGATGCCATTACAATGCTGGATGTGCTGCATCAGGTGGAAAAACTTGGGCTTGTTAAAATTATTCGGACAGCGGGTCTGGATGTTATTCAGCTAAAGCAGAATTATTCTTTTGAGGAATGCGTGGATAATTACTACGAGTGCATTTCCAAGATTGATTAAGGGGAAAGTTTAATGAGTGAAATGATTTCAGTTGCAGAAGGTTTTCAGTATTCTGTGAACATTGCCTATGACCTTCATGCTGATGATAAGTTAAAGAGTTATATACCGACTCAGTCTGCACTCCAGTTGATGGAAGATATTTTGCAGAGTACTCTGCCCACCGCAACTGACCGTTCGCGCGTTTTGATTGGTGCTTACGGCAAGGGAAAATCACACATTGTGCTGACGATTCTTGCGCTCTTGATGAAACGCGACCTTGACTTGTTTGAAAAACTGCTTCCGGCTATTCAGAAGCGCGATAAATTGAACCGTCTGATTCAAAACTACTATGCAAGCGACAACAAGCTGTTGCCAGTCATTATTACCGGCAGCAATACAAGTCTGACGCAGGCATTCCTTCTGGCTCTTCAGCAAACATTGAAAGAAAATGATTTGCTGAATATTATGCCGGACACGAACTATAAAGCTGCTGTGTCAGTTATTGAACGTTGGAAAAACGATTTTCCTGATACGTATCAGCAGTTCAAGAATAAAATTACAGATTCTATCAGTTCGTTTGTTTCTCGTTTGGAAGATTATGACATTAAGGCTTACGAAGAATTTGAACGTATTTACCCTAGCCTGACAGCAGGTAGTACGTTTAATCCCTTTGTAGGCTTTGATGTCGTGCAGCTCTATGAAAGCGTTGTTCAGGCATTAAAACCTCATGGCTACACTGGCATTTATGTCATCTACGATGAGTTCAGCAAGTATCTAGAAGCAAACATTTCGGAGGCATCTGTAAGCGATACTAAGATGCTTCAGGACTTTGCAGAAAAATGCAATCGAAGCGGAAAAAATCAGATGCACTTGATGCTGATTTCCCATAAGGAAATCGCAAACTATATCGACCGTCTGCCTAAGCAGAAGGTCGATGGCTGGCGTGGTGTTTCTGAACGATTCACTCATATCCACCTGAACAATAACTTTACGCAGACCTACGAGATTATTGCGACGGTCATCCAGAAAAATCAAAAGCTCTGGAATCTGTTCTGCACTGAGCATAAAAAGGAATTCAATGCGCTGGCAAGACGCTACGAGACACATCGGATTTTTTCGGATATGCAGGCTGATGGTGTAGAACATACAATAGCGGCTTGCTATCCTCTTCACCCGGTTTCTACGTTTATCCTGCCCCGGCTGTCCGAGCGTGTGGCTCAGAATGAACGGACACTTTTTACCTTTTTGTCGGCTAATGGACAGGCAACTCTTCCGTCCTTCTTGAAGCAGTATCACGATAGCGAGTTCTCGGTCGTTACGCCTGATTTGATTTACGATTATTTCGAGCCGCTGTTCAAAAAGGAGATTTCAAACGGAACACTCCATGACATTTACTTCTTGACCAGCACTATCTTAAATCAGCTTGACGATGATTCTTTAGAGGAAAAACTAGTAAAGACATTGTCCTTGATTTATATGTTGGAGCAGTTTGAAAAGCTCAAACCGACAAAGGATGAGCTGATTGGAATCTACTCTATTCAGTATTCAGTGCCGGAAATTGAAAAGGCATTAAATAACCTTATTGACGATGAGTATGTCATTTACCTCAAGCGCAGCAACGATTTCCTTCAGCTGAAAGAAAGTTCTGGCGTTGATGTTGAAGCTAAAATCCGTGACACGATTGCATCCCAGCAGAGCAGCGCAGTTGTGAAAAAAATTCTGAATGCATCAAACTTTGATAGCTGCATCTATCCTTTCCGCTATAACGATGAGAAGGAAGTCACACGGTACTTTGATTTTACCTTTATTGATGAATCGGAAGTTACCGAGGATGTCAACTGGAAAACAAAGCAGCAGGGTACGGAAGCGGATGGCACTGTATATGCTATCATTCCGCATAGCAAGGATTCGATTGCACAGATTGTGGATGTGGTGAAGAAAACCAGTACCTACTGCTCAAACTGCGTCTTTGTTATCCCACATAAATTTGTTCCTATTGATTTTACGGTTCGAGAGTATAAGGCTGTCGAGACGCTGAAAGATCTTGCTGTTTCCGATAAAGTTTTGTTTGATGAGTATGAGGTGATCTATGAAGATCTTCGGGAGATCATCAACCACTATATCAGCGACTATACCCATCCTGAAAAGAGAGCATCTACCTATATTTATAAGGGAGAAGAAAAACAGATCGTTCGTAAAGCTGCTTTGACTGACCTTTTATCTACCATCTGTGAGAAAACGTATTTCAAGACCCCGGTTATTGTCAACGAGGCAGTCAACAAAAACCACCTGACAGCAAATTCGGTAAACAGCCGAAGCAAAATTGTTATTGGACTACTGCGCTCTGAACTGGAGCCGAATCTTGGACTGGCTGGTGCCGGACAAGAAGTCTCGATTCTCCGCAGTACGCTGATCCGAACGGGGATACTAGATACCAAAAACGGTGTGCCTAAAGTCAACCTGCACCCGCATGATTACCTTATGGCAAATCTGCTGGGCGAGATTGAGAAATTTGTCCAAGAAGCGCGCGAGCAGAAAATGAGCTTTGCAGAGCTGTATGCTCGGTTGACTACCGATAAATGCTATATCGGCTTGCGGAGAGGACTTGTTCCTATCTATGTTGCTGCTGTATTCCACGAATACAAAAAAGAAATCATCATCTACGATAAATTCTCTCAAGTTCCGCTGAACAACGATACCTTGCTCCAAATCGAAGCAGCACCACAAGACTTTGCATTACAGTGCTTGGATTGGAACAATGAAAAAGACGAGTATGTTGACGCCCTTGCAGATGTTTTCAAGGATTATGTTGTTGAAGCCGAAAAAGCAGCTTCGGGTTACAATTATGTTGTAGCTGCCATGCACCGTTGGTATATGGAGCTGCCCAAGTACGCCAAGGAAGCCAAATATGATCCCAAAGGACAGCAGATTGACAAGCTCAAGCGTCAGTTTATTCGGATGCTCAAGCAAAACATTGGCACCCATACCTTGTTATTTGAGAAGCTTCCCACTCTTATTACTGGAGGAACAGAATGCAGTTTGGAAACTGTAAAGGCGGTTTCTGAGATTAAATTCTTCTACGATCAGATGCTTGGTCAGTTAGAACTTGCATTTTGTGATGAAGTCAAGAAACTTTTCGGTGAGGGGCAGGACGAAGCAATTCTAAGCAGAAAATCTTTGCCGAGCGTAGTTGTTGAATGGGCAAATCGCCTTGACCCGTCCATTCACGAACAATTATTTGCTGACGGAACCGATAGAATGCTGCAATTATTCTATGCGAATAGCGAGGCAAGTGAGCATATCCTAACCTTAAATCTTGCAAAGCTCGCAACGGATTTGAACCTGAGCGATTGGGATGCAAATACGCAGACTGCAGCTTTAGAGAGCATCAAGCAGTACAAAACGACCGCCGAGGGATTCCGTAAGGAAACACCCAAAGCAGAAACAAAATCCATCAATGGTTATCAGTTGACTTATGAGGATGAAGCGGGCTGCACGGTAACAAAACGCTTTGATAAAGTGGAAACGAGCAAGCGAGGGAAGCTGCTTTACAATGCGATTGAGTCTGCGATTAGCGGCATGGGACAGGCTGTCTCTGAACAGGAAAAACGCCAAATCCTGATGGACGTGTTAAGAGAGCTGTGCTAAAACCTCAAAGGAGAAAACGTTATGGCATACTTTGATAATGCAGCTACCACATATCCAAAGCCTGACGATGTTTATTCCTTTATGAATGAATTCTATCGTCAGTGCGGAGGAAATGTTGGTCGTGGCGATTATGGCATTGCCAAATCTGCTGGCGCACTTGTAGCAGACACAAGATCGCGGCTGCAAGAGCTTTTACACTGCCCTGCAAAGCAGGTGATTTTTACACCGACCGCCACGATTGCGCTGAACATTATCCTGCAAGGATTATGTGAGATGGGCATGAAAAACTTCTATATCAGCCCTTTTGAACATAACGCCGTTACCCGAACACTGCATCACTTTGAAAATTTGGGGCGCATCAAAGTTCACCAGCTCTCTGTAACACCGGAACTGAAATACGATCTGGAAAAAATTCGCTATCAGTTTGATGACTGCAAGCCTGATGTTGTTGTCGTAAGCCATGCCAGCAATGTGATTGGCCTGATTGCCCCCGCCGCAGAAATTTTTGATTTGGCGAAGGCATATAGCAGTTATACGGTGCTGGATATGTCGCAAACCGCAGGCCTCGCGGACTGTGATGTAGGGCGTACTACATTCGATTTTGCTGTATTTGCTGGTCATAAAACGCTGTATGGCCCCACGGGCATCTCAGGATTTGTGATGAAGCCGGAGATTAAGTTGCCGCCTGTTCTTTTTGGTGGCACTGGTTATGATTCGGCTAATCAGGATATGCCGGATAGTCTGCCTGAGAAGTACGAGATGGGCACCTCTAATATTGCGGGCATTGCAGGCTTGAATGCTGCATTGCAATGGAGCCAGAAGATCGGAGTTCAGAATATCTTCCAGCATGAACAGGAAAATAGACGAAAGCTACTCGAAGTATTATCGCAGTATGATTTCATCACTATTGTCGGAAACGCACCTGAACAGCAGTATGTCGGCATTGTCTCTTGTCTTTTTGATGGCATCAGCAGTGATATTGCGGGCAATCTCTTAAGCGAGCATGGGGTATCCGTTCGGACAGGATTGCAATGTGCCCCTCTCGCCCATAAGTTCTTGGGTACTTATCCGGCAGGTACGATTCGGTTTAGTATCGGGTATTTCACAAGTGATGATGATTTTAGGCTATTAGATGATGCGTTGCGCTATATTGACGACCAGCTCTGATTTTGTCGCAAATCAAAAAATCGTGCAAATCGATGAGCACTATTTGCAGTACATAATCAAATAGTGCTGCTGTAGCGTGAAAAATAGGACAGATGTTGCAACTGAGGTGAGAGACATGGAAAATAATGGATTCGTGGATTATCTTAACACCTTGCATAATGAACAGGCAAACAACGAAAACGCGCTTGCTGAAGCACAGCAGAACAATCCATACTTTAAAAAGGTTAAAGTTGAACGTCCTGAAGCTCAATACATAGCCAACCGTATTGAAACCGGTGAAAACGCGTGTTTGATGATTCTCACAGGACATGCGGGTGATGGAAAAACCACGCTGTTGTTTCAAGTTTTGGAAAAAATTGCTCGGAATATTTCTGATATTAAAGTTGTACCCAGCGGAGAACTTTTAACGAACCAAAACAAAAAAGTTCGATACATAAAAGACTTTAGTGAATTAACAAAGGATGAACGACGTTTGTCTTTTAAAAAAGCATTAGATGATGCTGAAATTGGAATTTATACGATCCTTGTTGCGAACACCGGACCCTTGATTGATACATTTAAAGACGTTTTTCCTGATCAAGATGATGCTGAAAGTACAATTATTGAGCAGATGGATTCGTCGCAAGCAAAAGAAACCGACTTGTATGGTCATCGCATTATAACGATGAATATCGCTCGCATTGATAACACGACTTTTGTCAGTGAGTTTGGACAAAAAATCGTAGACGAATCCAATTGGGAGCACTGCTCAACCTGTGACAAACGGGATTTATGCCCAATCGCATTTAATGCACAATTGGTGCGACAGAACAAATCTGCTCTTCATTTTTTGAAGTCGTTTTACATTTGGGAGCAGAATTTAGATAATCGCGCAACTATTCGTCAGATTACAGCGCATCTAGCATTTGCTCTTACAGGAGGCTTGAACTGTACACGCGTTCATCAACGCGTTAAGCCCAGCTGGAAAGCAAAATATTTATTCTCAAACCTTTTATTTGGAGGAACGCAAAGCGGAGGCAGCGCAGCTTTTCAAATAAAGGGTGTTCAAATGCTATCCCAGTCCAGAATTGATGTAAAAAATACCAGTAAAGACTATGAAGTGCTTGTTCAACGAAATTATCGGGATTTATTTGAACCAGCGCTTGTTTCGTTATGCAATGACTTGGAAAAGATTCCGAATCAAAGCCTCGACGTAAAACGTGTCCTGAAACGAATGTTGATCGTTTTCCCCTTAGGTGATGATCTAAGATACGAAATATATAAAGATGTTTTTTCAACGTATTATCCGGATTTCCTTGAGTGCGCAGAAGGTAAATCTCCGAATCGTAAGATGAAAAAAATGATTTTACGCGCATTGCGTATCATGTTCACTGGAGAAGATATCGATCTGAATGAATCGATTTTAATTACACTGCGCCGTAGCGGAGAACAAATTCAAAATGTCCAGATGCTCATTGGACGTATTGCGGAGACCGATATCCATATTGAATTGCAAAAAATTCCTAGTGTAAGTGATGAAAATCAAAAATATAAGCTCGTGCTGCGATGTGCTGAAAATGAAGCAATTACAATCAATATGCCTCTTTTGGATTATTTTTCTAAAATATCAAGCGGTTTAATTGTGGCAGATATTGACCCAATGCTTTCGCATGGTATTGAAAGCTTGAAAGCTAAATTGATTGCATACTGTAAACCAATAACAACTGATCCCAATGAGGTTTCTCTTTTAGTCAGAGAAGAAGATTCCTGGAAAATTGTGCGTATGTGTTTTGAAGATACTTCGATTGAATCGAATTGAGCCACTATTTTTGTGAGGTGGATTATGGACACTGTTTTTCCTGTGATGTCTACAAAAGAAAAAGACTCTTTGTCTATACGCTTGTTTGGAAATCGCCTTCAGGGAGATCAAACCCGCGGAGAATATCTCCTTGAGTTCCTTCTGGTTTTTTCGTCTGCTAAAAAGGATGATGGTAGTGGAAATTTTGAATTTCACACTATGGATCAGATAAATCAGGCTCAAACAGCAGGGGCGCTTTCATATTACACTGTCCCACGAAATGGGTTAAAAAGATTTATTTTTTACGACAGAAGCAAACAAGAAAGCCGTTCTGCAATTGATACATTAGCATACAAAAATATGCTATCGATGCTGCAGAAAAAGAGTGAAGACCCAGACTGGCCATATATTTTGCAAGATCTCCTATATGGGTACGCTTTGATTATCCGAAAGCGTGGCTGGTATGCACAATCGCTCATGCCGATCGCACCAGAACTTCTATTTCCTGAAACGCTTGGCATCAAAGCGCGAAAAAATAAACCACGTGATACGCCTAACATTGAAGTGGAGACCGTGTTTGAATATGGACAACATGATTTTTTGGCGCGTGGTGGAGAAATGTATTATCTGCAGCTGTTAGAAGGCATCTATAAAAATCAGGATGATCCAAAATTTCTACAGTATAAAAAAGATATCGAACGCGGAATTTCCTATATGTTAAAAGAGAAAAGCGCTGGATTCTCTACGATTGCAACACATCTTCAAAATTGGTGGTTAGAGGACCAAAATCTTAATGATGAGTCCATATATGCGACTAAACTAACCCGAAAAATGTCTTTGGGCTACTTGCAGCCAGGATTTGATCGTAGGGCAAAACAGAGCTTGCAGGAACTAGCATGTTTTTTGAGCAATGAGATCCATCCAATCACACGAATCGATTTGATGTCAAAAGGCATAGTTTTAGCTCTTTTACGCAGTATGCATCTTCAAGCATTTTACTGTGTGCATCCGGATGCACAGCAGCCACCAGCATGGATAATAGATATGCATACAGGATCTGCAACATCCAATATAGCAAAATTGGCGGCAGCTAGTTATAGAACAGCGTATTCGGAGTTTGGAAATGCGTTGAACATAATATATGCTAACAGCAACGGTGAAAAGGAAGCTTTTGATGTTGTATCGAAAGAACTTTCAGATTCTGCCGATATTTTCAAAAAAATGGGAAAAGAACTTCAAATCGTTATTCCTAGAAAGGGTGCGTATGAAAGATTCTCGCTGTCGGAGGATATCGTTCGCTACCTGGTGCTTTCATTGGTGCGCCCGGGGAAAAAGATGACGTTTGATTCGTTCCTGCAGGTCCTATACGATCACTATGGCATCGTGATCGGTGCAGCTCAGTATGCACAATTGAAAGAAAACGTTGAGCCTGGCATGGGCGGCTATTTTGATGAAAATCAGATACAATTTCAGATGTTCTTGAAGAATTGCGGACTCTTGAGAGACCTTTCGGATGCAACATCGATTGTTGAAAATCCGTATGCGGAGGTGAAGTTCGAGTGAAAAGTTTGGCTGTTTTTTTAGTAAATAATATTAAACGCGAAATTCAGCAAGCAGCGAATGATTCCAAGAATATTATTTGCATCAAAGGTATCAATAGTGCAGAAGTCTATTGTGATATTTGCACACAGCTAAATCTTTATGCTTCCAATAACGATATCAGTTTTGTAGCAAAGCTTTCTAACGGAAAATATCAGGATTTTCTTGCAAACGATGCTGATTGTGCTGCGACGAAACTGATGTTCAATCACCAGTGGGTAGATACAGAAGACAAAATGACTTCTTATCGTAACAAACCGGCTGTAGCTTGTGAAAAGTTATTGATCCTCATGATGGGAACCGAATCTGTTCCGGATCGTGGTGGTCTTTCGGACTTCTTCACCCTTAGTCCGCAGCAGATTGAGCAGCAAATAAAAAATGACTATCATCGGCTGATTCCGGATGATTTTCACCAGAGATTAGATTCCGTTGCTGTCTTCGACTACGCTTTTGATAAATTCTACGGAACACTTTTTGATAGTGTAGAAAAAGACATTTTAAAATTGTGTGAGCAAATCGATATCTGGCGAAAAAAGTCTATGTCAGCAGATGAAATTTGGCAGGATATGTTTAGTTCACTGCCTGATGTTTGGAAAGTCGCTCCAATTTTAGACAGTGTTTGCTCTATGACATCTGTTGCAAATGCAAAAGATGATAAGATCCGCATCTTGGCAGAGGACTGTGCGTTCATTTCAAGACGTAGTTATTCTAAAATATCAAAATCTGAGCGAAAGAAAATCATAGATCAATTTGAACAGTATGTTCAGAAATTCGGAAAGTATAGCGAAGATTTTCCGAGTGATCAAGGGTTTTCTTCGTTTGAGGAATTTAAAACAGGTGTTATTGACTTTGTCAGTAATATCGACACAGAACAGAACTGTAAAAAACTTTTAAAAACAGATTATTCCATTGTTGGCCAGATTCTCCAAACAAAACTTCCCAAAAAACCTAGACGCTCGACAGCAATAAAGCTTACGGGAAATCCGTTGGTTGCTTTTCTGACAGCATATCTAAAAACTGTTTCTGATCCTGCGTTCGGAAATCTCCAGTATGACAATGTCACTTATGAAATTAAAAATGTTGCGGTTGGTATAAAAGGGGCGGATGACAAAGAGACCTCGAGAAAAGAGCAATGGGTTCGGATTTGTCGTTTCGCAGGAGGAGTTTTCGACTTTATTCAACAAGAAGACTGGAAAACTTCTGACGATACAGCAATTGAATTCTGCTGTACTGATAAAGACATATTTGAACCTCAGAATGTGGAAATAGCTGTTTCTGAAGGTCGCCTCAAATGGCTTAATACCGATAATACAAAAATTTCGTTTAGTGTGAAAATCTCTAATGGCAGCGCGTTGCTTTTTGAAACAGAGTATGAGTGGAATATCCGCCCGGATGAAGATTGGCTAGCTGCGTTTGACACATTGGAAATTATGTTCCAAGAGGATGACTATAATGCGTGCCTGCCATTTATAACGTGGAAAAATATTAACGAGATCTTCCGCGCAAAGAGCACCGAGGAATTTGTCCAGATTTTAAGCCAGGAAATTCATAAAGACGAT
>ERZ824598.3428-NODE-3428-length-13687-cov-2.600792_pt1 | contig 13687 bp, 22 predicted proteins | sample MGYA00519934_ERZ824598 | MGnify/ENA primary metagenome ERZ824598 (study PRJEB31778, sample SAMEA3449177) | human gut metagenome | biome: human gut; feature: human-associated habitat; material: faeces | place: United Kingdom | collected 2010/2012 ... | reverse complement strand
CTAAATAGCTTAACACGAAGGCTATTGCTAAATACGCTATTATTTTTAGTATTCTATTCATTTAAACTTTTAAATATTTCTTTTATTCCTTCAATATTATCTGCTTGAATTTCTAATTCATCAAAGCTTATTGTTTTTGTCGTATATCCTGTCCTTTGTAGCTTTTTCATTCCTTTTACTCTAAAAACGACAGAGTTACCACTTCCTGAGGCTGCCTGAGTTAATCCTTTTATCTGTTCATTACTTTCCTCTATTTTAAGACATTCTTTCTCGGCAGAATTAAACTCTAATCTGGTTTTAGCACTAAGTGAAGCTTCACTGGCTTGTTTTAACATACTTGAAACACTTTCTGAAACTCTAGGGAGATTTGGATAGTCAAACTCAAATCTTACCATTTTGATACAATCAGGATTACGATTAATTAAATCCCAAAACTCACGTTCTTGATATTCTTTTTTTATTGTAATTGATAACCCTTGATCTGTCAATAAATCATTAAATGCCTTTTTTAAGATTCTTATTACAACACCTGTTTCAGTGAATGCTTTATTTTGTTCTATAGCTATTCTTTGAACATTGGCGTCATTATAAATCAGAATATTAACGCTTGGCTCGTCTGTTTCAGTTTTTATTTGAAACTTTTGCTCTAAATGCACGCTTTTTACATTAGCTAACTTGAAAGCTATTATTCCATCTGAACAAAATAAAAGCTGTGAAGATAGCTTATGATTTCGATGCGTAAATATACTGCTTTTTATTGTATTCTCGAATATCTTATTCTTTTGAGACATTAATTCACTTTGATGCCTTAAACGATCTTCATAACCAAAGAGGTTTAACTGAATAGGCAGTGGTTTGAATTGATATGTATATATAGTGTATAGTGCCATAATGATTTTTATTTTGTTAATCGCTGTCTGATTTCCTTGCTCTAATAATTTTTATGATATCTTTTACGGAATCTTTGCTTTTCCACCATAATATTAAAAGGATCGTACCTATAATAGCTCCAATAACTACAACGCAAAAAAAGGCTATTTTAGAAAAATCGTTGTTGAACGTACTGGTTAATAAAGACACGAAGCAGGTTAACATTACGGAATAGCAGAAAATTGAGAAGTTGAGGAAGATATCAGACTGTCGTCCTTTTTCCAGTATATCAAGTTCATTTTCTTTTACTTCATATAAAATCACACTGTCAACCTTCTTCCGTACGACTTTACACCCTACGTCAGCTACATCCAATTTTGGAGCAGGCGGTGGGAGTACAGCCGGTAAAGTTTGTTTTTGTGTCGGTGCAGAAGAATTAATTTTATTCTTCAACTTGTTTAGCTTTACACCTGTCCTATTCCTGTTCATCTGTTCCTATATTTTTCTTAAGCCATTCACTACTTTCCAAAGAAATTCTCCAGGCCGCAGCAGTCATTTCTCCAACGTATACCCGCAAATCATTTTCTATTCTTTCATAGATAGAATCTCTTAAAAGACTAACTTCAGTATTTTGAAAAAGTTTTATTGCATATACGTTAGGTAGTAGAACTATCCATTCCCCCAACTCTCCTAAAAGAGATTCAACGTCTTCTTTTTTAGCATTTTGCCGTAATTCGATGGCAACTACAAAAAGTGTATTGTTCATATTATATTTTTTTTAAAGATCAAAAACGAACTATTTCAAATGAAAATGGTTACTTTTGTTATAAAGTAAACCGATATGCAAGACTTGTATAAACGAAAAATATTTATCTTATTATTTGCTATAACTATATTGCTTGCTGTTATAGTCTCACTTATCTTAGCGTATTTTATATTTATAGCTTGAAATTTTTTTCATGATGTTTTTTTGATTATTGTTTAGTGCATTTATTAAAAAAGAAATATTAGACTTGTTACAGATGTAAGCACAGCTTTTCTAAAATTCTTATTTTGGTATAAAAGTTTGATAAATGGCCTCAATATTTGTATTACAATTCTTGGTAACATTGCAAAGAGACATGTAGTGATTCCAACAATAAATATTGCTATTAAGAGACATGGCAAGAAAGAATAACTATTACTACTAAAAGTAAAACAAAAAACACTACCTATAAACATAGGTATGAACCACTTACATTCTATAAACATGCTTTTGATAACTTCCCAATTATTCAGATGCGGTTTAATGCTTGATTCGGATAGTATTATGAAAAACCAACAGTATAGGCATATAAGAATGAAGGTAGCGTTAACGAATGGAAGACGTGACATGTTACCCAATATTATTGGTGTTGCAATTAATCCCCACTTTATTTGTTTATCTATTTTTACCCAATCATCACTAAGAAATATTCTTAACTGCTTCTTTAGAATACACTTTAAATTTCTATAAATAGGTGCTTTTTTGACAAAAGAGAGGTAACTTATGATTTTATGATACAAATACACTAATATCCCCAAGGTAATGGCTGATAATACTGGATTATCTATAAATCGACGAATTAAGTAATCTAAAAACTGTTCCATTTTAATAATAGGTTTAATTCTATACTGTTTTGTTTATATGATAATAACTAATCTGTTATATACTTTTATATATTAAGGTGTATGTCATATTTTACATATGTTCTACTATTGTTCAATCCGGTTTAATAATTGTTTTTTTTCTATAGATTCTTTTAGTATGTTGGAAAAATAGAGTGCGTCGATCTTTTTTGTGTTATCTGATTTATCCTTTTCATATTGTTCGACAAAATGAGTTGCATGTTTATTGAGATGCTTTCGGCAATCTATATTTATAGTTAATTCATTGTTGTAGTTACCATAAGAAAGACCGGTTACTATATTATTTGATGATATCGAAATTAAATCTTCTTTTTTAATTCCCGTTAAATTGATTGTTGTAGATGGATAATAAAAATATTTCTCGCTTGGTAATTTGACGATCAATTTGATTGTATTCTTGTCCAATTGTTCTATATGCACATTTCCGTGTATTCGGTAATAATTATATTCATAGTATTCCTCGAAACTAGGAAACCAGACAGAATCATCACCATCTTTACCGTATTTATCATTTACCCATTGCAGGAACTCGATCCATGAATTATCTGTTCCATGTACTCCTATATGGATGGCTTCTCTTTCTGTTTGAGATTTTAGTAATTCTTGTTTTATCATTGTTTTAAACTTCTCGGGGGTATCAAATGTTCGGTGTAACAATTCTTTGTTTAGATCATTTGATACTTTAAATGGATACAACTTTACTGTGCCATTTTGTGCTGTCATTGTCTGGATATCGGGATACTGAAGAGCGGCAGTGGTATAAGTTTTATTTCCATTTGGTTCAGCGAGCATTTTACACCCGCGTCCTGTTAGTTTTTTAAGGATTATATTCTGTGCGATAGAATAATGTTCTAATATACTCGATGGAGAGTAAACGTCTGAAGTATTTACGTCATGAAAAGCTATTCCGCTACCATAATTTAGCATTTCTGCAACATTATCCCATACTAAGCCTGATTTCATATAAAATCGGGAATAGTTATCTGTAAATCCTGGTTTGACATCTGTTTTTGCATCCATCCATTCCCATTCGGGAGATAGAGTGGTAGTTATAGCAAATCGTACCTCATTTCCATTTCCGTCTGTACACCCTAATGTTTTGCTTGGTGGTATTATATTAGGTGGTAAATCGCCAGCATGTAATTGTGCTGCATCATAATATAATTCATGGGGGTTGGGATTGATGGGGTAAGTTTCAGAATTTGAAATTGGTTTACCATTAATCATTGCCCAAGTTCGACAGTATGCGGCATGTTTGCAGTCATCTTGAGTGAGCATCAATAACCATGATTTGTTGAATTTTAAAAAAGGGATTTCAGATGTAATGTGATTGATGTCAACTTCTTTTGAGGTTTTTATTACAATTTCAGCAATTGCATTGTTTATTTCATCATTGAAAGGATATAGATAACTTGAATAAGTGGGAGATGGGACTCCTTCATCCGGTTTTTTATCGTCTTTATATAAGTTTACTTCTTTGATACATGAAGAAGTAATTAATATAATATACAGATAATAAGCCCATTTTATTTTCATAATACTGTTTTGTTTATGTGATGATAATTAGTTGTTTATTCTTTCTTGTTGAGCAAGGATAGATCTATTGAACCAATTCCTAACGCTTCTAATTCATCTTTATAAATTGAGTTAATCTCTATTTGGGCTTTTTTTATACTATAATTTGAGTGGTGGCATGCGGCCATTGTAAAATACTCATTCTTAGAGATGCATACAAATAGTAATTCTTTTGCTTTCTCTTTATCTCCGGATAACAAAAGGGAGTAGAATCTGGATTTGAAGTTTTCTCCTGATGGAGCAACTCGTTTTTTTTATTATTGAAATGTTATAAGTCATAACAAAGAAAGCTATCATCATAATTAATTGCACAATGCCTATTATGATGGTAAAAGTAATGATAATTGAATCTGTCATAATGTTTTGTTTATATGTAATAATAGTAACTAATCAATTTTTATAATCTTATAAGCCCAACAACCAAACTCATTGAAAATATTTCTTCTTTCAGTATTGAGAAATCCGGATATTCTGTATTATAAGATGCACATCGTATCTTTTCTCCATCTTCATATATCCGTTTAATGATTATCCCTTGTGCAGTATCCAATACGTGAACCTTACCCCATTGAATGAAGCTGGTAGAGTCAATGCGTTTACAGGCAACTTCGTCACCTCCCTCATATTTAGGCTCCATACTGTCACCTTTTAAGATAATGGTAAAATCATAATCCGGGAAAACATTGATTCTTGGAATCTGTTCGCACTGATCCGATGTGACTCCTTCTACTGCGCTGGTAAGACTACCAGCTGCGGCTGTATAGGGAATGCGGGGTCGGGTTTGTTTCTTTCCATACTCCATAGGAGACTCTACAAGCATATTGGAAATTTCTGACTTTAACATGGAACCTTCACCGGTGATGAGCCAATTGATGTTGATGTCTGGATAATAAGAAATAATGTTGTTTAGTTTATCAGAACCTATTGAGCCTTTAAATTTTTTGATATACCCATTAGCTAAACTAACATTACGTTCAAATTCTGCTATTGTAATATTTTTGTATTGTATGAACTTTGAAATTCTATCTTTAATTTCCATATCGTATTGTTATTAGTATATATTCTATTATATTTGTACTGAATTAATTTATAAAACTTAAAAATCAAGAGATTATGAGCAATTCAAAATTCTATATACTTCTTTTTACTCTTTCAATTATAGCATTTTCTTTGTTGAATATAATGGTGATGCTTAAAGCTATAACTGATTATTTGGGAATTCTCTTTTGAGTTTATTTTCGATAATAGCAGCAGTTTTATTATAATCTACTATACCCCAATAATTAGTTTTACATATAGGGCAATTATGAGAATACTGTTCCAGTCTGGCATTGTCTTTAGGACAACGTGGGTGTAAGTCTGATATAGTCCAGTAATTATTGGTTTTCGACCAACTCCATTCCCATGGTATTTTATCTACTACCTCTTTCTTGTATGACAGGAAATTTGGTAGTTGCTGTTCTTCTTTTTTGATGTTTGCCTCTATCTTAGTTATTTTGATATTATTGATAATATAGAGGAGGATTAGCATTATGGTTATAAAAATGAATATCCACCATAGTTTAAGATTGAAATTCATTAATGCTATGAACTTTTCATAGGAATAGCATATATTATTCCATATTGCTACTGGAATAGGGTATTCTTTAGTATATTCTACCAATAATCCAGCTATAACCATTGTAGATACTCCACCAACCCAAAGCCATGTTTTTTTTATTGTTTTAGTCCACTTAACCATATAGTATAAGTTAATAAAAGTTATAGGTTAGTATATATTCTATTAATTATTTTGATGAATTAGAATATATGCTAATATTTGCATCCGTAATCAATTTCAATATTACTTCCGATATCGAAATTTGATAACGAGAATACAAACTTAAAAAATATAAATAGTAATGGCAAGAAAAAAGGAAATTATTGTAAAGCATGGGGTTATAAAAAGAATAGCCAAAGATGTATCTGTTTCTGAACCTACAGTAAGGTATGCTTTACGTGGAGTTATTGATACAGATATTGCAAATACGATTCGCAAAAGGGCAATCGATCTTTATGGGGGAGTAACATCTCGATGAGTGAAAAAGAATATAAATATTCAATACATAATAACTATGGGACGAACAAGAACAACAGTAAAAGTTGAACTGGCTTCCAAACGCTGGCTCAATAAACAGGAGGCGATGGCCTATCTGGGAGTAGGAGAGGATTTTCTTGATCGATTGCGTAATGAAGCACTTGTCTCTTTCTCTCAATTCGGTAGCAGAATGATATGGTATGATATAGCAAGCCTTGATCGGTTTGTGCTTAAAAACAAAGTAGTATGAAAGTATTACCCTTGACTTTTATCTGGTGTATATCCTTTGTTACAATGGCTATTACCTGTATGAATTGTGATCTTATTTTCTGGTTAGCATTCTTTGTATTTGCTGCCGACTGTATTTACATGGGTAAGAATAGTAAGAGGCTTGAAAGTGAGATTGATGAATTGTTTGGAAAATAATAACGCCATATGAATACGAAGGAAATTAAATTTAATCATTCTGCCGAAGATGGCATACATGTGTCAAAAGGTGAGTTGATTGAGTGCAATGGAGTTCAATACGCATTACACTATTATCAGGGTTTCTACGATGCTATTGAATTAAGTACCGGATTCAGGGTAGCTGGCGTTGATATGAATACTCAAACTATTGATGGGATTCCTGCAAGGGATTATCTGATACAGCAGATTGAGAAAAGAAAGATTACTGTTACAGTACTTGAACGAGCAAAGCGTGAAATGTTTGTCAGAGATATAAAATTTCCTGTTAATCAGAAATTTAATCAGTAAAATAAGTAACAATGAAGAAAGTATGCAGGATTCCGGAAGGTAGTGAATTTGTTACGGCTGAAGTGACAGATAGCAGCATAATATTGCTGTTTGAGCCTAAAGCTACCAAAGCCTTTCTCTGTGATATCACGAACGATTTAGAGTATATACCAAACCTTGGTGATCTTTCCATTTTTTGGAGTCAGGAAAGACCTGGGGCAGCTATTGTAGCCCGGTTAAGTGATTATAACTTTTCCGAAAAAGAGAGTCTATTTAAATCCTCCAATGGTTTGTGGTATCATCATGCCATTAGATTTCGTAATGAAGAACAATACAATAAAATCATAAGTCATGGCCGGGAAACCCAATCTGAAAAAGAAGCTTGATGTAGTATTCAGCCTTTTCATTCGTCTGCGTGATGCAAGAAAAGATGGAACTTTCAAATGTATCTCATGCGGACAGATAAAGTCTTTTGATCAGGCAGATTGCGGACATTATATCAACCGTCAGCATATGTCTACACGATATAGTGAAATAAATTGTAATGCCCAATGTCGGTCATGCAATCGATTTGACGAAGGAAACATTCAAGGATACCGGAGAGGGCTTTTTGAAAAATATGGTGTCACCACAGTTATATTACTTGAATCAATGAAGAATCGGATAAACAAGATTTCCGACTTTGAGTATAGAGCAATGATTGAGCATTACAAGAAAGAGATAAAGAGACTCAAGCAAGAAAAGCAAATAGATTAATCTATGCCTGAAATATGCAAAACGGATATAAGGACCATTGAGCGGCTGCTTCGACAATGCTCAGAGGAAATAAAAGTTCTTTCTTCTCCCACATCTCCAGCACGAGACCTGATACGGAGATGTAATAAGATGAGAAAGAAATTGAGTAAAGTGTCTAAATAAATCATATATAGAACTTTTAGTATAATGAAAATCGTACATGTGTATTTGATCTTCAAAAAGAAGAACTATTATTTTGGATCGTTAAGTGCTATTTATGATTACTTAAATGAGAGTGAAGTCGGGATCAAAAAGAGTACCCTTCTACACCGCTCTAATGAGACTACTATTTTAACCCCAAAAGCGATCATTATCAAATCAACCCTGCTGAGATGCAGGAATAACTAATCATTTAAAGAAGCCGGTGAAAAGGACACCGTCGGGACAGCCCCGGTTTAAGTTTTAATTTTATTAATTCCTCCCGGTGAAATATCCGGGAGTTTTAAACCTTAGGTTATGGCTAAAGTAGATATCGAAAAGATTAAATGCGATTGTCGGTGTTGTCGGCGTGCCGGTCCTGTAGAGAATTTAATGTGTTACTGTCCGATTCATGGATGTAATCGCTCTGTGGGAGCAAGAATGTGTCTGTACTTTTTAAAGAGAGAAATAATGATATATTGATATATCAAATAGATACTCGTTTTTACGAGAATTGCCAAAGGACTTATTATGCTGATTCCTTTAAGCCTGCATACGAGATGTTCAGGAAGTTAGGTGATAAGTTAATTCATACAAGCCTGTTTATCAGGGGTAGAATGTATGAAAGAAAAGAAGGTGAGATAAGGCATGGTGTATACTATAACGGATTCAAACAGGAATCAAAAACTGTAGAGATTACTATGCAGCCATATCATGGATTACAACATGTAAAGTTGTCAACCTTATCAGAGGCGATAGAAGATTTGCATTGGGCCATTTTTAATAAAGAAATGGCCGAGTGTGTGCCAGGGCTGAATGATATAAGGTTTCATTATGGAAATAAATATAAAAGATAAAGATTATGAGTAAAGTGGATTTTAAGAAGCTCAGGGTTGGTAGAACTCCAGTAAAGTATTCTTCAGATAAAAAGATTAAAGCATTACCATCTAAAGTAGGATGTGGAGGTTGCACTTTTCAAAATGAATTTGGAGCAAAGCATTGCCAGATGTCTCAATTCTGTATAGGTCATTTGAGACCAGACAAGACTCCGGTAATATTCGTTGTGTTTGATTCACAAGGCAAACAATGTTTGATAAAGTGATTATAAAAGCAACGATTGATACTGCTGACATTGATACGATTGTACTTCGGAATTACCTTGAACAATGTACAGAGGGCGATGAGGTTTATTAAAAGTCTACTGCATATGCAAACTTTGACGGTTGCTTTATTGAACTTCGTGGGAACAGATTACGGTGTATATGTTCTATTTGCAAGCTCTACTCTAAAGGGAAAACAGGTAAGTTGGATAACAGTCGTCCGATAACCTTTGCAATGGCTGTAAGGACAATTAAGGAAGTCTTGTTAAGGTTATGTGTCAAGATGGAGAACGCAGTGGTAACATACTACGAGATCGGGATTACAATGAAGATGTCCCTCCCTGCGGATTCTTACATAAAGCAGATGTACGAGGTTTCCGGGAAATACCTCTGGAATGATGCGAACTATTCGGCATTCAAGCAGCAGACTACGGAGAAAAGTAAGTACTTCCGTAAAGTGCTAAAGGTGTACGATAAAACCTTTGAGGCGGGGGAGAAAGGGCGAAATGTCGGAACTAATATTCTGCGTATTGAAACGATATATAAACATCAGTCTGTGCCGATGACAGAATTAACGGATAACTTTTTCCTGTCCAAAGTCGGCCGTATATTTTATAAGGATTGGTCAGAGATATGCTTTGTCAGGGAGTTGTCTGCTGCAAAAGGAGTAAAGATCTCTCAGCTTGATCGGGCCAGGGAAATATACCGAATTGGAGTGACCCGTTACAAAGAGCGTTACAAACAGCTCTATTTGGACGGGAAACTGACAAAAAAACAATGGGAAACGATACGCAATTTTGCCAATGGTTGGCCGGAAGAACGTAAGAAATATGTAGAGGAAATAGGTGAGTTGGAGCGTGAATTCAAGGATAAACTTTTGGCTGGATATCAGACAGGGATATTTACGCCCATTTGCGGAAAATATTAATATATTGATAATCAGTTGTTTGTGTAAATATATAAAAGCACCTTATAGTGCTTGATTAAAGTGCTTATAATCAATTAATTATTGTGCTGAGAATGAGAATTTAACACTTTACGGCAACTTGTCCTATACAGCCCTGAGGGTTGTCAGGTAACTGACATTAAAGGGCTGATAACTTTTTATTATAACTTAAAATAGAAATATATGAAATCATCACAAGACTTTAAGAAAGCAATCCAGGCATACTTGGATTTACGTGCAAAAACAGATAAGTTGTTTGCTGTATCTTATGCTAAAACAAACAAGAACCTTGACGATTGTTGTAACTATATCCTCGGTGAAGCTAAAAAGCGGGGTAATGCTGTTGCAATGACTGATGAAGAAGTGTACGGCATGGCAGTCCATTACTACGATGAGGATGATATTAAGATAAACAAGCTTCCGACTAATGCGAGAGCTTCTGTAAGTGTTCCTGCATCAAAGGTTGTCGAACTTACGGAAGAAGATAAGGAGAAGGCCCGTCAAGAAGCAATTAAGCGTCTTGCAGAGGAACAGCACGCTTTACTCCGTAAAAAGCCTACACGGGCAAAGAAAGAAGTAACCGAAGTTCAACAGATGTCACTATTTTAAAGCTATGAAACCGAGAACAAAACTCCAATTCAAGATAATGGAGCTGAGCAATCGCTTACCCATGTTCGGTTTGGAAGTCGACAAATGGGCAAAAGAAAAAGTTGTCAGTCACAACGGCTATAGGACAAAGAAGTCCATCTACTGTACAGAGTGCGGCCAGTACTTCGATAATACCGGCATCAAAGACGGAAGAAAAGAAACGTGTCCTCATTGTGGCGCCGATTTAGTTATAACCACCTCTAAGAAGCGTACCGATAAAGAAGAACGGTTCTTTTGTATCGTGGATAAATTTGAGGAATACCAGGTATTCCGATATGTCTATATTCTTCGCTCTAATCGTACAGGGAAACCAGTTCATTATTTCATCGATGAAGTAATGCAGAAATGGATGTCAGATGACGAAGAGGTTACCATGGTAGCCAAAAGTCGTTTAATGAATTCCGCGTACATGTTTGATGGTTGGTCTCACAGCTCTGAAATGCAAATCCGAACACGTGGTATGAGCTATAATTCATTCGATTATGAAGTATATGTACACATGACCTATCCGGTTCAAAAATGGAAGAGTGAGTACAAGAAATACGGCGTCAACCGACAAATCAAAGGTGCTGATCCTTACTGGCTCCTGAAGGGTGTAAAGCATGAACCCAAAAATGAAACATTACTCAAAGCCAAACAATACAGCCTACTTGGATATGTGACAAATGGTAACGCTTCTTTCATTAATAGGTATTGGCCAACGATAAAAATCTGCATCCGGAACAAATATATAGTCAAAGATGCAAGCATGTACAATGATTACCTTCAGCTACTGGAGAGATATAATAAAGACCTGCGTAATGCTTATTATGTTTGTCCTAAGAACTTTTGTAAAGCTCATGACTATTACGTTTCCAAACGCCGGAAGGAACAGGAGAAAGCCGAAAAAGAACGATTGGAGCAGGAAATGCTCAAACAGAAAGAGGCAGAAAAGAAATTCCTTGAGCGGATCGGAAAATTTATAGACTTGGTAATCTCCGACAACAAATTAACTATCGTTCCTCTGAAATCCCTCGATGAATTCAAGCAGGAAGGAGACACCATGCACCATTGCGTATTTGCCAATGGCTATTGGAAACGTTCTGACTGTCTTATACTTTCGGCTCGTATTGGAGAAAAACGTATTGAAACCATTGAAGTAAATCTTAAGACGCTTGATGTAGTTCAATCTCGCGGTGTCTGTAACAATAATACAGAGTATCATGAACGTATTATCCAGCTTGTGAAGAAGAATATAAACTTAATACGCCAGAAATTGATAGCGTAAAACAAAATAGTAATGAATAAAAAGGAGCAGCAAGCAATCGACTTTCTCCGCAGCATGGAACGTGATGAACCGATGTGTTTAGGCTTTTCCGGTGGCAAAGACAGTGTTGTTATTCTCGATCTTGCAGAGCGTTCCGGTATAAAGTATAATGCTTCTTACGCAAATACAACGGTTGATCCACCTGGTACAATCAGTTTTATAAAGAAGAATTATTCACAGGTTCAGATACTTCAACCGAAGCAATCTTTTTTTCAATTGATAGAAACTAAAGGTTTGCCCGGAAGAATGAGACGTTTTTGCTGTGAAAAGTTGAAGGAGCAATACGGTATCGGTCAGTGTACAATCGAAGGAATGAGGGCAGAAGAAAGCCAATCGAGGGCGTTGTACGAGCCGGAACAATGCGATGTACGCAAATGGATGAAAGGTGCGAAGCATATTCTCCCTATTCTAACATGGTCGGAAACCGATGTGTGGAACTATATCCGAAAATATGGGCTTCCATATTCCAAGTATTACGATGCACCTTATAATCTTTCCCGTCATGGCTGTGTAGGTTGCCCGTTAGCAGGATGCAGACAGATGCAGACGGAATTTAAGATGTTTCCCGGTTATGCTCGAAGAATGATTGTCGCTATTGAGCGATACATGAACAACAAGCCTAATAATGCGCTTGCTAAGAATTTCAGTGATCCGTATGAAGCCTTTTACTTTTACATCAATGAAATGCCGATGCAGGATGTTAGACGGTTGAAAAAAGGACTCTTTCACTTTAATGCGAAGGAGGTTATACAAAAGGAAATTTTAAATCAAATAGAGTAAAACAAAGAAGAAAGGAATATTATGAAAGCAGAAGATTTAATTATAAATAACTCACTTACTGATATAGCAGTATCGGGTAATACAACAGTAGTATTCACAGAAATAGCTTTGACTGCTATAAATATGGCACGTGAAGAAGGCAGGCAAAAATGAGAGATAAGGCAATTAAAACATATATAAAAACTTGTAATGTCAAAGATTATGAAAAGACTGGGGAGTGCTTAAAATGTTGGCATACAAGAAATTTTATAGATGAAATGGATAAATAACATTTTTAACAATAAAGCTATTAACCAAATACTACTATGGCGTCACATACTGCGTAAGTTGGTTAACGTGACTGCGCCCTTGTGACACGTAGTAGTTTAACAAAAATTATATAGGAACATTATGGCAGTATTTGAGGAAATAGCATACGGAGTACAATGCGATGTATGCGGCAAGGTGTATATGAATGAGTATTCCGGTTTCACTCTTTGGGCAGATGAAAACTCACCAAAGGAAGAAGCGCAGGATGACCATTGGTTAATCGAAGATGGGAAATGCTATTGTCCGGATTGCTTCGAGATTGATGAAGATGACAATGTGATAATAAAAGAGAAAAAAGAACAATCATAACGAAATAGTAATTAACCAAATACTACTACGGCGTTATATACTGCGCTTACTGGCTAACGAGGTAACGCCCTTATAACACGTAGTAGTTCAATAAAATAAAGGTAATGGGAGTAATAAAAAAGTTCTCAGGTAGGGTACGCTGGTTTGTTGGAATAGGAAAGAAATTCAGAAGCTTCAAAATAGAACTTATGTTTGATAATCCTTTCGCTATAAGAAAGGAACTATTCATTTTTGAAATAGTTTTACTTTATATAACAATATAGATGGTGGTTTATGAAAAAGACAAATAGAACCGAAGAATTAATAAATATCTTACATAATAAACAAGAAAGAAGTATTTATGAATGGATATCATATTGGTCTCCAAGTATTATTACCGATATAATAAGAAGAGCAATCAGCATGATTACTATGATTGCTATAAACCAGAC
>ERZ824598.3427-NODE-3427-length-13691-cov-3.062995_pt1 | contig 13691 bp, 16 predicted proteins | sample MGYA00519934_ERZ824598 | MGnify/ENA primary metagenome ERZ824598 (study PRJEB31778, sample SAMEA3449177) | human gut metagenome | biome: human gut; feature: human-associated habitat; material: faeces | place: United Kingdom | collected 2010/2012 ... | reverse complement strand
AAAATTGCACCGCGGTTTCCTGAAGTAACCATGGAAGCATAACGTGCCAGATATCCGGTTGTTACCTTCGGTTCTCTTGGCTGCCATTTTGCTTTACGGGCTGCCAGTTCTTCATCGGATACACCTGATACGTCCATGCCTTCTTCGTCTAAATATGCCCGCACCTCTGAAATATTTTCAAATACCTGTGCAAAGCAGTCTTCCAGAAATTCTTTTGCTTCTTCTATACAAATTTTCTTCTTTGTAGACAATTGAATTTGATTTCCTTTTTGTAAAAAATATTTTATCAATTTTATTGTTTCTGTTTTATTATTATCGTCCCAACATTCTGAAAAACAACCTAAAGTTATTAATGTATCTCTTGAAATTTCTGATTGTTCTATCTCTTCAATTAATTCTTCTGCTTTTTTTACCTTTCCAACTATACTACTATTATCATATCCCATTTTCCCCAAATAGCAATATGAACATTTTCCAGTACACCCTAAACAAGTATTTACAAATATTCTTTTATTGTCTTTAGAATATAAATAACCTGTATCTATCATCTTTTCTATTCCCTTCATCTTTTTCACTTATTATAACTTTTTTGAAGTCATATCAACATATTATTTTAGTTGTAATACAGAACAGCACTCTATGTGTGATGTATAAGGAAACATATCAACAGGAATTATTGTTTTGATATCATACTCATTCTCAAAATCAGCTAAATCCCTTATCAAAGTAGCAGGATTACAACTAATATAAACTATCTTTTTTGGTCTAATATTCAAAATATTATCTATACTCTTTTTATCTAACCCTTTTCTAGGTGGATCAAACATAACAACATCAGCCTTAAGCCCTTTATTATTAATCAAATCATCAAGTACAATTTCAACATCACCTGCAAAAAATTCTGTATTTGATACATTATTATTCTGAGCATTTTCTTTAGCCATTTTTACCGCTTCTTCGACAATTTCAATTCCATATACTTTTTTTGCAAATTTAGACATAAATAAAGAAATTGTTCCTATTCCACAATATAAATCAAATACAACATCATTTTTCGTAATTTCAGCCATACTAACACCTAAATTATATAATTTTTCAGCTTGTACAGGATTTACTTGATAAAATGATAATGGTGATATTTTAAATTTATATTCACCTAAAATATCTTCTATATATCCATTTCCATATAAATTTATATTTTCTTGTCCTAATATTACATTTGTATTTTTCATATTAATATTTTTTACAATTGCCTTTATTTCAGGATATCTTGTTTTTAAATTTTCAACTAATTCATTTTCATTTGGAATTTTATATCCATTTATAACAATTACACACATTATTTCTCCAGTTTTTATTCCAACTTTAGTTACAATATGTCTAACTAATCCTTTTCCTGTTTTTTCATCATATATACTAATATTTTTTTCTTTTATAAATTCAATTATAAATTTAGCAATTTCTTCTGATTTTTTATTTTGAATTAAACAATTATCTATTGGAATAACTTCATGTGTTCTATTGGCAAAAACTCCAATTACAGGTTCACCTTGTTTATTTATTCCTATTGGATATTGTGCTTTATTTCTATAATGTAATGGATTTTCCATTCCTACTGTTTCTTTAACTTGTAGTTTATTTTTCAATGTCTTATTTACAAGACTTTGTACTGCATTTTGTTTCATTTTTAAAGTTTCTTCATATTTTACATGTCTTAAATTACATCCACCACATCTTTTATATGTATTACAGTCTACATCTTGACGAGCTTGTGATTTTTCAATTATTTCTACAATTTTTCCAAATCCATGTGATGATAATACTTTAACTATAATTATTTTTACTTTTTCTCCTTTTATTGTTCCTGGAATAAATATTGTAAAATTATCTATTTTGGCAATTCCTTCTCCTTCGAAACCATTATCTATAATATCTACAATATATTCTTGGTTTTTTTGTATACTCATTTTTAGTATATTCCTTTCACTTATTTATTTTATATTCTCCATTTATATATTCAAATAAATCTCCTTCTTGTGCATCTTTAAATACTTCTTGTTGCATTTCTTCAAATACATCTCCATTGTTTAAATTGTTATCTATTAACCATATACTGTCTTTTGAGCCTTCTACATATTCATATATATGTCCTTCTATTCTTCGACTTTCCATTATTTTATTTTGTTCTTCTAATATTTCATTAAACTTTTCTTCTTGCTTAATTTTTACAATATTTGTTGTTTCTTCATCTAGTTCAAATTTATCATTTATTTTTCTTAATACACTATCAATTTTGGCATTAGATTTCACATCTTTTTCAGGAATTCTTATTACATCATGACTTTTTCCACTTTCACATATTGTTGCTAAATAATCTGAACCTTTTTTGCCATATATATAATACATTTTACCTTTTTCGCTAGTCTCATTTGATTGTTCTTGTAATATCTCATTTCTGCCAATAAGCATTTTATCTTTATATTCTGAAATGATTTTATTATCACTTACAAATTTTTCTAGCATTGATTTTTGAATACTATTTTCTATATTTTTTTCTAATTCTTTTGTAAAATTTTGAATAAATTCTTTTGTTTTTACTTTGTCTATTAAATTTTCGAAAATATCTAAATTCAATCTCAATCACTCTCCTTTACTTAGCAAATATTAAAAACTATTGTGCTAATGAGCTTTCTCCTGTTGCATAATTAATCACTACACCTGGTTGTACATTATAAACATATACATTAAAACATATTTCCTCACCTTTGTCTTCAACTGAAAATGCTTCCATTTGCACTCCACTTGCTAATAGATTCTCTCCTTCATATATAGGTGTTACTCTATATAAAACATGTCTGTTTTCGTTTGATTTCTGTCTTTTTATATATTCTGCAACTTGATTTTCAAATGGTAACATTCCTTCAACATTAAAATATCTTGTTCCAGTTATCAAATTTTGTTTATTTGCATCTTCATCTGATAATTGATATCCAATTAAATGACATCTATTATATAAATATGTTCCATTGTATTTCTTCTGTTTCCATCCTGTTGGAGTTATACTACTTATACTACCTCTTTCATCTCCGCTCTGTTGGCATTATTTCTTTACATATATTTGCATAAGCAACTCCACATCTTCCTAAACTATCTAATTCTGAATAATTTTCAAAACTTTTGGTTGTGTAATCTTTTTCTGTAAATTCTGGTTTATTATTATTTAATACTGCATATGGTGTGCCTGTATATTCTGGAATGTCTTTTAAACTATATGTTATTGTTGATGAATTTTCTGTTATTTCTGTATTTGCTTGTATATAATCTTTATCATTAATATTTTTTCCTGTTAGAACAATTACTATTGCTATTAACAAACTTATGATTTCTAATATTTTATTTTTGCTTTTATTTCTTTTTTTCCCCATATTTTAGTTCCTTTCAATAAGTTGATTTTTTCCCAATTTTTAATCAAGCTTTTATTTCTTTTGTTTTCTATGTGATTATATCATATCAACTCACTTTTTTGAATATTTATTTTCTTTTTTTATAAAAAAAGAAAACTCCTCATTAAGAGGAGAATGATAATTCATTTTTAGGATATTTGCTTATACCATCATAACAACATATACGCTGTTACGGGTAAAGACTCTGAGGATTCCTTTTTCGATCTGTTCAATCTCTCTGACTTCTGTCGTATGCCAACTTCCCATTTCGAGAGTTCCGTTCTTTTTCTTTTCAACCTTTACACAAGACATTCTCTGTCCAATAGAAGGCTGAATAGTAGCAAACGCCTTATAGACAGGCACTTTATCAAACCACACAGAATTGAACTTGCCTTTGACTCCCTTAATGGTGTAATCAGTATGCCAATTCCAGACATCAGCATTGATCAATTCATAGATCTTGCCGACAACCAGATCGTCAGGCTCAGTACAGCCATGATAGGACTGCGTCCCACCGTTGTATCTCACAAATTCCATCTTGCACCTCCATGCATTTGTTCTGGAGGTTTTGTACAGCCCTCCAGAAATTTTCATCAAATCTCCAAAGTTCTCTGTACAAGCAACTTAAGATATTTATATTATATCATTTTTATCTCAAAATGTCAATTTTTGCCTAATATTAAAAGCTTAATTCACCCCACCAAGCCATTTACAGAAACCTATTTTAAAATTATTGGTTCCATTTACTTGATATCTAACCATAGCTCTATCATTAAAAATCCCAAAACAATCACATCTTTCTCTTGGGTCTAAACTCCCAATTCTTTTTGTACAATTTGTATCAGCATATACAATTTCACTTGTACTTCCATTTTGATATGTTTTCACTTCTTCATCACTCCCGTTTTCTATTCCATCATTATTTATTGGTTTATCTTCTAAATAAAAACTAATTAAATTTATAAAATTCTGCCAACCTTCTTCTAATGTTCTATGTGGACAATTTTTATTCGAAAAATCCTGATGTTTCTTTACTCTATCAATTTTCCAATTGTATTGTTTTAATAAATATGCAATATATTCTGCTGCAAGCTTTTCTGCATTTTCAAAATCTTCTCCACCTGATTTTGAATAACATATCTCTATAGAAATTCCTTTTCTATTTCCATCTCCATTTTTTCCATCTCCTGCATTCCAGCTATTACGATTAAATGGAATTCCTTGAACTATTCTAGTATTATCAACTGCACAATGAAATGATATTTTATTATTATTTCCTATCATATATGATATTTCTGCCATTGCAGATGCATCATTTGCTGTATTATGAACTATAATAAATTCTGGATTCATTTCATATGGACATTTTATTTCATATCTTTCTTTAGGTACTAACATCTTAGTTATTTGCATTATCATCATCTCCTATTCCATGAATATTTGATTCTGAAAATTCATTTTCTTCTATTGTTTTTCGATATAACTCTTCTTGAAATTCTATATCTTCAATAATTATGTTGTCTTCCATTTGATTCCTCCTAATTTAAAATTATTATAGTATATTCAAAATTAGTTTTTTAGTTATTACTTCATCATTTTTAGTCAGAAGAAAGCATAAAAATCTGTTGTACTTTCTTAGTGATATAAGTATAAAAAAAGATTTCACATAATTATACTAGAATTTTATTTTTTAGCAAATTCTTCGAAAAAGATAAAAGCTATGCAATATATATTGCATAGCTTTTGGGGACAATTACCAATTTTCGTCTCTATGTGCTTGTTCATACCCCAAGAAATATCCAACTGCTGATGGAATTACCCAATAGAGCGTTTCTTCCAGCCAATTGTCACTCCCTGCTACAATGCCTTTATATGCAGCAAGAATGAGGAAAACGATTACTGCCCAAACAATAGTTTTTACGACCTGTTTAGTCATAATAAATCCTCCTTTTTATTGTTCGGAGGTTCGCACCTCCGAAATTTTACTTTTCAAAGGTGCAACAATACTGTTACATCCATTATTATACTATATTTTAAATATTATTTCAACTCTCTACTGCATTGCAATTGCATTAATTTCATAAAAAGAATAGAAAACTTTAAAAGTTCTCTATTCTTACTTTGGTGCCAACGAAGTAGTTATTTACAACCTTTGGCTCTCTTGACGATTGATATAATAATCAATCAGTTTCTGTTATTAATTTAGCATAATAATATAAATTATGCAAGTGTATTAGCAAGAAAATTATAAAAACCTAGAATCTTGATAAATTCTAGGTTTAAGAATGACTTAGAGCTTCGAAAGTTTTCTAAGCACCACTCAAAATTATTATATTCTGCAAAATAAAAAATTATACATTATAGCCCATAATTCTCAAAATATCATTTATATCAATAGTAGTTAATTTATTTTTTAACTGTTCTATTTCCTTATTAAGCAACAACTCAAATTCTTGATATTTTTCTTCATCAAGTAATACTTGCATACACTTTATAATCATATACAAATTACTCAAATTCTCTTTTCTTTCATAGTTTTCTTCTATTTGCTTAAAAGCAATATCATATTTATTTCTATAGCAAAATAATCTATCAGAATGTGCAGAAATATTTCTTACCATAGTTAAGTTAATCAATATTTGCTTTAATAATTTATCAGACAATTTAAAATATTTACTTATTTTTTGTCTATCATTTTGTTTTAATAAACTATAATATCTGCTAATAGCACCAAAGGTTAAAATCTTAGTTGCTACAAAAGGTGGAACAAATCCATAATTGTCTTTGTAATGCTTAATAGCAGAATGTTTTATATAATTATCGTCAATTTCTTTATTTATCTTTAATATTAGTTCGTTTATTAGTTCTTTGTCAGCATTATCATCAAAATTCTCTGGCTTTAAATAGTTTTCAATTCCATATTCTTCAGCAATAGTATTTGCAATCAGTGATTTTATCACAATTTCTATCTCCAAACTATATTTTAGAAATATGGCTTTTATGTTTTTGTCGAATTCATATAAAGCAAAGATTTCTTCAAAAGAAGTATTTTCCTTATAGTTGTTTTCTTCATCTTTAAAAACTGATTTATAACCGTTTACAATAGAATAATAAGTATATTTTTCAATATTCTTTAATGTTGACTGTACATCATTTATAATTACATTTTTAGATATAAGATAATCGATAAGTTCTTGGTTATTCTTGTACTCTTTCATTATACCTCCATATAAATATAAAAAATGACCCAAGGCTTCGAGAGTTTCCTGGGCACCACTCAATATATTTATACCATATTTTTAGGTATTTTTCAAGTAGTATTTTGTAATTTAAGATTTATTGTAATATTTTGTTATTATACATTGTTGATATATGTGATTTTATTATCTTTCAGCTAATTCAAAACATGTTTTATAAAAAAGTACTATATCCTCTACAGAACCATTTTGGACATATTTCTTTATCTTGTCAAATGGAAAGTGCATCGTTCCGTTTGAACATTGAATAAAAATTAAATTTATTCCTTCAAATCCTGGTATAGAATCAGAATTTTTCCATTCTCCTCCAAACTTATCTAAACCATTTTTTAACATTGTTGTTCCTAAGTACCAACCCATAAGAGTAATAACTGTATCATAGTATTCTTTTGAGATCTTCTTGCCTTCATATGCATTCTTAATTTCATCAATCAATTTTGGAATTATTTCTATTGACTTTTCCGAAAAATCTAATTTAACTCCATTTTCTTCCTCTATTCTAATTATAGGACCATTTTTTTAAAAATCTATTAATATATTCTTACATTGTTCCTGAAATCTATCCATATCAAACATATTATATTTACCACTTTTCTTTTTTATTTATTTAAAATTTAATTTATATATATTTTTTTAGTCACATAAAATATACAAAAAATCTTCAATACAATCACAAAATATCTAATCCATATAAAATACTTCTGCTTTATCAAATTTTCTATTTAGCAGGTCAGTTTTTGATATTACTATATTTAGACAGCAAGATGTTTCATCATCCAATAATTTTATGAGGCTCTCTTTTTTTCTATCTTCACACTCCCAACCATCTGATGTTAATCCGACAAACCGCATAATCTGAATATCCTCCCAACAAAAACGGATATGGATTCTCATTATTAAATAAATCATATATGTTTTCTATATCGTCTTCATTATTTACATACAAGGTCATATTAGCTTTTTTATTATAAGATTTTACTACTTTTTTTAGTGTAGCATCAAATTTCCTATTTGCCATAGGCATCCATGTATAATGCTCTTCTAGTTTCAATTTCGTACTTCCTACTAATCCATAAAAATGCGAAATTTCCGTTTTTGGAAGTTCTGTTTGATATTCTAAAGATACATCGTTATAATACCTAATTTGGAATTTCGAGTTTCTAAGATCTGTTACATCTCCAAATACTTCTAGAATTCCTTCTTGTGGATACTCCTCTAAATTAACATCTTTAAAATTAATTTGTAAAATAAGGCTCATAGGTTTTCCATCTTTATTTACTGGATATTCTTCTCCTATCGGTATATATGGAGTTCCATTTATCTTAGAATCTAGAATTCCAGGTTTGCTATTCTTTTCTATGTTAATTTTATAACACTTTTTTTCTGTCATTTTTTTAAATACAGGCACTATTGTATCTTTTGCTTTGCTAAAACATTCATTATATTTTACATTGTTTCCAATTTTATCATAACAGTCTGCTAAATTCAGATTTGCTAATTCTACTCCCCTGGTAACTAACTCATTATAAAATATTATGGCTTTATTGTAATCTTTAATTAGCCTATAATAATCAGCAAAATATTTTAAATCTGTCAGGATGCATTCTTTTGAATTTATACTTATATTATTTGTTATTTTTCTACATGCATTTATTATATTAACTCTTTCCGTTTCTGCTGGACACCAATTCGAAAATATAAATCTTTTGATTTTTTCTTCATAATTTAAAAATCTTAACTCATCGTTAAACTCTTTATAAAAATACAAATCATACTTAAAGAATATTTTATCATTGCACTTATCATCGTCTTCGCTTATTAACATTAAAATTAAATAAAATACACTTGGTTCATATTTATATATCTCACATTTTTTGTTAATAATCGTCATAATATCATTTTCTGTATCTTTTAGAGCAGTACTACTTATGGTTTTTTCTATAAAATTCACTTTGTTTTTACTTATTTTTCTTTCTAAAAGTTCACAGTTTTCATTTTTTACATTAATTCCAACAATTGTTCCATCTTCATAAATATATATTAATCTTGTATTTTCATTGTCGTAGTTATATTTGATAAATATATATGTTTCATTAATTTTATTTGTATCAACCTCATTATAATTAGAAAAAAAACTTGTATTAAACTCTTTATTGCTTAAATTTTGTACAAAGCTATCTATTATTGTTTTTCTTTCATTTATATCTAAATTCATAAATGTACCTAAAAACTGTTTGTTTAACAACGATTTGCCCAATACTGTTTGTATTTCATTATCCTTATACATATTACTCAATAAATTTAATATAACTTTTTTATCTACTTTCCCATCAATAATAGCTTCTTTTAGTAGGATGCATAAAGCATATCTGTAATTAGTATTGTAATCTTTTGTAATGTCATCAACAAATTTATCTATTTCTTTATTTTGATTGGCTTGTTGTTTTTGCTGGATAGCCAAATTTAAATAATATTTTGGATAATTCATTTTATCTAACTTCATAATATTATTTTTTTCAATATTATCTTCCTTAGAAAATTTAAACATATACTAATTCATTTCGTTTATTTACTATATTTACGTAAATAGTATATCATTCAATCCCAATAAAAACAATAGTTTCAAAAAAAATTCAAAAGAAAATTTTAAAATACTTTTACAAGAAAATTATCTCATTATAAACAATTTCCTCAGCATAATGTTTATAATTATTCATCAAACCAACCCACAATAGTTGATTTGTTTCTTTTAATTGCTCATTGGTATTATCTTGCTCAGCCATTGCCTTAATATTTGTTAAATTAGAAATATAAATATCATTTGAATAATTGAAACATAAGAATGTAATACCTTTAATAATTACCCTGTGTGGCTCAATGTAAGAAAGATTGGTTTTATCTATCTTTCTAATTGTGCCATTGATAAATATAGGTGTAATCTTTGCAAATTCACATATAAAGTCTAATCGTTGTTTTAAGGATTCTTCAAATTGTAGGGTTTCTTTAATTATTTTCATTTTTTTACCATCCTTCCATTTGAGATTTAGGATGATTTTCTTTTGCTTATTTCAAATAAGCAAAAAAAATCAACCAGATTATTTTCTGATTGATTTTTATATCTCATCTGTTCTTATAAAAGTTCGAATAGATTCGTCGTTGGTGCGGATGAAGGGACTTGAACCCCCACGTCGTTGACACTGGTTCCTAAGACCAGCGCGTCTGCCAGTTCCGCCACATCCGCATATTTACTTGACAAATGTTATTTTAGCACAATACTAATTACATTGTCAAGTATTTTACCAAAAATATTTAATTTATTTTATTCATAATTGAACATTTTTATGACTATTATTTTATAAACATAACTAAGACTCCACCCATCACACACACAATTGTTCCAAGCATTTTTAGCCCTGTTGTTGCTTCATTTTTATCACCAAAACTAAAATATTTTTTAGTAATCAAACGAGCATCATATATCATTATTACTCCTGCTAAAGCTATTAAAGCTCCTATTAATCTTCCTATTATTTGCCACATTTTTATCAACATCCTTTTAAATTTCTATTCTTGAACTAAATTTTTCTTTTACTAATTCATTTAGTTTTATATTTTTTTCTTTTTCAAGTAATGGATCATCTGCCATAATTTCCATTGCTATTTTTTGAACCTTTTTCAAAGTTCCCATATCTTCAAATAAATTTGCTATTTTAAATTCTGGAATACCATGTTGCTCTGTTCCAAAAAAGTCTCCTGAACCTCTTAATTCTAAATCTTTTTCAGATATTATAAATCCATCATTTGTCTGGCACATTACTTTCATTCTTTCTTTTGTTGTTTTTCCATTTCCTTCAAATTTTAAAATACAATATGATTGATATTCTCCTCTTCCAACTCTTCCTCTCAATTGATGTAATTGTGCAAGTCCAAATCTTTCTGCATTTTCAACTACCATAATACTCGCATTAGGTACATTTACTCCTACTTCAATTACTGTTGTTGATATTAATATTTGTATTTCTCCATTTTTAAATTTTTCCATTATTTCATCTTTTTCTTTTGCTTTCATTTTTCCATGTAAATATGCTACTTTGTAATTACTAAATGTTTCGTTTTTGTATTTTTCTTCTAATTCAATAACAGATTTTAATCCTAATTCTTCATTTTCTTCAACTAATGGACAAACAATATATGCTTGCCTTCCTTCATCTATTTGCTTTTTTACAAATGTATTTACTCTTTCTGTCATTTCTTTTGTAACTGCAAATGTTTCTATTTTCTTCCTATTTGGTGGAAGTTCGTCTATTATTGATATATCTAAGTCCCCATATAATATTAATGCTAATGTTCTTGGAATTGGTGTTGCAGACATTGCTATTATGTCTGGATTTTGTCCTTTATTTGAAATTGTTGCACGCTGTTTTACTCCAAATCTGTGTTGTTCATCTGTTACTACTAATCCTAAATTTTTAAATATTACATTTTCCTCTAGCATTGCATGTGTTCCAATTAATATGTCAATTTCTCCATTTTGTAATCTTTCTAAAAGTTCCATTTTTTTCTTTTTGGTTATGCTTGATATTAATAATTCACACCTTATTCCAAATTGATTTAATATTGATTCAAAACTCTCTAAATGTTGACTTGCAAGTATTGCCGTTGGCGCCATTATTGCTACTTGATATCCAGATTTTACTGCTTTATATGCTGCTATCATTGCTACAATTGTTTTTCCTGAACCTACATCTCCTTGTAATAATCTGTTCATTGAATGTGGACTTTCCATATCATTATCAATTTCTTCTAATACTCTTAATTGTGCTTTTGTTAAATTAAATGGTAATTTATTTATAACATCAGACATTTTTACATTTTTATCAAATTTTATTCCATTTCTATCTTTATCATAATTGTTTTTTAATTTTAATAATGCTAATTGTGTTATTAAAAGTTCTTCAAATACAAGTCTTTCTCTTGCCTTATTAAAGTCTGAAAATTCATGTGGAAAATGTATTCTTTCTATACATGTATTTATATCTAATAAATTGTTTTCTTTCAATACATATTCTGGTAATGTTTCGTCTAATTTTCCAAATACTTCTGTTAATCCATTTTCCATTATTTTTCTTAATGTATTTTGCTTTAGTTCATATGTTAATGGATAAATCGGTATTATTTTTCCTGTGTTTTTACTTTGATCTATTTCATCATAAACAGGTGAATTCATTTCAATTCTATTTCCTTTTTTGGCTACTTTTCCAAAAAATCTATATAATCTTCCTGGTGTAAATACACTTTTTAAATATCCTTGATTAAACCATGTTATATAACATGTTCCTGTTTGATCTTTTACTATTAGTCGACTTATTACCATCTTTCCTTTTCTATATTCTGAAATTTTTCCTGTTGGCATTGCTTCTATTAAAACTTCTTCTCCATCTTCACATTCATATATATTTTTTGGCTTGCTTCTGTCTTCATAGTCTCTTGGATAATATGTTATTAAGTCTTTTAATGTATATATTTTTAGTTTATTTAATAATACTTCTCTATTAGGACCTACTCCTTTTACATATTTTATCTCTTTATTTAAATCTACCATTTCTATGCCTTTTTCTTTTTTGAGTATATTTTACTATATAGATTTCTAAATTTCAAGGTTTTACAATAATAAAAGTGAATCTAAATTATATTAAACATTTATAATTTAAATCCACTTTGTTTTATTTATTCATTGACTTTTTCAAGTTCAATATCTTTTATCTCACCGTTTACTTCTATTCTTAAATAAAGAGGTGTTGTCTCCATACTTTTATTAAAACTACAATTTGTTGAATATTGATTATCTAAATATCTAGCTGTCCCTCTTTTGTATAAATTACCATTATTATCTACAATTCCTTTTATTATATCAATTTTCTCTCCCTTATATATAATGGTTGTTTGTGTATCTGTTACAATCATATTTTCCAATTCAAAGTTTTCTTCATTTTCTTTCAATTTATATTCATCATTAGTTCTATTATAAAATTTTTCTGATACATCAATTTCAAAATTCCATTCTATTTTATTTTTAGTTATTGATTTAAAATCATATTTTGCATCTGTAGCCATAGTATTATATCCAATATCATGAATATTAACATATAATTTTTTATTTCTAGGAAATCTATCATTTGGACTTGAAAGCAGAATTCTATAAATTACATGCTGTTCATTTTGGTATAAAGGCCCATCAAATTTTTGATTAGCTAATTCATCATTATTATTTAAATTGTGTTTTCTATAAAAATTATTTATATATTTTGTTTCTTTTAATGTTTTTATAAAATTTTCTGAAAAATAAGTTTTACCATATACATTTCCTTTTTCATCATATATTATAAATTTTGTAACTATTTTATTATTTTTTTCTAATTTCTTATTAGAAAAATCAAAATCAAGTTGAATACCAACTGCATTATCTGAAATAAAATAACTATTAATTTTACATCCAATACCTTTTACATATGTATATTCTGTATTTAAATTTTCTGCATATCCACTTTCAGTTGAATTTTTTACACTATCATTTTCTTGTCCAGTCAACGAATACCCATAATCAATATAATTAAATTCTTGCATTTTACTATATGCAAATAGTACTGTTCCACTTATTGCTGTAATAGATACTATTGCTGCAATAAATCTTTTTAATATAGTATATTTTTCCTTAGACTTATTTTCTTCTCTTTCTTTTAAGAAATTATTTATTGAAGCTTCTGTCTCTAATTTGCTAAAAATTCTTTTTTCTAACTTTTCAAAACTATTTTCCATATCCATTTTCCTCCAATCTCTTACTTAATTTTTTTCTTATCCTATGTAATCTACTTCTTATAATTAAATCATTTGTTTCTAACATTTTAGCTATTTCTTTACTTGTTTTATTATAATAATAGAATAATTTAAAAATTTTTCTATCTTTTTCAGATAAATTTTGGAGTTCTCGAAA
>ERZ824598.3418-NODE-3418-length-13721-cov-3.555905_pt1 | contig 13721 bp, 8 predicted proteins | sample MGYA00519934_ERZ824598 | MGnify/ENA primary metagenome ERZ824598 (study PRJEB31778, sample SAMEA3449177) | human gut metagenome | biome: human gut; feature: human-associated habitat; material: faeces | place: United Kingdom | collected 2010/2012 ... | reverse complement strand
AGCAGGATGTTCAGGCCCGTCTTGATCCCGGGTCCCACCACCAGAAGCTCCTTGTGGATCAGCTTCTGGATCGCCAGGCGCATCACCTGGATCAGGGGCGGCACCACGGTGGACAGGATGGCCATGCCTTGCGGGTACTTGTGGCCGCCGGCCTCTTCCGTCATGCCGGTCTCGATGCAGCCGTCGTGCAGGGCCGAACGGAAGATGCTGGGCACGATCTTTTCATGTGCCGCCGTGGACAGGTTGGAGTGGCGGCGCTGCACCAGCATGCCCGCCCTGATCTGCCGGCGGACGGCCTCGTACAGCTCTTCGTAGGTCGTGAAGTCATTGGCCTCGCCCGTCTTGGGGCCCAGCTGTTTCTTGGTGGTGGGATCCCAGCCATCGTACAGGGCCAGTTCCACGAACTTGGCGGCGCAGATGGCGTCCTCACCGGCGATGTACGAACCGGCCTCGGCCACACCGCTGGCCACGCAACCGAAGTTGGCCACGTTGCGGGCCTCCTCGATGGTCACGCCGTCAGGGCCGAAGTGCAGCAGATTGCGCGCCACACCGATGGCCGTATTCATGAACTGGGGCTGGCCGCAGCCCGTGCGCACCACGTCCACGGCCTTCATCAGATAGGCCTGGTCCATCATGGGCGTGTACCACAGGGCCAGCGTGGGCTGGATGTTCTGCATGCGGGCCTGCACTTCCATGATGACCATCTCGTAGTCGTTGCTGGCGTCCTTGCCGTCGGGCGTCAGGCCGCCCAGACCGATGGTCTGGCCGGTATGGCCGGAAAGGGCCTTCTGGTGGGCCATGCCGGAATAGGTGCCCAGTTCCGTATGACGGATGAAGAGGAAGCAGGTCAGCTTGTTGGCCTCGTCACGGGTGATGCGGCCTTCTTCGATGTCCTTCTTGTAGAAGGGATACATGAACTGGCCGAAGCGGCCCGGCGAGTTGGCGCAGCCCATCTGTTCGATCTCCACCAGCAGGTGCGCGAACCAGTAGGACTGGATGGCTTCGCGGAAGTTGCGGGCGGGGTTTTCCGGCACCCAGCGGCAAATGGCCGCCGTCTCCAGCAGTTCGGCTTTCTTCTTGGGGTCCGTTTCGGCAGCGGCGGTCTCTTCGCACAGATCGGCGTAGCGGTGCGCCCACTTGATGAAGGCTTCCAGGACGATCTTGATGCCCTGCAGGAAGGCCAGCTTGCGATAGTCGCCGCTTTCATGCTTGAGCGCGGCCATGCTCCGCTCCACGTCCGCCAGCACGCCGCGCGCGCCCTTGGTCAGGATCATGTTGTAATTGGCGCACCCGGAGCCCAGCGAGACGTTCATGACGTCATAGAGCATGCCGGAATTGATGTAGGGCCGGGGATCCACGCCGTACAGGCTCTTGTAGTTGGCGTCGGCGGTATCGCGGACGGTATGGCCCTTCCACTGCTTGTAGACGCCCATCATCAGTTCCTTGGTATCATCAGGGATGACGATCTCGCCCAGGGAGCAGATCTTGGCCATATCCATCTCGTCCTTGATCCAGTCGCAGCTCCACTCGGGATAGGCGTACAGACCGCAGCGGATACTGGTCAGCGTGCCCACCACGGGGTTCTCATCAAGGAAAAGTTTCTTGGTCAGCAGCAGGCGCTCCAGCAGTTTCGCACGGATCAGCACCGGCTCTTCCCCGAGGTTCTCCTCATAGACGGCCTTGAGCACGCGCAGGCGTTCGGGGTCCATCTGCTGGTTGGTATCGGTGACGATGCCCTTGCAAAGGCGGATACGGTCATCGGCCGTGGCCCAGTCCACGGCATAGGTACCGTGACCGGCTTTTTCCGCGGCGATACTGGCTTCTGTCCGTTGGGGGATGAACATGTCTGGCTCCTTGTGGAAATATGAGCAAAGGGAATGTGTCCACTCCCACCAGCAGGAACCGTGCCAGAATTAAAAATAAAAAATCTTTTTATCTCAGTATATTAACAAACAGTCCTTCCTCGATTTCCCGCCATATGTCTTTTTTGGAGACTTTACTGTCAACAAAAAAAGACATATTTCTCCTAAAGGAGACAACCGTCTTTGCCTGCGTACCGTGCCGGACGTTCCCCGCCGGTGCGCATCCTCCACAGCGGAAGGAGCCGGATATCATGTCCCATGAAGACTTCCTGCGATCCATCGACGTGAACATCGCCACGCTGGAGCCCCTGCATTCGGGCATCGCCATCTTCAACGACCAGGCCAGGCTGGTGTTCGCCAATACGGCCTATAAAAAGATGTACCACCTGGACGACAGCTGTCTGGGCCTCGATGCCACCGCCTTTTTCATCACGGCGCGGCAGGGCATCCTGGAAGTGCTGAAAACGGGCAAGGCCAATTCCTGCGCTTCGGTGACCGTCAACGGCCTGTACGGCGTCACCTACCGCTGGCCCCTTTTCGACCGGCAAGGGCGCATCGCCGGCTGCATGACGGAAAATATCTCCGTCTCGCCCCGCAAGAACAAGATCCACGAGATGCAGCACATCCTCGGCGAGCTGGAAGCCTATGACGGCTATTCCACGCTCATCTGCCCGCAGCAGAGCACGGAGCCCGTGACGTTCGACACCATCGTGGGAGAAAGTTCCGCCATGCGCATGCTCAAGGAAAAGGGCAGGCGCTTTGCCCAGCATGACGAACCCATCCTGATCCTTGGCGAGAACGGCACGGGCAAGGACATGGTCGCGCAGGCCATCCATGCCGCCAGTTCGCGCAGCTCTGGGAATTTCGTCACGGTCAATTGCGCGGCCATCCCGCATGAACTCATGGAATCCGAGCTCTTCGGCTATGAGGCGGGGGCGTTCACGGGGGCCCGGACCTCGGGCAAAAAAGGGCTGTTCGAACTGGCGGAAGGCGGGACCCTCTTTCTGGATGAGATAGGCGAGATGCCCTTCCCGCTCCAGGCAAAACTGCTGCGCGTGCTGGAAAACCACGAGATCCAAAAGCTGGGCAGCGGCACGCCACGCCATGTGGATTTCCGCCTGGTATCCGCCACCAACCGCAATCTCGAACAGATGGTCCGGCAGGGACAGTTCCGGGAAGACCTTTATTACCGGCTCAACCTCTTCGACCTGGTCGTGCCGCCGCTGCGCGAGCGCCTGGCCGATATCCCCCTGCTGGCCTATGCCATCATCACCAGTCTCCTGGGGCCGGAACGCGGCCATGCCATCCGCATCCACAAGGACGTCCTTTCCGTCTGCAGCGCGCATCCGTGGCGAGGCAACGTCCGGGAATTGCGCAACATCCTGACCTATGCGCTCTACTCCATGCAGGCTTCCGAGACCGTCCTGGGCCTGCACCATCTGCCGGAGCGTTTTTTCCACAAGGAGACCCGCGACCTGCTGCACGGTGCCCTGCGGCAGACCGGGACGGCAGAAGAAGCAGCTCCCGGCGCACCGGCACAAGCCTCCGAGCGGCTGGCGGACAACAGACGGGCCACGGAATACCGCACCATCACCGAAGCCCTGGAGAGGTGCGGCGGCAACAAGGCCAAGGCCGCCCAATTGCTGGGCATCTCGCGCAGCTATCTTTACAAGAAGCTCGCCGCGCTCCATATCGCCCGCCAGAAGCATGGTTCATGACGTCCTTGAGGAGAACGTCGCCTTCCCTCCGCCTGCATCAACCGCCGGAAAGGCAAACAGACGGCGCTTCCCATACCCCATCCGCCTGACGCGATACAAAAACAGCCCTCCGTCTCCTGATGCGGACGGCATTTTCACATTTCCAAGACCAAAGAGCGCCTCTCCCCTCAGGGAAAGGCGCTCTTGCTGCTCACTGGGCCACTCCGGCCCAGAATAAAAATTTTTGGAAGGATATGGGGGGAGCGTGAGGGGGGAGAAGGAGAACCTTTTTCCAAAAAGGTTTCCTTCTCCCCCCTTACAAAACATCCTTATTGCGGCAGCGGGCAAGGGGTCAGGAAGAACGCACGCTCTTCCTGTACCAGCGAGACGATCTCGCGCAGGCCTTCCAGCGTGGGCTGGCCCTTGTTGGCGGTCAGCAGGCCTTGCAGCTTCCTGACCAGGGCCGCGCGGGCCTCGCAGTCTTCCAGCCCCAGCATCCCCTTCTTGCCGAGGATCTCCAGGGCCTTGCCGTGCCGGGTGGCCAGGCCGGTGTGCACCTGATAGAGCGGCTCCAGCGTGTCGCTTTCCGCGGCGGCCAGCACCATGACCGAGGCCATGTACAGGCGCTCCAGATAAAGGCCGTACAGATGCGCGCCCAGCAGGCGCAGCAGCTGGTCGTCCTGACGGGCGGCCTCCAGCAGGCGGGAAAGCTCCTGCTGGCGGAAGCGCGCCAGGATGTTCGCGGATTCCTGACTGTGCGGGGCCTTGCGGATGCGGGCCATGTCCTTGCCGCTCAGCGTGGGCAGGGGCTTGCCCACCAGCTGCTGGAGCAGCTCGTTCTTCTTGGCAGCGTCGGACACGTCGCCAAAATAGAAGGCATACATCCTGTCGGCGGCCAGCATGCCGCTGAGCACGGCCAGCTGGTCCTGGCTGCCGTCCACGGGGCACATCTCGCCCGTGATGGTCAGGTCGGGCTGGTAGATGAAACCGGCCTTTTTGAGCAGGCCGATATCCTGGATGCTGTTCACGATGGCATCGCTGTCCAGCAGGGGGGCCAGCTCGTCCACCACATGGGCACGGGCCGGCAGGGCGGACAGGCAGAACACCAACAGGAGCAGCAGACGATACAGCAGCGCGGCCGCCGGCCTCCGGCCCGAAAGACCGGAGGCGACGACCGCGCCGGGCACGACGCCCACCGCTCCGCGCCCGGAAGCGCAGAGCATGGGGGGCGTGGCAACGGCGGACATCTTCATGACGTTGTTCCTTATTCCTCGTTGAGGGCTTCGCTGAAGCGCTGACGCAGGGCCTGCATCTTGGCCTTGGCGTCCAGCAGCTGTTCGGCACGGGCGCGTTCGCGTTCCACCACCTGGGCGGGAGCGCGGCTCACGAAACTTTCGTTGTGCAGCTTGCTCTGCACGCCCACCAGATCCTTTTCCAGTTTGGCCATTTCCTTGTCCAGACGGGCCAGCTCGCCGGCCAGGTCCACGGCGCCCTTGAGGGGCACGATGACCTGGCAGCCGCCCACCACGGAAGAGGCGGACGCCTTGGGAGCGTGCAGGTCGGCACCGATCTGCAGGTCTTCCAGACGGGCCAGGGTGGTCATCATCTGGCGGCAGCTTTCCAGCAGGGAGGCCTGGGCCTCGTCCACAGGATGCAGCATCAGGCCCACCTTGTGGCTGGGGCTGATGTTCAGCTCGGCCTTGATGGTGCGCACGGCCACGATGATGCCCTGCACCAGTTCCATGCGGGCGGCCTCGGCTTCATGCAGGCAGCCGGGACGGGCCGCGGGATAGAGCTCCAGGGCGATGTCCGTGGGCTGCTCGCCGGCGGGCACGGGCAGGGCGTGCCAGATCTCGGCCGTGACGAAGGGGATGATGGGATGCAGCAGGAGCAGCAGCTCGCGCAGCACCACCCACAGCACGTACTGAGCCACGGGCTTGCGGGCCTCGTCCTGCATGTCGGGCTTGATGAGCTCCAGATACCAGTCGCAGAACTCGTTCCACAGGAACTTGTAGCCCAGCTGGGCGGCGTCGTTGAAGCGGTATTCTTCCAGCGCCTTGTCCATGTCCTGCTTGACCTGCTCCAGACGGTGCAGGATCCACTGGTGGTGCAGGCCTTCCACGCTTTCCAGGGCCACCGGGGCGGGCGCGGTCTCGGGCAGGTTCATGAGGGCGAAGCGGGCGGCGTTCCACAGCTTGTTGACGAAGTGGCGGTAGCCTTCGATGCGGGCTTCGGACAGGCGGATGTCGCGGCCCATGGCGGCGAAGGCCGTCAGGGTGAAGCGCAGGGAGTCGCAGCCGTACTTGTCGATCATCTCCAGCGGGTCGATGACGTTGCCCGTGGACTTGGACATCTTGCGGCCGGTCTCGTCACGCACCAGGGCGTGCAGGTACACGTCGTGGAAGGGCACCTGGCCCATGAAGTGCTGGCCCATCATCATCATGCGGGCCACCCAGAAGAAGATGATGTCGAAGCCGGTCACCAGCACGCTGGTGGGATACCAGGTGGCCAGATCCTTGGTCTGCTCGGGCCAGCCCATGGTGGAGAAGGGCCACAGGGCCGAGGAGAACCAGGTATCCAGCACGTCCTCGTCCTGCTTCAGGTCAGTGCAGCCGCACTTGGGGCAGGAGCTGGGGTCGTGTTCGGCCACGATGAGCTCGCCGCACTGCGCGCAGGTCCAGGCGGGGATGCGATGGCCCCACCAGATCTGGCGGCTGATGCACCAGTCGCGGATGTTGTCCAGCCAGTGATAGTAGGTCTTGGCCCAGGATTCCGGCAGGATGCGGGTCAGTTCGGGCACGGCCTTGCGGGCGGCGGGAGCCATCTTGGTGGTGGCCACGAACCACTGCGTGGACACGTGCGGTTCCACCACGGTGTGGCAGCGGTAGCAGTGGCCCACGGAGTTGTCCAGGTCTTCCACGGCCAGCAGGTCGCCGGCGGCTTCGATGTCGGCCACGATCTTCGTGCGGCAGTCTTCCTTCTTCAGACCGGCGTAGGGGCCGGACTCGGCCTTCATGATGCCGTCTTCGTCGATGACCTGCAGGAACTCCAGATCGTGCTTCTTGCCCAGGGCCCAGTCGTTGTGGTCGTGGCAGGGCGTCACCTTGAGGGCGCCGGTACCGAACTCGCGGTCCACGTAGCTGTCGGCGATGATGGGGATCTCGCGGCCCAGCACGGGCACGATGGCCGTCTTGCCCACCAGGTGCTGGTAGCGCTCGTCCTCGGGATGCACGCAGATGGCGGTGTCGCCGGGGATGGTCTCGGGACGGGTGGTGGCGATGGTGATGCTGCCGGAGCCGTCGGCCAGATGGTAACGGATCTTCCACAGCTTGCCCTTGTGGGCCTCATGTTCCACTTCGTCATCGGCCAGGGCCGTATGGCAGCGCGAGCACCAGTTGATGATGTAGTCGCCTTTGTAGATCAGGCCTTCGTTGTAGAGCTGCACGAAGACCTTGCGCACGGCGGCGGACAGGCCTTCGTCCATAGTGAAGCGCAGGCGCGTCCAGTCCACGGAAGCCCCCAGGGCGCGGATCTGGTTGAGGATGCGGTGACCGTAGTCCTCGCGCCACTGCCACACGCGCTCGATGAAGGCTTCGCGGCCCAGGTCCTGACGGGTCTTGCCTTCCTTGGCCAGAGCGCGTTCCACCACGTTCTGGGTGGCGATGCCGGCGTGGTCGGTGCCGGGCACCCACAGCACGTTCTTGCCCTTCTGGCGGGCATGACGGCACAGCACGTCGATGAGGGTCTGGTTCAGGGCATGCCCGATGTGCAGGGCGCCGGTAACGTTCGGCGGCGGGATCACGATGGAAAAGGGTTCGCCCTGGGCATCCGGGTCGGGCGTGAAGGTCCTGTTGTCCTGCCAGTGGTCGCGCCAGCGCGCTTCCACGTCATGGGGCTCGTAGCCCTTGGGGAGGGTATCCGCCATCTTGCTTTCTCCATGAAAGGCGGCCATAGTACGCTGTTATGTGTGCCGCCAACCCTGTATGTATTCTGTGGGACGCGTCCCATATCTGGGGCCTTATGGTCTGGCGCGCCCTGTGCGCGCTGGGACTGCCCTGTCGTCTGGTCAAGGGACAAGACATAGCCAATGGCGCGCTTTTTCGCAAGCCATGCCCGCAGGGCACGCCCGGCAAGGCAGAGGAAGCGGCCCCGCTCCTGCTGGTCCCCGGCGGCAACGCCCGGCTCAAGGCACGGGCCCTGGGCGAGAAGGGACGCCAGGCCGTGCGCGACTATCTGGCCGAAGGCGGCCGTTACCTGGGCTTTTGCGGCGGCGCCGGGCTGGCCCTGAGCCAGCACCGCAGCCAGGACGGGCTGGGGCTCTGCCCCTGGGGCCGTGCGCCCTATCCCGAGCGTCTGCACCATCTCATCTCCGGCCATGCCCACATGCGCGTGCGCTCCTGCATGGCGCGCGATCTGCCCGCCGTGCGGCCGGACTTTCCCAAAGCTTGTCCGGACGGGGCCGCCCCCGATCCGCTGCGCCCGCCGCTGGGCGACGAGGCCTGCGCCCTGGTGCCGCCGCACTGGCGCGGCTGCGCCCACGGCCATGATGACGACTGCCGCTATTGCAGCAACTGCCGCCCGCCCCGGGAAGACGGCCATGTGCCGTCCCTGCCTGTCTGGTGGCCCGGCCGCTTTGCCCCGGAAGCCGACGAACGGGTCAGCATCCTGGCCTCCTACCGCCAGCCGGACACGGACTTCTGGCTGGCCGACCTGCCCCTGAGCCGCATCCCGGCCCCCGTCTTCGAAGCCTGGAAAGATCTGTACGGGGTCAATGTCTCGGCGGACTTTCTCGACGGCCAGCCCCTGATGGTGGCGGGCAATTACGGCCGGGGCCGCTACGTCCTCAGCTACTCCCATCTGGAGACCCCGGACAGCCCCGATGCCAACGCCTGGCTGGCCCATCTGCTGCGCGCGCTGGCCGGTCTTGCGCCGCAGCGCGAGCTGGTGCCCGCCTGGGACCTGCACCGCAAGGCCGCCTTCCGCTGGCCCGAAACGCCGCAGACGGCGCCCCTGTGCACCCTGCTACACGGCATGCGCGCCCTGCTGGATCTGGGCGTGGAACACAACCTCTTCTTCGAGCGCACGCCCTGGCTCTGGGGCTGGCGCCCCAGCCTGCCCGGCGCGGTCTGCAACAACCTGTATTCGTCCCTGCGCGTGCTTTGCGGCCTGCGGCCCGGCCCGGACACCCTAGCCGTCTGGGAAGGGATGCGCGCCCGCTTCGCCGCCCTCACGGACATCTTCCTGCCCGGCGCCGAAGGCTATCTGCTGGCCTGCCGCCTGCGCGAGACGCTCTCCCCCACCATGCCCGACGCCGTGGACCGTCGCGGCCTCACCAACCAGCGCGAGGCCCTGTTCGGCCATCCCATGACCGGGGGCGGCATCGTGGGCGAACTGCTGGAGATGACCGACGAGCTGCTCTACCGCGGCCAGCAGGAAGATGCCTGCGCCGCGCTGGACGATTAGCCCGGGCAGGGAGTTCCGCCCCGCTGCGTCCCCAGCGGGCGTGCCCTTCTGCCGTGCGGCCACGCTCCTTTTCCCCCTTCCCTACAGACAGCCCGCTCCCTGCAGCAGGAAGATGAACAGCATCAGGCTGACCATGCTGGCGGCATTGCTCAGCACGGCGGTCAGGGCCGCCTCTTCGGGCACGGCGCTGTAGACCTCGGCCAGCACCGAGGCCACCAGGGCCGTGCCGGTAGCGGACATGAGCACGCCCACGCCCAGCCAAAGCGGCGGCAGGCCCGCCAGACGCATGATGCCCCAGCAGATCAGGGGATGGATGCCCAGCTTGCATAGCAGGAGCCAGGCCTGCCGGATCACCGTATGCCCGCCGTTGCGGCGCAGGGCCAGCACCAGCTTCTGGCGCAGGTCGAAGCCCAGGGCCAGCAGCATGCAGGGCGCGGCCGTGCTGCCGATAAGCGCCGCGGCGTGATCCAGCGGCTGCCACAGCCCCAGCCCCGAGCAGGCCAGCCCAAGGCCCACCAGTGTGGCCAGCAGCAGGGGATTGCCCAGCAGGAACAGGCGCAGCAGCTTCCAGATACGCCCCCGGCCATCGCCCCAGGCCGCGGAACCCGCCAGACAGTCCATGCGGATCTGGGCCATGATGACCACCACATTGGGCGTCAGGGCAGCCAGACCGGCCACGACCATGGCTTCGTGATCGCCCGGCAGCAGGCCGGCCACGATGGGCAGCCCCACGAAGGCCGTATTGCTGGCGCTGCACGCCAGACCGGAGATGATGGCCGGGCCCGTGCCCCGCCGGGAAAAGAGCCTGTCCACGACATAGCCCAGCAGATAGCACAGCATCTGCGCCCCGATGACGCCCAGCCAGAAGCCGCCGTGGGCCAGATCCAGACGGCTCGCACCGGACAGGATATGCAGCATGAGCACGGGCAGGGCCAGCTTGAGCACATACAGGCCCATGGCCGCACCGGTGTTCTCGGGCAGCACGTCGGTCATGTGGACCGCGGCGCCCACGGCTATAAGCAAAAAGACGGGAAGAACGGCATAGAACGCTTCCATACGACACCTCCATAGGGACCGTAGTGTGGCTCTCCCGGAGGATGTCGCTTGCGGTGAGGGGAAAGATGCGCCTCTTTCATCCGCTTGTCCAGAAAATTGTTTGTTCAATCAAACATGATATAACTCATTGAAAAAGCCCGGTATCGACCGGGCTTTGTGTTGTCGGACAGGATATGCCGAAGGCCTTTCGGCGCCTTGCCCGCAGGCTGGGCCGGCGGGAGGTGGAAGGCTCCTCTGCCCCTGTCGCCAGAGCACGGCAGGGAGCCATGCAGGACGCATCAGATATGGCCCAGCAGACGCATCATCCAGATGAAGAAGCTCAGTGAGAACAGGCTCAGGCCGTTGGAAACCAGGGCCGTCAGGGTCGCTTCTTCCGGCCCGGCATGATGCACGTCGGCCAGCACGGGGACCACCAGGGCCGAGCCGGAAGCGGCCATGATGACCGAAACCGCCAGCCACAGGCCTTCCACACCCAGCGCGGCCAGGATGGCCCAGCACACCAGGGGCTGCACCACCAGCTTGCAGACCTGCAGGGCCGTCTGGCGCAGCAGGGCATGGCGGCCCGCATGCCGCAGGACCACGGCCAGCCGCTCCCGCAGGGTCAGGCCCAGGGTCACGAGCATGCAGGGCGCGGCCGTATGGCCCACCAGCTCGGCGGCCCTGTTCAGCGGATCCCACAGACCCAGCCCCAGGGCCGAGACCAGCACACCGCCCGCCATGCCCCAGAACACGGCATTGTACAGCAGCGAATAGCGCAGCACATGCAGCAGCACGGCCTTGCGCCCCTGCGGCATGGAGCGGGAAGGATCATGCGCAGCCAGCTGCACCTGCCCCACCACGAACAGCAGGTTGGGCGTGATGGTGAACAGGCCGGCCACGAACAGGGCCTCGGCATTGCCCGGCAGGGCGCTGGTGATGACGGGGATGCCCACGAAGGCGGCATTGCAGAAACAGCCGCCCAGGGCCGTCACGGTGGCCGTCGCGCTGTTATGGCGGGCCAGGATGCGGTCGGCCGCATAGCAGGCCCCGTAGATGAGGAACTGCGCGGCGATGACGCCCAGCCAGAACTGCGGATGCGCAAAGCTCTCCAAAGGCGCGGTGGCCATGATCTGGAACAGCAGCAGCGGCAGGGCCACGTTGAGGACATAGAGGCTCATGGTCTGATGGGCGTTCTCGGGCAGGGCCCGGAAGATGTCCAGGCAAACGCCCAGACCGATGAGCAGGAACACGGGAACAACGGCGGAAAATGCTTCGATCATGCCCTTGCTTATGCTTCTCCCGGACGGATGTCCAGAAGCGCGGGCTGCGACCGGGCCCCGCAAAAAAGGCCCGGAACAGCACGGGACCCCGTCGGGAAAGCGGCCATGCCGCCCTCCGGACAGGTCTTGCCTCCGTGCTGCCGGGCCATCTTTTCAGTATATCTGGGGCACAGGCCCCGGGCCTGTCCTAGGCCTGGCCGCCATGCGCATGACAGTCGCAGGCGGCGTCCAGGGACCCGCACTGGCGGCAGTGGGCCACCAGGGGCTCGAAGGTCTCGCTGTCCGGGAAATAGGCCAGCAGGGAGCCCTGCGACATGTCGAAATACCAGGCATGCAGCGACAGTTTGTGGGCGGCCACACGCTCCTGTATCCAGGGATAGGAGAGCAGGTTGTCGATGGAGACGAGGATGGCGGCCTCTTCGCAGTGGCGCTGCCGGTCGGCCGGGGTCTCGTCGCGCACATCATCGCGCATCCGCTCCAGGGCGGGCGCGGCCATGGAGACCCAGTTGGCCACGAAGCTCTCGTCATGTAGCGATTCGGGGTTCAGCAGGGCCTGGATGCCGCCGCAGCCGGAATGGCCCAGCACGATGATGTGTTCCACCTTGAGGTGATGCACCCCGTATTCCAGCACGGCCAGCACGGCATCCCGGCGCAGGGCGTCGTCGGCATGGGGCACGAGGTTGGCCACGTTGCGCACCACGAAGATGTCGCCCGGGTCGCAGCCCATGAGCAGGGCCGGATCGGCGCGGGAATCGCTGCAGGCGATGACGATGGCCTTGGGGTGCTGTCCCTTGTTCAGAGAGGTGTAGTAGTCGTTCTCCGCATCGAAGTAGAAGCGGCGGAAGTTCCTGAAACCGTCGATGAATTTCTCAAAGTCTTTCATTGTTCCCTCAGGGATGGCGCCCGCCCGTGCGGCGTACGGAGGCCGCCGGGCGGAAGAGACGAAAAGAGCCCCGGATGGACCGGGGCTCTCGGATAGCGTCAAAGACAGGGGCTACTGGGCCTTGGCTTCGGCCGGAGCGGCCTTTTCGGCGGCGGGCTTTTCAGCAGCGGGAGCGGGCTTTTCAGCGGGCTTCTCGGCAGCCTTGGCGTCCTGGGCGGCCTTGGCGGGAGCTTCGGCGGCAGGGGCTTCGGCCGCGGCGGGAGCTTCGGGCTGGGGGTTGCTCACGGACACGAAGTTGACCTTCTGCTTGTTCATTTCGTCCAGCAGGGCATTGGTCACGTCCAGGGCGGGGTCATAGGCCACGGCCACGTCCGTGCCCAGCACCACGCTCAGGCCGTTGGCCTTGCGGTAGTTGTTCACCAGACGTTGGGTCAGGTCCAGCAGCTGGCTGACCACGTTCTGCTGTTCGGCGTTGATGCGCTGCTGGCCACCCATGTAGATGGCCTGCAGTTCACGCTGCAGGTTTTCGTTCTCGGGGTCTTTGCCCAGGCGGGCCTGCACGTCGTCGATCTGCTGCTGGATCTCTTTCTGCATGCCTTCCAGGAAGCGGCTGGCTTCCTTGCCGGGTTCGCTGTCACGCAGCAGGCGGTTCATATCGACCACGCCGACCTTGACGGCGGGTTCCTGGGTCTGCTGGCAGCCGCTGACGGCGAGACAGAGGACGAGCAGGGAAAGGACGAGGAAACGAATACGCATGGGGAGTTCTCCTTGGATCATCCGCAGATGTGCGGTTTCAGTCTGAATGGCCTGCTTGTACGATGTTTTGTTCCGGGACTCAATACTTTTCCGCCGTCCCGCTCCGGCATGCCGTCCGGGACGGGACCTCGTGCAAGACGGCACGCGCATTGACAAAGGATGCGATATTGTTATTCTGGACGTTGTCCTTAATTTTATAAGATCTTCAGGGCGGACCTGCCGCCAAGCGAGAATTTTCGTGTCATACCACTCCCTGCGCACCCCGCGCGAAGCCATCACCGAGATCGTCAGACACGCGCCGCCCGAAGTGCGTCCTGCCATCATCGCCCTTATCCGGGCCGCCTACCGCTCCCTGAAGCGCGGCTATCAGCCCGATGTGCGGGCCGTGCCCCTGCGCAGCTGGCGCTCGTTGCTCCAGCTGCTCTCCTCCGTCGCCGCCATGCAGAGCGAGACGGAGACCCTGTTGCGTGTCTCCAACGACCTGCTCTCCATGGCCGACCATATGGCGCCCCCCGGGGAAGTGCTGCGCCAGAGCGCCGAGATCCTGGTCCATGCCCTGCATGCCGACCTTTACGTCTGCCGTCTGCGCAACCCCCAGGGCGAGTGGGTGGTACAGGCCGCCGCGCGTCGTGACGGCGGCGGCATCCCCATGGTGGTCCCCGCCTTGGAAGAAGGCATCCGCAACCACCCCGTCATGCGCACGGTCAAGGAAGGCTCGGCACGGCATGTGGTGTCCAACAACCTG
>ERZ824598.3413-NODE-3413-length-13746-cov-2.794610_pt1 | contig 13746 bp, 10 predicted proteins | sample MGYA00519934_ERZ824598 | MGnify/ENA primary metagenome ERZ824598 (study PRJEB31778, sample SAMEA3449177) | human gut metagenome | biome: human gut; feature: human-associated habitat; material: faeces | place: United Kingdom | collected 2010/2012 ... | reverse complement strand
CGTAACGGTCCGCAGCTGCTACAACACCGGCAGCGTGGCGGGCAGCACCATCGTGGGCGGCATTCTGGGCGGCGAGCGCGGCGAATACTCCGCCAACGCTCAGTACGGCTGCCGGGACCTGACGCTGGAGAACTGCTACAACGCAGGCGGCCTGCTGGTGGGCACGGCCACCGTTCGGGTGGGCGCGCTGGCGGGCTACCCGCTGGACGGCCGGTACTACACGGGACTGACGGTGCGCAGGGGCGCGTGCCGCTACGTCATGGGCTGGAAGTGCAGCCAGGGAGACAGCGTCCGCGAGAGTACGGAGCTGACGGCGGCGCTGTTTGACGGGCTGGTGGACAGCATTGGCGGCGTCAACAGCGGCTATCCCCTGTTTGACTGGCAGCTTCTGGAGCAGCAGAGCCGCGAAGAGGTGGTCAGCTATCTGAACGACCGCTATGAGCGGGAGATCAAGCCTATCGCCACCGCGGCCCAATGCCAGGAGATCGAAAGGCTGCTGACAGAGACGGCGGAGACCATCCGCACCGCCAAGACCACAGCAGAAATGACTGCCGCCTATGAAAAGGTGCTGGCGCGCATGAGCGCGGACGACCTGCTGGCGGCAGCAAAGGAAGCCGCGCAGAAGCAGCTGGATAAGCTGTATGGCAGCGCAAAGAAGAATTATAAGGATATTGCAGAACAGCTGAACAAGCTGTATGAAACACAAAAGGCCGCCATCGAGGCCTGTACCAAGTCCGCGGATACGGACACGGAGCTGGATCGGTTCTCTGCCGGTGTGGTGGATCTGCTGATCACGGCACGGGTCAAGACCGGCGTGACCATGAAGGAGCTTTCCGCCACGCTGCCGGAGGTGCGTCAGGTCTATGACGCCCTCACCGCCGCCCAGAAGCGGCTGGTGGTCAACGGCAGGGGCATCACCGATGCGCAGGTGCTGGTAACGGCCTACGAACAGAATTTGGACCTGCTGCGGCAGTGGGAGAGCGCCGACAAGGCGAAATACACCGCCGTGAAGTCCGGCATCGGCCGTCTGGCGGCGGATATCCGCAGCCAGCTGGGCGATTGCGCCGACGCATCGGGCATGACCGCCGCCCTCAACGGCTACGCCGCAGGGGTGGCCCGGCTGCTGCTGGACAAGCTGGCCTTCACCGAGGGTACGACCACACTGGGCCAGCTGCACAAAGCGTCGGAGGTGCTGACCCAGACATCGGAGGCCGTAAAGGGCCTGACCCGGGAGCAGCTGGCGCTGCTGCCTGCGGAGCAGGTGGCGGGCGTCAGCCGCGCCCAGCTGCTGCTGGCGGTCTACACCAGGGCGTCGGAGCAGCTGGACACCTGGCTGAAGAACGACAAAGCGTCCTACGCCGACGTGGCCCAGCGGCTGGAGCGTCTGGCAGACAGTGTCCGGCAGGAGTTGGAGCGCAGCGTGGATCGGGACAGCGCGGCCAAGGCGCTGGACCACTACTGCGGCGGCAGCGTGGAGGTGCTGATCTCCTCCATCGGCACGGTCAAACCCGTCATGCCCCCCACCGAGGCGGCTGCAGCCAAGACCCGCCTGCAGCGTGCCCGCACGGCCTACAACGCCCTGACGGCATCGCAGAAGGCACTGGTGCCCAACTACGCATCGCTGCAGGAGGGCGAGACGGCCTACCGCACCTACGAGAGCAATTACGCCGCGGCCAAGGCGGCGGAGAGTCTCATCTCTGCCATCGGCACGGTGACGGCAGACAGCGGCGATGCCATCCGCAAGGCTCAGGAGGCCTACGACGCCCTGACGGCGGAGCAGAAGCAGCTGGTGGACGCCAGGCTGGTGCAGCAGATGGAGACTGCCGCCGCCCAGTACCGGCAGCTGCTGGCCCAGAGCGCGGAGAACGGCGGGGAAACACCCTCCGCCGACGAGACAATGTCCGACGGCGTGAAGCCTGCGGACCGGATGCAGCCCACAGACCAGACCCGGCCGGAGCAGGAGCAGCCCTTTGACTGGAGCCTTGTGTGGCTGGGCGGCGGCATCCTAGCGTCTGCGGCGGCGATCGCGCTGATCCTCCGCTGGCTGGCGGCGGTGCGGCGCACCGAAAAGAAAAACAAAGCGTAAGTCCCGCAGGAGGGGGAGGTCTCGTGCCGCTCCCCTCCTGCGGCGGTTGCAGAAGGAGCGTGAAGCGTGAAAAAGAGACTGGGAGGCGTGATGCAGACCGCCATGGCCATACTGCTGTGTATGGCGGCGGTGCTGTGCGTGACGCGGCTTCAGACCGGCCATGCCCCACGGGAGGATGCCCGGGCGGCATCCCGCATGCTGTACTCACCCGGGGAGGTGCTGTACGACGGCGACCGCGTGACGGCCATGGACAGCGCCAACGACGCGGAGGTCCCTGAGGACGAGACGCCGTCGGATCAGCCGGACGCACCGGAAAGCTCGCAGCCTGACGATACCCCCACGCCGGACGCGCCCCCCGTGGACAGCGACACCGCGTCCTCGGACGGGCGGGACGGCATCGGCGACCTGCTGGACATCGCGGATAACGGCGGCGGCTCCGGCGGACAGACACCGGACCACGCCGCGCCGGGGGACGTTACCGTACCGGAGGCACCGGATGCCGCGCTGTATTTTACCACCAGCATCATCGACGGCGAGACCACGGCGGAGGAGACCTACACCTTTACCATCACCCACCAGCCGCAGCGTGAGCCCATCGGCCTCGCCGTCACCGTCAACGGCAGGGAGCTGCGCTATGCCGCACAGACCACCTCCGTGACGGTGCATCTGGCGGCGGGAGCCAATACCATCGTTGTCAGCGCGGACTATCGGGAGGACGGCGGCGCGCCACCCGCAGCTACACCGTCTACTACGCCCAGCCCGGGGAACTTATCATCGTGGCGAAGCGCACCTCGGACGGGCGGCAGCTGGGCGAGCTTGGCACCGTGTCGGAGGGTGCGCTGACCTTTACCGCCTGCGCCGAGCGGGACGGCAGCACCTATCCGGTGCAGTCCGTGGAGCTCAACGGCAGGACCCTCGCCGGCAGCGGCGGCAGCTACACCGCCGACCTGAACTCCGGCGAGAACCGCATCCGCGTCAAGGCAAGCTATCAGTCCTCCACCGCCGATGTGACCTATACCATCACCTACAACGCCAGCGCGTTTCAGATCAGCACCACCATCTCCGACACGGTCATCGACGACAGCACGGCCCAGAGCAGCGCGTCGTTCGAAAAGGTGACGGTGGACAGCCAGCAGTACAAATTCCGACTTCACCTGAACCCGAGCACCGGTAAGGAGTCCATCGACCGCATCCGTGTCAGCGACAGCACCGGCACCTTCTCCCTGACCCAGGACAGCGACGACCGGTATACCGTGGACATGGGCCGCGAGGACCGGATGCTGTACATCGACTACAAGGATTCCACGGGCCGGAGCAAGACCTATAAGTACCTGCTCCACTTCCAGCGGGGCGCGGAGGACACGCCGGAGGACCGCCAGCCCACCATCATCGCCCAGGTGGAGGCGGACGGCACCGTTATCGGTCTGACCAACGGTCTGACCATGAAAACGCCCGACCTCATCGTGCTGGTGGATGGCCGCAGCTGCAACGGCCAGCAGCTCTACGCCAACAACTATACCGTGTCGGTGAACGGCACGGTGGTGTCCGCACCCATCAGCCAGTCCGGCTACCAGTTCGGTTACACCGCCTACCTCTCCAACGTGGGGGCCAATACCATCACCATCACCGCCACCGATGGCGACGGCTACGCCGCCACCCGCAGCTGGACGGTGTACTACGAGGAGGGCACCGTCACCGTTACCGTCAGCGTGGAGGCCACCACAGTGGGCTTGGGGTATCTGGTGCCTCCCACGGAGGTAACGGTGCCGGGCGGCACGGACGCCTGGTCCATCGTGGAAAAGGTGCTGACGGAGAACGGCTACACCGTCAGCGTCCGCGGCAGCTATCTGTCCGCCATCCAGCGCAGCGGCATTTGCAGCGGCTTTTTCATCGATTCCGAACTGATGGATCTCATCATGGCCGACGGCATGGACGAGAACGGTGCGGGACTGGATCCCCAACCCTTCTCCATGGACAGTCTTGGTGAACTTGACTTCTACCGCTGGTCGGGCTGGATGTATTCCTATAACGGCAGCTATCCGGGCTACGGCATGAACGTCTGCAAGCCGCAGGACGGCAGCGTCATCCGCGTGCGGTACACGCTGGCTCTGGGCAAGGACATCGGCGGCTATTCCAGCGCCAACGGCAATTACGGCGTTTCCAGCGGCAACTACTATAAAGAATGGTAAGAGGAGAAAAGCAGATGAATACCAGCGTAGAAAAGATCCTGAATGAAGTGAAAAAGGTCATCGCCGGTAAGGACGATGTGCTGGAAAAGATCATGATGACGGTGCTCTCCCGCGGCCATGTGCTGCTGGACGACGTGCCCGGCACCGGCAAGACCACCACGGCGCTGGCCTTCAGCCGCGCCCTGGGTCTCCGGTATGGGCGTATCCAGTTCACGCCGGACGTGCTGCCCTCGGATATCGTAGGTTTCTCCATGTACCATAAGGAGAGCGGCAGCTTTGCCTATCAGCCCGGCGCAGTCATGACCAACCTGCTGCTGGCCGACGAGATCAACCGCACCTCCAGCAAGACCCAGTCGGCGCTGCTGGAGGCCATGGAGGAGTATCACGTCACCGTGGACGGCCAGACCCACAAGCTGCCGGACCCCTTCGTGGTCATCGCCACCCAGAACCCGGTAGGCTCTGCCGGTACGCAGCTGCTGCCTCAAGCCCAGCTGGACCGCTTCATGGTGCGGCTGGCGATGGGCTACCCCGATTTCGCCAGTCAGGTGAACATCCTCCGTGACCGCCAGACCGGCGACCCGCTGGAGGCGGTGGCCACCGTGTCCTCCTGCGCGGAGGTGCTGGCTATGCAGAAGGAAGCCCAGTCAGTCCACATGGCGGACGCCCTGCTGGAGTATGTCACCAGCCTGGCGGAGGCCAGCCGCAGCCACCCGCTGACGGTGCTGGGCGTCAGCCCTCGCGGCGCTCTGGCGGTGTGCCGCATCAGCAGGAGCCGCGCCTACATGGCGGGCCGTGACTACGTGCTGCCCGATGATGTGGCCGCCGTCTTTGCCGACGTGTGCGCCCACCGTCTCATCCTGTCGCCCAAGGCCAGGATCGCCGAGACCACCGCCAAAGACGTGCTGGCAGAGGTGGTGCAGCAGGTCCGGCGGCCCGACCACATCTGAGCGATGGCGAAAAATCGGATCGTTTTTATTGTATGGCTGCTGCTGTGGCTGGCAGCGTGGGCACGGGGCGTGGGCAATATGGCCGGCGGCATCCTGCTGGCCTCGGTGCTCTGCGCCGCGGCGGAGATCGCCGCGGCCTGCGCCCTGCGCAAGCGCCTGACGGCCCAGCTGTCCGCCGCTGTCTCCTGCCGCAAGGGGGAGGAACTGCCGGTAACGGTAACGGTGGCAAACAGCGGCCTTCTCAGCTGCCTGCGGGTGCAGGCAGACGTCCAATGCCGGAATCTGCTGACCGGCGAGGTGACGCATGCCGCAGCCTGCCTCCCTGCGGCAGGGCACGCCAAGGCCCAGACGGTATGCACCCTCCGGCCCCGACACTGCGGCAAGCTGGAGCTGACGCTGACGGCCCTGCGGGTCTACGACATGTTCGGTCTTGTGGGGGCGAAGAAGCCGGTGGGGCTGACAGCCCCGTCTCTGGTGCTGCCGGATGTCTGGCCGGTGGAGCTGACGGTGTCGGAGCGCCGGAGCCCCGACATGGACAGCAGCGAATACTCCATGTATCATCCCGGCAATGATCCCAGCGAGACATTCGCCCTGCGGGAATACCTGCCCGGCGACCGGATCAAAAACATTCACTGGAAGCTGTCGGAAAAGACGGATCACCTGCTGGTGCGCCAGCTGGGTCTTCCGGTAAACAACGCCATTCTGCTGGTGCTGGACAACACCGCTGATACCGCTCCCTCTCCGGAGGAGCGGGAGGCGCTGGGCGAGGCGGCTGTCTCCGTGTCTGCGGCCTTATGCGAGGCGGGCCTGCCCCATCAGGCGGCGTGGCTGGACCGCGAGACCATGGAGCCGCGGCTATGTGCCATCGGCGACACGGAGGAGCTGACGCAGGCCCTGTCCGGCCTGCTGTCGGCGGAGACGGAGCCGGACACCCGGACGGTGACGCGGCGTCTGGCGGAGACGCAGGGACTGGACTACGCCCACGCGGCGGTGCTGTCTCTGCGGTCGGAGCCGGAGGACCTGACCACCGCCTCCGGTACGCCCGTGACCCACGTGGCGGTCTCGACCGCCATGCTGCGAAGTAAGGAGGGGATCTATCTTGCGCTTTAATGGCGCCCGCTTCGGCGGACTTCTGACCGCATCCCTTCTGACGGCGGGGCTCATGACCCTGCTCATCACGCTGCTTTCCCTGCCGGTATCGCCCCTGTGGCCGGTGCTGCTGGGCGTTTTAGCGGCCACCGTGTGTCTGACGGAAGGCACGCGCCTCTCGTGGCTGCCTGACGCAGCATGGATGGCGGGCTGCCTGCTGACGGTGCTGGCACTGCCGGGTACTGTGACCAACGGTCTTGCCCAGCTGCTGGACGCGGCGGTGCAGACGTGGCAGCAGCTCCACGCCCGCAATTACACCAGCTTTCTGGCGCAGGACGACGGCGCCGCGGGCCTGACGGCGGTACTGTGCCTGCTGGGCGTGGTCTGCGGCCTGTGGTGCATGGCCTGCGTGCGCCGCCCCAGCGACCTGCGCTTCTGGCCCATGGCGCTGGTACTGGCTGCGGCGGCGGTGCTGTTTGCGCCCCTGACCGCCGTATGGTGGCTGCTGCTGGCGGCTTTGACGCTGCTTTTGCTCTACGCCGTGCGCTTCGGCGGACGGCATGCGTCCTCCGCCCCGCTGCGGGCGTGGCTGCGTCCTGCGGCGTTGCTGCTGGCCTGCGTCACGGCGCTGGGCTGCTGGAACGGCGACGCCGCCCACCCTGCCGCCGTGGATACCGCCGCCCGCTGGACAGCGGCACGGGCGGATATCCTGCGCTACGGCAGCAACGCCGCCGCAGGTCTGCCGGAGGGCGATATGACCGGCATCGGCCCCCGCCGCACCACGGAGGACACCATGCTGGAGGTCACCATGACCCAGCCGATCTCCTACTACCTCCGGGGCTTCGTGGGCGAGACGTATGCCAACAGCCGCTGGAGCACGCTGGACAGTAAGACCCTCAGTGAGGACGCGGATACCTTTTACTGGCTGCATCAGGACGGATTTTACGCCCAGAGCCAGCTGACCACAGCGGCGCAGGCCGGTGTGTCGGACGTGCTGCGCTATGACAACACCGTGACGGTGCAGAACGTCGGCGCGTCGGGGAAGTATCTCTATGCGCCCTATGAGCTGCTGGCGGACAGCGATGTGCTGGATGCGGCGCAGATCGGCGACCGTACCCTGCTGGCCAGTGGCCTGCGGGGACAGCGTTCCTATAGCTTCCACGCCAGCGACAATATCATCACCCAGTACCAGCGGCTTGCTGCGGCACTGCTGGAGGAGACGGAGCAGACCAATGCCTTTCTTAATACAGAGGCGGCCTATAACCGCTTCGTCTACGACCACTATACGGACATCCCCGATGATATCCGCGGTTTTCTGGAGGAGAAGCTGGGCGGCTATGAGAAGGACGCGGGGCAGGTACACTTCGATTACCAGCGGGCCAAGCAGAACATCCTGTTCTATCTGACCACCTACATCACCTATGAGGAGAATGTCCTGCCCATTACGGGCGGCGACTTCGCCCTGACTTTCTTGGACGGCACCCAGAGCGGCTATGACGTCCACTACGCCACTGCCGCGGCGCTGATGTTCCGCTATTACGGCATCCCCGCCCGCTATGTGGAGGGCTTTCTGGTAACAAAGGACGATGCAGCCCATATGACCGCGGGCCAGACGCTGCCGGTGGACGGCAGCCGTGCCCACGCATGGGTGGAGTACTATCAGGATGGCCTTGGCTGGCTGCCCTTTGAGGTCACGCCTCCCTATTTCTCCGCCATGGAAAAGGCGGAGCGGTACCAGAGCATCTCCGGTCTGGTGGGTCAGGCCCCGCTGGAGGACACACCGGAGCAGCCGGACGACACCGACGCCCGGGACCCCGTGACAGAGGCACTGCGGGAGCTCTGGCTGAAGCATGGCATGACCGTACTGCTGGTGCTGCTGGTATCACTGGCCGTGGTACTGGCGGCGGTGCTGCTGGGCCGTATCCTGCGGGAGCGGCGGCGGACACGGCAGCGGAAAGCGTCGTTTTTCGGCGCGGACGCGGCGGCCGCCATCGACGCCATCTTCCGCTATACGATGGATGTGCTCCGTGCCCGGGGCATGGCGGCGCGGAACTGCCCGCCGGAGGACTATGTGGCCTATATGGATCAGGACCTGCGGGAGGACTACCTGCTGGCGGCCCGACTGTGGCAGGAGGCCCGCTTCCGGGGCCGGCCCATGACGGAGGAGCAGCGCCGTCGGGTACTGCGCCTGAAGGACGAGATCTGGCGGCGTACCTGGCACAACGCGGGGCTAAGGCAGCGCCTGCGCCTGAAATACGTGGAATTCCTGTAAGGAGGGGATCGGATGAAACAGAGTATAGCGGCCCTGCTGATGGCAGTGCTGGTGCTGCTGACCGCCTGCGGCACGCCGTCCCAGCCCGACCAGCCGGACGGTACAGAAACTTGGCGCGAGGCATATGAGGAAACCGGCGCCTATTTGCAGGCACAGACCGCACCAACGGCGGGCTCCATCGGCGGGGAGTGGGCGGTGATCGGCCTGAGCCGCGCGGGGCTGCTCAGCGACACGGCGGCCCGGAGCTACGAGCGGAGCGTGGAGGATTACGTGCAGCAGGCGGGCTCCGTGCGGCTGCACCACGCAAAATCCACCGAGAATTCCCGCACCATCCTGGGGCTGACGGCCGCAGGCTGCGATGCCGCCAACGTGGCGGGCGTGGACCTGACGGCGGGTCTGAGCGATATGACCTTCGTCCGTGCCCAGGGTCTCAACGGCCCCATCTGGGCGCTGATCGCTCTGGACTGCGGGGCTTACGATATCCCGCAGTGCGCCGACGGCGAGGAGCAGACCACCCGCGAAGGCCTGGTGGCGGAGATCCTGTCCGCCCAGTGCGCCGATGGCGGCTGGACTCTGATGGGCGACGTTTCCGACGTGGACATGACCGCCATGGCTTTGACGGCTCTGGCATCTTATCAGGAGGAGACAGACGTCAAGGCGGCAGTTGACGCGGCGCTGACCTATCTGTCCGGGGTCCAGCAGGCGGACGGCGGCTTCATGAGCTGGGGCGAGAGCAACAGCGAGTCCTGTGCGCAGGTGATCGTGGCCCTGACGGCGTTGGGCATCGACCCCGCATCGGATGAGCGCTTCCTGAAGGACGGCGCGTCCCCGTTGGACGGCCTGTGTGCCTTTGCCTGCACCGGCGGCGGTTTTCGCCACAGCGCCCGGCAGACGAAGCCGGATGGCATGGCCACGGAGCAGGGCTTCTACGCCCTGACGGCCTATGACCGCTTCCGGCAGGGCAAGACGCGGCTCTTTGACATGACGGACATCGCATGATGCGGCACACCGCCGGTCCCCGCAGGGGCCGGCGGTGTTTTTTTATGTGCCGTGATTGCATAAGCACACGCTTTATGGTATGCTAAAAGTACCCGATGGGGCGAAACAGGGGAGCGCCCCCAAATTGCAGAAAAAGGAGAAAGACTATGGGACTTATCAGAGCGGCGATGGGCGCGGCCGGCGGTACGCTGGCTGACCAGTGGAAGGAATATTTTTATTGTGACGCCATTCCCGAGAATGTGCTGGCGGTAAAGGGACAGAAAAAGACCACCCGACGCTCCAGCAACCGTCACGGCGATGACAACGTCATCACCGACGGCTCCGTCATCGCGGTGGCGGACGGCCAGTGCATGCTCATCGTGGACCAGGGCAAGATCGTGGACATGTGCGCCGAGACCGGCGAGTATACCTACGACATGTCCTCGGAGCCGTCCCTGTTCTGCGGCAGTCTGGGCCAGGGCCTGAAGAACATGTTCGGCACCATGGCCAACCGCTTTACCTTCGGCGGCGAGGCCCCCAAGGATCAGCGCATCTACTACTTCAACACCAAGGAGCTTATCGGCAATAAGTACGGCACGCCCAGCCCCGTGCCCTTCCGCGTGGTGGACCAGCGGGCCGGCATCGACATCGACGTGGGCATCCGCTGCTTCGGCGAGTACAGCTACCGCGTCTCCAACCCCATGCTGTTCTACACCAATGTCTGCGGCAACGTCAGCGAGGACTACACCCGCGACCGGCTGGACAGCCAGCTCAAGACCGAGCTGCTGACGGCCCTCCAGCCCGCCTTCGCCAAGATCGGCGAGACCGGCATCCGTTACTCCCAGCTGCCCGGCCACACCATGGAGCTGGCCGACGCCCTCAACGAGGTGCTGAGCAAGAAGTGGCGCGACCTGCGGGGCATCGAGATCGTGTCCTTCGGCATGTCCAGTGTCACCGCCGATGAAGAAGACGAGAAGATGCTCAAGGAACTGCAGCGCAACGCGGCCTTCATGGACCCCACCCGTGCGGCGGCGCACCTTGCAGGCAGTCAGGGCGACGCCATGAAGGCGGCGGCGGCCAACAAGGGCGGCGCGGCCATGGCGTTCATGGGCATGAACATGGCGGGTCAGGCCGGCGGCATGAATGCACAGGACCTGTACGCCATGGGTCAGCAGCAGACCGCCCAGCCGGCGGCGTCCCAGCCCGCAGGCTGGACCTGCTCCTGCGGCCATACCGGCAACACCGGCAAGTTCTGCGGCGAGTGCGGCGCGCCCAAGCCCGCACCGGCGGGGGAATGGAAGTGCTCCTGCGGTGCGGTGAACACCGGCAAATTCTGCGGCGAATGCGGCAAGCCCAGACCTGCCGACGAGTGGACCTGCTCCTGCGGCAGCGTCAACAAGGGCAAGTTCTGCGCCAACTGCGGCAATCCCCGTCCCTGACACCGTGTGACATGTGAAAGGAGAAGACTATGCAGTTTATCGATTACTATTATTATGAGTACCAGACGGCCCCCAGCCCCTTCGCCAGCTTCCTCTCCCTGCTGCTGGGCGTGGCGGGCATCGTGGCCTGCTGGCTGCTGTTCAAGAAGGCGGGCAAGCCCGGCTGGGCCTCCATCGTACCCTTCTACAATGTCTATACCATCTTTGAGATCACCTGGGGCAGCGGCTGGCGTTTTCTGATGCTGCTGATCCCCATCTACAACATCGTCCTGGGCATCCAGACCTGCATCAAGCTGGCCAAGGCCTTCGGCAAGAGCGGCGGCTTTGCGGTGGGCCTGATCTTCCTGCCCTCCGTGTTCACCATGATCCTGGGCTTCGACAGCTCCGTCTATCTGGGCGTCCCCGGGAAGGGCGGCTATCAGCAATCTGCACCCAATCAGGATTACGCCCCTCGTCAGGACTATGCGCCCCGGCAGGACACCGGCTTCCGGCCCACGTTCTGCCCCAGCTGCGGCGCCAAGCTGGAAAATGACGGCAGCAAGTTCTGCCAGAACTGCGGACGGCCCCTGTAAGGCCGCCCCGGTCAGACTGTGAGAGGGAGGAAAATCATGGCATCCCAAGTGACCAACTATAAATGCCCGGCCTGCACCGGCCCGCTGCACTTTGTGGGCGCGTCCGGCAAGCTGGAGTGCGACTACTGCGGCGCGCAGTACGAGGTGGCGGACATTGAAAAGCTGTACGCCGATAAGGAAGCCGCCGCAGCAGCGGCGTCCGAAGAGGCGGAGGCCAAAGCTGAGGCAAACCGCCAGAAGATGGCGGACATGGAGTCTCAGGGATGGGACACCTCCGGCCTGAGCAGCGACTGGGGCGCGGAGGCCGACGGCATGAAGGCCTATAACTGCCCCTCCTGCGGCGCGGAGCTGATCTGCGACGCCTCCACCGCCGCCACGTCCTGCCCCTACTGCGGCAATCCCACCGTGGTGCCGGGCCAGTTCAGCGGCGCGCTGAAGCCGGACTTCGTCCTGCCCTTCAAGCTCAGCAAGGAGGACGCCGTGGCTGCCCTGAAGAACCACTATAAGGGCAAGCCCCTGCTGCCCAAGGCGTTTACCAATGGCAACCACATCGAGAAGATCCAGGGCGTGTATGTTCCCTTCTGGATGTTCGACGGCCAGGCCGAGGGCACTGTGGACTACGAGGGCCTCATCCACCACGAGTACGAGACCTCCGACTATGAGGTGACGGAGACGGAGCACTACGACGTTCACCGAGGCGGCTCCATCTCCTTCGAAAAGGTGCCCGTGGACGCGTCCAGCAAGATGCCCGATGACCACATGGACTCTATCGAGCCGTATGACTACACCGATCTGAAGCCCTTCTCCACCGCGTACCTGCCCGGCTTTCTGGCCGACAAGTACGATGTCAGCGTGGAGGACAGTCATGACCGGGCCGACGGACGCTGCGCCGCCTCGCTGGAGAGCGCCCTGCGCCGCACGGCGGAGCAGTACGACAGCTGCATCCCCCTGCGGCAGGACATCCGGCTGCGGCGCGGCAAGGTGCATTACGCCCTGCTGCCTGTCTGGATGCTCCACACCAAGTGGAAGGGACAGGATTTCCTGTTCGCCATGAACGGCCAGACCGGCAAGCTGGTGGGTGACCTGCCCACGGATATGGGCCGGTTCTGGACGATCTTCGCCGCCGTGGCGGCACCGGTGGCGGCCATTACCGCCGCCATCATGATGCTGGTATAAGGGAGGCGGCGCGATGAAAAAGAGAATTTCTACGTTCCTGCTGGCTCTGCTGGCAGCACTGACGCTGACCGTCCCCGCATGGGCGGAGACCCAGCCCGGTGACGCCCTGATCTACGACACGGAGAGCCTGCTCACCGACGGCGAGCGCCAGCAGCTGGAATCTCTGGCCGACCAGATCACCTGGCAGTACGACTGCGCGGTGTACGTGGTCACCATCTACGACTACGAGCAGTACGCCGACGGCGTCTACGAGGCCGCCTGCACCATCTACAACGACTACGACTTCGGCATCGGCGAGGACCGCGACGGCGTGCTGCTGCTCCTGAGCATGTACGACCGCAGCTACAGCCTGTATGTCCGCGACGGCTACGCCCAGAGCATGATCGGCAGCTATGCCCAGCAGCAGCTGGAGGACAGCTTCCTGGACTATCTGGGCGATGACGACTGGTACGGCGGCTTTCATACCTATCTGACCACCTGCGCCGACATGATGCAGCAGGCATCGGAGGGCCATGCGGTACGCAAACCTCTGGGCAAGGTGATTTTCCCGGCGCTGCTGGTGGGCTGCGGTGTGGCGCTGGCGGTGTGCCTGGTGCTGAAGGGCAAGATGAAGTCCGTCCGCCGCGGCGCGGAGGCGGATGTCTACGTCACCGCCGAGGGGCTGAACCTGACGGAGCGCTCGGACATTTACACCCACACCACCGAGACCCGCCGCAAAAAGGAGAAGAACGACTCCCACAGCGAGTCCGGCGGAGGCGGCTCCGGCCGCAGCGGCCACTTCTGATAAAAAAGAGGACTGTCCATCGGACAGTCCTCTTTTTTGCGCTTTTTTGAAAAAACAGGGGGAAAAAGCACGATACTATGCAGCCAGCTTATTGGAATCGCACAAAAACGGGTGTATTCTATCGTTGTAATGACCTGCCGGCACATACCGGCGGAGATCATAAAGAAAAGGGGAGTTTCTGTGAAAAAACGTATCCTATCCATCCTGTTGGCGG
>ERZ824598.3390-NODE-3390-length-13853-cov-2.474634_pt1 | contig 13853 bp, 13 predicted proteins | sample MGYA00519934_ERZ824598 | MGnify/ENA primary metagenome ERZ824598 (study PRJEB31778, sample SAMEA3449177) | human gut metagenome | biome: human gut; feature: human-associated habitat; material: faeces | place: United Kingdom | collected 2010/2012 ... | reverse complement strand
CTGCAGGGCCCCATGGGGCAAGGCAAACCGCTTACTGCCGGCATGATCATGCAGGTGGATGCCGAGGCCAGGAACATTACACTCGTGACCAGCAACTTTATTTCCGGCATTTCGCCAGACGGTGCACCGACAGAGCATAATTTGGATAACGCCATTGATGCATATATTAATCAGATGCACGAAACGGCCTTATCCCCCGGCAGCGACATGAGTGCCTTGCGCCATGAAATCAAGGACGCTGTTGCGAAGGATCTGCTTTCCGGCCGTCTTGCCCTTGGCAGTGAGGAGGAAATGTTTGAGGCCGTGAGCCAAGGCAAAGTGGGAGGCATACGCTACATGCTCTCCAGGGAGAGCAGTCCTGCTGCGCCGGAAGGACTTCTGTCCCGCACTCCGGGTAATCTGGAAGACAAGTGCCGCCTCTGTGCTCTGACAGCAGCGGGAGGCACCGATGATAGCTCCCTTATCTTCTCCAGTTTGTATCTTGGCAGGATGCGCGAACTGCAAAACGGCGGCCCACTGACCCGCTCGACCATCTGGCAGGCATGTTTCAGCGGCGAGGCTCTTCCGCCAGCGGCGGACAACCCACGCGATTTTGCTGACGCTTTCAAAGCCAGGCTGGAAAAACTAAAGGAGACCCAGTGCGAAGGGCTGCATAACTGGCGTGGCGGCGGCAAGATGGATAGCGTAACCCATGCACTTTTCCAGCTGCCGTATGAAATAATACACGCAGCTCAACATGAAGGCAGGGATACAGACGTGACTATGCGTCTGGAAAGCCTGGATAATATTACCCTCGCGGCCAAAAACAGAGATAATGGCGCGAACCGTGAGACGGATTTCAGAATGTTTACCGAATGCGCCGGATTGCAGTTAGCATTCAATGGCGGCCCGCTCACCTTCACGTTTCACCAGGCCAACAACGCCAACACCACGCTGAGCATGAAAACAAGAGAACACATGGTTGCCAGAGCTTGGACCGAGTTGCGCAATATTGTGAATCGTGGCGAGAACCCGGAAAGGCGATGCCGCTCTAGGCGATCGTATCCGTGATTTTGTGCGCGATTTCGACGCACAGGTGAATCAATTGGCACCCGGCATCTCAGAGGCGCAACGGCGAACTCTGAGCGGAGCCATGAGCCAGAACTCCAACTTTCTGCTGCGCCGCTTGGAGCAGGCCGTGGGGCACTCGCTGGATAGCAGCAACGCCAGATATACTTTTGACATAAGCCGCACGAGCAGCGGTGATATCCATGTGCGCCACTCTACCTGGACGCGACCGGAAGGCAGCGGAGAGGATAGCTATACGGAGCGCTCCCATCTCACTATCACGATCCATCCGGATGGATCCATCGACGGCACTGCGCCAGTATTCGTCTCAGCGCTGAATGCCGGATAACAATCAAATGCCTACAGTTTCCAGCCTCTAGGCTTATTCAAATTGCAACCACCGGTAGCCTGCCAACAGGCTAAAGCCTTAAACAGTAATTCCGTCTGGCCTGCGCCAGACGGAATTTTTTATTAAAACTATTTTTAATAAAAAGAAAAAATTTCCCAGATGTTCGCCTGCGACAGCCTGGAGTCATCTGCGCGGATGCTTTCTCTCAATGATCAGGAGCAAATGGGCATAGCCGGTTTCAGCAGCGTGAGATAGCATCCGTACAAATACAAACTTATGCGGAGCATCAGGATGGAAACACAGCATATGCAAGCAACCTGGCTGATCACAGGATGTTCGTCAGGTTTCGGCAGGAACCTTGCCGAAACGGCCCTGGAACAGGGCAAGCAGGTCATTGTCACAGCAAGGACACCGGAAACGCTGGAGGACCTCGTCCGACGATTCCCAAAAACTGCGATCGCAGTGCACCTTGACGTTACGAACGACACCAGTGTGGCCGCCGCTGTCAAGAAGTGCAAGCCGCTTTCCGGCTGTATCGACTGCCGCAAATGCGTGGAGCGCGGCGTTTGCGTTTTCGATGACCGTGTGAATGAATTCCTTGGCATTGCCGCCAACTACGATGGATATGTGTTCGGCAGTCCTGTCCATTGGGGTGCGGCCGGGGCTTAAATTGATTACTTGAAATATGTCAAAAAATATGTAAATATGCTCTTTATGAGTAGATTATATACGATAGGTGAAGCAGCGCGATTGCTCGGAGTGTCCATTTCCACCCTTCGCAGGTGGGAAGAGCGTGGAAAACTGGTTCCTGAGCGTACAGTCGGCAAACACCGTCGATATGACATTACAAAATTCAAGCCTGAGCTGGCAATTGCGGATACCGCCCGCATGACCATTGCCTATGCCCGGGTCTCCAGCCATGACCAGCGGGAAGATCTTGAACGGCAGAAGCGGGTACTCGAGCTCTACTGTGCACAACACGGCTGGAACTTCACGCTGCTTTCCGATCTCGGTTCAGGAATGAACTACCATAAAAAAGGATTGCGCCGTCTATTGGATGCCATCCTTTCCGGGAATGTCGGACGGCTCGTCATAACCCATAAAGACCGGCTGCTCAGATTTGGCGCTGAGCTCGTATTCGCCATCTGCGAAGCAAAAAATGTTGAAGTCGTCATCCTCAACCAAGGGGAAGAATGCTCTTTTGAAGAAGATCTTGCCAAAGACGTCCTGGAGATGATCACTGTCTTTTCCGCCAGACTTTACGGCAGTCGATCCCACAAAAACAAAAAGCTTCTTGAAGACGTCAAAAAAGCAGTCGAGGATAATGCCCTGTGCTGATGGCCCACAAGATAGCCCTTGACCTCAACAATCATCAGCGAACGTACATGATGCGTGCGGCAGGTGTTGCCCGGTTCGCATATAACTGGGCTCTTGAACAATGGGGCATCCAGTACAGGGCATGGCGCGAGGACAACACGCTTCCAAAGCCTTCCCAGTTTTCCCTTCGCAAACAGCTGAACGAGATCAAAAAAGAAAGCTTCCCCTGGATGCTCGAGGTGACAAAGTGTGCTCCTCAACTGGCGATCATCCAGCTGGGAGAAGCCTTCAAGAACTTTTTCGCGCATCGTGCCGCCTATCCGAAATTCAGGAAGAAGGGCGTACACGACAGGTTCAGCATTTCCAATGATCAGTTCGCCGTGCAGGGAACACGCATACGGATCCCCAAGCTTGGATGGGTCAGGATGCGTGAGGCTTTGCGATTTTCCGGGAAGCTCGTATCGGCCACTGTTTCCCGCATGGCCGACAGGTGGTTTGTGAGCATCACGGTGGGTACGGAAGACAGGCGACAGCACCGCAACGAGAACCAAGAAGCGGTTGGTGTCGATCTTGGAGTATCAGCCCTTGCGACGCTCTCCACAGGAGAAGTGATACAGGGACCGAAAGCTTACAGTAAGCTTGTCAAAAGGCTCGTGCGACTCTCACGAAGCCTTTCGCGAAAAGAACGTGGATCCAAGAATCGTGAAAAAGCTCGACGGAAGCTCGCCAGGCTCCATGCCAGAATCGCCAATATCAGGCAGGAAGGACTACATCAGCTTACGACATCTCTGGCCAGAAGGTTTTCCATCATAGGAATCGAGGACCTGAATGTACGCGGGATGCTGAAAAACAGACGTTTATCCAGATCCATAGCAGATGGCGCCTTTTATGAGTTCCGTCGGCAGCTGGAGTATAAAAGCAGTCTATACGGCGGGACAGTTGTTGTGGCTGACCGCTGGTTCGCCAGCAGCAAAACATGCTCGGACTGTGGTTACCGGCTGGAAGCCTTGCCTCTGTCTGTGCGTCACTGGGTATGCCCCGAGTGCGGAGCATACCATGATCGTGACGTCAATGCTGCCATCAACTTAAGAAACAATGCCGTGAGTTCCACGGTGCAAGCCTGTGGAGAGGAAGGCTCTGGCTTTCTTTTCGGAGAAAGTGAAACCGGTCTCAATGAAGCAGGAAGTTAGCATTGAATCTATTTGTCTAGTTATAAATAGATTTGAGTAGGTATAACAGAACGGCTCGGCTGTTTAGTCAGTATTCACGCGACCGCAATTGATGGAGATTTCACGGGCAGGTATTTTCAGCTAGTTATGCAGCTTTTGTGACCAAGTTTGTTCGTGAAGGTGGCGCTGGACTGAAAGCGACGGATACGAGTCTGGCTGAGTTCAGCGCCCGCTCCCATGCTCTTTATGATTATTTAAGAGAACCGTACATATACATCAATTAATAATCTCCCAATCACGATTCTTACAATCTGGGCAATCATATCTAAAACTAACCCATTCAGCAATTTCATTTGAAAATTCAGCCATTGCTAATCCACCGGCAACTATTGCACAACATATAGGCAACGCTAGTCCTGTCCCAACAAATATATATGCTACCCAAGCATAGAAACCAAATCCAGAAACAGCCCCTCCTAATATTTTAAAGAAAAATCTTTTATTTATCGTCTCTTTATATCCACATCTTTTACACCTTATGTACATAACTATTCTCCAACATTTTTTCGTCATACATATCAGACGTATTATTATAAAGCTAAAAAATAATGCACTCATATTGCCTAAATAATGACATACTTATATCATTTTTCTATTTTACCATATTAGCTATCAACATTCATAAAAAATACTATAAGAGCAGACTACCCAAGCAGCTGATTAACTTTCTTCTCAGCATTCGCCGTCACTTCATCGTCAACGTACATGGAAACTGTAATAAGCGCTGCTGCGAGTACCCCAAGATCATCAACGTAGCCAGCTGCCGGCAAAATATCCGGAACAATATCAGCAGGAAGGATGAAGTACCCAATCGCTCCCATAATCGTACCCTTGGCCCAAACAGGGACGTCAGGCTTGCCTAGCACATAATAAAGCTGGAATGCCTTGAGCAAAACTTCTCTACCGGCCATGGCAGCACACCGACTAACCTTGTCCATAAAGGATTCATTCGAATAATATTCCTCGTATTTCTTTATATCCGCCATGCCTTTCCTCCGATATTTTTCCAATCTATAACATCACCCCCTGCAAGAAAAATGCAATATTTTGTCCCCAACCTAAAAACTCAGAAATTTATCTTATTGAATTTGTTATAATCACGTTTGATAAATCCCTTTTCTCTCACACCACAATCTTTCCCAGTATCACCACAACTTCCTGCCGGATCCCGGCCATCTGGGTGCAAACTGGAGCCTCCATACATGTACAAGATCATCGACCTCGGGCATGAAGTCCCCGAAACCGGCGAATCCCGGGTCAACCTCATCGACCCACAACTTGTCCCGTCCCTCATCAAGTCAGCGTCCCAAACAGCATCCACCGAAATCCAGGAATTTTGGGACACCATCCCCCAGGACCCCCGCTACTCTTACCTCTGGGTGATTGGTGTGTCCGCCAAAGAATACTACGGCTGCAACAACAACGGCGATGCTTTCACGGAAGAAGACCTCAAGCATACCCATCAGCACTTCGTCGACAATGCCAATGTCTTCCTGCAGCATGTAAACAAGGATCCCGCCAAGGGGATCGGCAAGCCTGTCTTCTCCTGGTACAATGACGACATGCATCGTGTGGAACTCATCCTGCGCATCGACAAAAGCAAGCCGGAGGCCGCAGGAACCGTCAGCAAAATCACGAACGGCGAGCCCCTGTTCGTCTCCATGGGTTGCACGGTCACCTACGACGTTTGCTCCATCTGCGGCAACAAGGCCCCTACACGGCGTGATTACTGCGATCACCTGCGCTTCAATATGAAGAAGATCCTTCCTGACGGGCGCCAGGTCTACGCGCTCAACCCGAATCCCAAATTCTTCGATATATCCATTGTGGCCAAGCCTGCCGATCCCACTGCCCACATGCTGGACAAACGGGCCTCGCTGCGCGGTGCATACGGAGACGGCGAAACTCTCGTCTCCTCCGCCGAACTGGGTGAGCATGCCGAGGACATCTCCCAGAAGCTCGCGGCGCTCAAAAAGGTCTCGGACATCATCAAGAAAGTCGAGGGCGTGGTGGCCGATACGAAACCGGAAAAGCCGGGCGATGTTTCAAAAGCCGAAAACGCGGATGCTTCGGCTGATATACCAGCCGACACAGATGCGTCTATCCGCGCCGTGGTCCATATTGCACGCAACGGATTTCATAACATGGAATATCCGGAAATGCCCTACGAGCGGCTTTCTTCCATGGGCGTGGGCCCTGCCATGTTCCTTTCGGCCATGCATCATCTGGGAGCGCCCGTCAGTCTCGGCGACGCCGCCTGGCTCGCCGGCAGTCGTGTTATGGGCCACTGTCCAACGCACAGAGAAATGGGGCGCATGTTCTCCATGCTGCCGGAAGCCCTCACCGAGTTGTGCGAACGCCCGTCACTGATGGATACGCTCCTGCACAGAGTATTCGCCCCATGCCCCGGGGATGCCGATTCCCCCGTAAAACGTACGCTCGTCATCAAAGTCATGCGTCCTGTGGCTGAGCTGCGCATCCGGATGCTCACCCGCATGGCTCCGGAAGGGGCTCTGGAAAAAATAGGGGAGGCCTTCGGCCAGCCACTGGAAGGCCAAATCCACTATGGCCGTACTCTGTCAGAGCGCATCCGCAGGGACTTTGACCCGCGCGCGGAGAACTTCGCCCCCATGACTGTCAAAGACAAGCACGGCAATGTGGCCGTCACGGCGCCTTACTTCGTTCGCAATACGGCGCAGCAGGAAGTGGCTTCACGAGCCGTGGACATACCTACTGCCGCAGGCTCGGCACTGGCCCTGGGCGCCATTACCGCTGCTCTGGGAGAGCCCACATTACTCGGAAAGATCATGGCCGCGTCACTGTTGGGCGCTGCATCGGTCGGCGCTTTTTCCCTGCGGGAGAGCAGGGATGATGAAAAGGTGACCACAGAGTCTTGCGAAGAGATCCCCATGACGACCATCACCGAAAGCTGGAAGTTCAAGAAAACTGCCAGCAGCATGCCACGCTTCGGCACGGTGGCCGGCCTTGCCCTGCCACCGGCCCTGGCGCTGGACTACATGTACAACAAGTGGCGCTATGGCGACATGGCAGATGTTAAAGCGGAACAACCGGGCATCAGCGGCATGGCGCTCAAGGCCGGACGCTTCGTGAAGGAGCATCCGGTACTGACTACGATCGGCAGTGGACTGATCGGATCACAGATGCTTCGCATGCCGCGGTTCGGACGGCGTATCGTGCCGCCTGTGACGATGAAAAGACAGGCGTGACTGGCATGCCGCTTCCTTGAACTGTTGACATGGTTCTGGAATTCTGCATGCTGGAAGTGCTCTTCGTACCATCATATACAAAGGAGTTTCAGGCTTGATCACACATCTTGGCATATCCAATGTCGGCCCGGCATCCAGCATGTCGCTGGACTTTGGCCCACGCCTGAATCTCTTTACCGGTGATAACGGGCTCGGGAAAAGTTTCCTGCTGGACATCGTTTGGTGGGCCATGACACGACACTGGCCGGCCGAACTCAATCCAAAGCTTACGGCAGGAAAAATGGCTCTGCCAACGGACAAGACACGAAAGGCCGAAATAGACTTTTCGTTCTCTGCAGCATCAAAACCGATGCAGACCAAAAGCCGGTTCATGCCGCGTCTGCAGGGCTGGACGGCAAAACAGGGACGCCCCGCCAATCCTGGACTAGTCTTCTACGCGATGGCGGATGGCAGCTTTGCCGTATGGGATCCGGCACGTAATTACTGGAAGTCAAAAGGTGAAGATGGGAATGCCCGCCCAGCTGCCTACGTGTTTAGCCCAACAGAAGTTTGGGATGGTCTCCAGAGGGAAGACGGGACTTGGCTCTGCAATGGATTGATCAGGGATTGGGCAGGATGGCAGAAGGAGAAAGGCACGGCTTTCTCCTACTTGGAGTCCGTGCTTGAAGCTCTTTCGTCTCCGGATGAAGAAAAGCTCGTTCCCGGTGAACTCACACGGATCAGCCTTGATGATGTGAGAGACATGCCGACACTGAAGATGCCTTATGGTCAAGAAGTGGCCGTAGTACACGCGTCTTCTGGCATGCGGCGGATAGTTTCCCTGGCGTATTTTCTGGTTTGGTGCTGGGAAGAGCATTTGAGAGCAAAAAAACTGCTTGGCGAACGCCCATCCAATAAGACGACTTTCCTTATAGATGAGGTTGAGGCACACTTGCATCCTAAGTGGCAGCGATCGATCATTCCCGCCCTGATGAACATCATGGACAGACTGATGCCGCATGCGGAAGTCCAGCTTATACTGGCTACTCACTCGCCGCTTGTCATGTCATCTGTCGAGTCCGTTTTTGACGCCAAACAGGATGTCTGGTTTGACATTGATCTTGTTGGTGACAAAGTCTGTCTTACTGAAAGAACTTTTTTTCGACAAGGAAATGTATGCAACTGGCTGACCAGTGATGCTTTTGACATGAAGTCCGGTTACTCACGGGAGGCTGAGGCCGCCATAGAAAAAGCAAAAGCGTTGTTATCCTGCGATAATACTGGTATGTCTGAAGCCAGACAGGTAGATGTCCTTCTGCGCAACGCATTATCAGAAATCGATCCGTTCTGGATTCGTTGGCGATATGTCGCAGAGAAAAAAGGATGGCTGCGATGATACATGTCGATCAACAGCCTGAGCCTCATGATTTTGATGAAAAGGTAAGGCGGAAAGGTCTTGATTGGTTGAGGAACCAGAACTTCGATATCCACGGACCAGTACCGAAAGGAGTCGATATTCCACGGTACTGGTTAGTATGCCTAAAAGATCTGTACGACAGCTACGGTGGTTACTGTGCTTACCTCGCTGTATTCTTTGAGTTTGCCGTTGGCGGAGCAACTGTTGACCACTTTGTCGCAAAATCAAAAAGCAGCGCTCTTGCCTATGAGTGGGCGAATTACCGGCTAAGCTGCTCACGAATGAATAGCCGAAAACGCGATTACGACGATGTCCTTGATCCTTTCTCTGTAGAAAACAGCTGGTTCCATCTCGAGCTCGTAACAGGACACATTTTTCCTGATCCTGAACTGCCAGGTGAGCAAAAAGTCCGTATCCAGAAAACAATTGACCGACTCAAGCTTGATGACGGGGCGAGCAAGGAAATGCGCGCCAGACATTTTCAATACTACTGCGAAGGTCAACTCACGTCTGAATACCTTAAAAAATATTCTCCTTTTGTCTGGATGGAGGCAACTAGACAAAATCTTTTGTAATTTTTTCAACATCTGCGTCGAAGGCGCGAAAAACCAAGCAAGGCCGCTGGAAGAAATCCAGCGGCCTTGCTTGGTTTTTTCCAAAGCACCTGCTCACACTCGACACGCTGTTTGGAGAAATGGTCTACGAAGCATACGGAAGACAAATGCGCTGGACTGCTTCCTTTCGTAGCCTGCCTGCGCTACCGAATCTTCAAAAAACGTTACAAAAACGACTTGCACAGTCCCAAAAAACGTTACAAAATCCGTGAAAAGAAACTCAAAAAACGACACACAAAACCCACGGAGAGGCCTGTGCTCACACGCAGTTTTTACAATAACCTATTAAAATGGAAGGATAACAAAAATAAGAAAGCCATGCTCGTAACCGGAGCGCGTCAGATAGGCAAAACATCGCTGATCCGCCGCTTCGGCAAGGAGCAGTACGAATGCTTTGTCGAGCTGAATTTCATCGAGTTGCCAAAGGCGAAGGAGATTTTTCGGGCGGGTCGCGATGTGGAAAGCGTCATCATGGGCATCACGGCGCTTCTAGGCGTTTCTTTGATTCCTGGAAAAACACTGATTTTCTTCGACGAGATCCAGGAGTGTCCTGACGCCAGGACAGCCATCAAATTTCTCGTGGAGGACGGTCGCTTCGACTACGTCGAATCCGGTTCTCTTCTGGGTGTGAACAGTGGCGAGACACATTCCTATCCGGTCGGTTTCGAAGAGATTCACAGGATGTATCCGATGGATCTGGAAGAATTCGCTCTGGCCAACGGTATACCTGAAGACGTGCTCGACCATGTCCGCAGTTCCTTCGAAGACAGAAAGCCGGTCTCCGCTGGCGTGCACGAGGCCTTGAGCCGCCTGTTCAGGCTCTATGTTCTGACCGGAGGCATGCCGGCGGTCGTCCAGGAGTTCGTCTCCAGTCATGACATACAGAAAGTCGTCTCGCAGCAGCGGGACATCCTTGGCCTGTACCGGCTCGATATCGCGAAATATGCCGGACGTGAAAAAACAAAAGTCCAAGACATCTTCGACAGCATCCCTTCACAGCTGGATGACAAAAACCGGCGCTTCATGCTGGCATCCATAAACAAAGCGGCACGCTATGTCCGGTACGAAGACAGTTTCGTCTGGCTGCGTGATGCAGGTGTGACCCTCCCCTGCTACAATGTTTCAGAACCAGTCATTCCGTTGCGGCTCAACGAGCAGCGGACGCTGTTCAAACTCTTCATGGCTGATACCGGTCTGCTTTGCGCCGCCGGGATTGACAATATCCAGTTCAGCATCCTGAATGGCGACCTGAGTATCAACATGGGAAGCCTTCTTGAGAACGCCTTTGCCCAAATCTTCGCCGCCAACGGCTTCAAGCAGTGGTACTTCTACAAACAGAAATATGGAGAGCTGGACTTCGTCCTGCAGCTCGGCCCGAAGTGCCTCCCCGTGGAAATCAAATCAGGCAAGGATTACCGGCGGCACGCGGCCCTGAACAACATCCTCGGCGTCAGTGAATGGAAGTTTGACGAAGCGATCGTGTTTTGCATGGACAATGTCTCCACGGACGGAAAGGTGACCTACCTTCCGTGGTACATGTCCATGTTTTTGAAGACGCCTCAGCCTGAGTCGTACATCGTCGATGCCGACTTCTCAGGCCTGTCGGCCTGCATACCGAAAAGCTGATCCGGCGCCGAGAACCAGTTTAAGCCTATCGTAGTCGAAAAACAAAAAAGAAAGGCCGGTGCTCTTTGAAGAGCACCGGCCTTGTTCATACGATATCGCGCGGCCAACGACCACGCCGGATCAATACTAGGGCAGCATCCAGCGCAGCGGACCAGCCTGCAGCCAAGTCAGGATACAGATGCAGACGGTCATGGCCAGGCTGTGGGGCAGAGCGAAACGGAACAGATCGCCTTCCTGGCCCACCATGTTGGTGGCAGCGGTAGCCACGCTGATGGACTGGGGAGAGATCATCTTGCCGGTGACGCCGCCGGAAGAGTTGGAAGCCACGGCCAGTTCAGGATACATGCCCACCACTTCGGCAGTGTTACGCTGCATGCCGCAGAACAGGGCGTTGGAAGAGGTATCAGAACCGGTCAGGAACACACCCAGCCAGCCCAGCAGGGGGGCGAACAGCGGGAAGAAGCCGCCCGTCAGGGTGAAGGCGATACCCAGGGTGGAGCTCATGCCCGAGTAGTTCATCAGATAGGCCAGGCCGAGGATCATGGCGATGGTCAGGATGGGGAAACGGAGCATGTAGATAGTGCGGAAGAAGCAGCTGATGGCCTTGCCGTAACCGTAGCCGGGCATCAGGGGCACGGAAAACACACCGGCCAGCAGGATGGCCGTGCCGCCGGCGGAGAGCCAGTTCAGGGTGAACTTGGCACCGTACACGGTATCGGCCGGGGCGATGGGGGTAGTCTTCATGACCATGCCGTCAAGACCGGGCCAGCCGAAGGTCAGCACAGCGCCGGGGACAGCGTTGAGAAGGTTTTTAAACTGCGGCAGGCCCCACAGGAAGACCATGACGGCCAGGATGATGTACGGGCTCCAGGCGCGCAGCACGACACCGAAGCTGATGGGAGCGCCACCACTGATGGCGGCCTCATCGCTCTCACCCTCAAGCCGCCAAGTGGTAGCGGGCTTCCACACGCGCAGCAGCACGACCAGGCCGATAATGGTAATCAGAGCCGACATGATGTCGGGCAGGGTCGGGCCGTGGAAGTTGGAAAACAGGAACTGGGAACCGGCGAAGCAGACACCGGCAACGGCGATGGCGGGCAGCACTTCCATGGAACGCTTAAAGCCGCACATGAGCACGCAAAGCCACAGCGGGACGATAATGGACAAGAAGGGCAGCTGACGGCCCACGATGGCGCTGATGGTCATATCGGACACGCCGGACACCTGACCAGCAACGATAATCGGCACACCGATGGCACCGAAGGCCACAGGGGCCGTGTTGGCGATCAGACACACACCGGCGGCGTACAGGGGCTTGAAGCCGAGCCCCACCAGCATGGCCGCAGTGATGGCCACAGGCGTACCGAAACCGGCCGTACCTTCCAGGAACGCGCCGAAAGCGAAGGCAATGAAGATGGCCTGCAGGCGACGGTCATCCGTCAGGTTGGCCAGCGATTGCTTAAGGTATTCAAACTCGCCGGACTCCACCGTCATGTTGTAGACCCACACAGCCGTGACCACAATCCAGACGATGGGGAACAGGCCGAAAGCTGCCCCATACAGGAAGGAACTGGCAGCGGTCCCCATGGGCATCCCCCAAACGAATACGGACAGGATTGCTGACAGGACCACGGCTACGGCCGCTGCATAGTGACCTTTGGAGCGGCGCACGGCCAGCATGTAGAACAGGGCAAACAGCGGGATGGCCGCCAGCAACGCAGAGAATACGGCGTTACCTGTTGGGTTGTACACTTGGGTCCACATCATATGCCTCCTCATTGTGATAGTGTGGTACGACATCTCAAGGCAGTTTTCATTTAAACATAGGCTGTTATAAAAAGCAGAAAATATTTCATAAATTATTGCATGAATAAAATTATGAAATATCGTCCTACCTAGATAAACATTTCATATGATTTTTCATGAAAACCAATGCAAGATTTGTCGTATTGTGACAAAATATTACTTATTTGTATTATAATGAAGTGTCAAGTACAGGCTCAAAGTATTCAAGCTGATCACCGTCGCTCCACATACTGAAGAAAGGCTTTCCGCTATTGGTAACGGCTTTGTCTTACAGGACATAAAGCCCGTCTTACGTCCGGCGCCCCGGGACAATGTCCATCCTACGCCACTAGGCTAAAAATCATCCTGCCACAAAAGCAGGGCGGCATACCTGATGGGTATGCCGCCCTTTTCAGTGTCTGTTCCTACCTCCGCAACTCTCAGTTATCGTTATCGAAATCTCCTCGCTCTTCTTGCCATTGACGCAAGATCTCAAGGCCTGCGATCACGACGCCGATCACGACATTGACAAAAATGGCTTTGCCGTCGGGAGACCAAGTGTTCGGATTGTACCAGCTCATGTTCCAATCTCCGTGATGTTTGATGTTTCCGGGACATCACGTTTCATTTGGTCATTGCGTTTCGTTGTACAAGCTGCAGGTCTTGCCTGTTTTCGAGCCGGTCATCTACACAGTCACTGACATATCCTTATACCACAAAAGTTCCTTTTTTCTTTTCGCTCCTGCTCTATCCTGAAAGACTTTCCAGACTCCTCCCAATATTTAGGCAGCTTGCCTGACAGATCAGGCTGCCATCCCTGAAAACATACCGGAGGAAAAGCCCTGTGGCTGTCCGAAATACACCCAAACTCGCTGATCTCCTCAGGAAGTTCGAAGAGGCCCGGCAGAAAACGGCCGGAGAGATCGTCGTGGCTCCTGAAGATGTTCTTGCCCCCCAGGCCGCCGTCACCCCGACCGCAGCCGTTCCTTCCGCACCGGCTGTCGAGGCAGTACCCGCGGTCTCTACAGCGGAAGAAGTCGCCGCAGCCGCCCAGCAGGTGAAAGAAGCGTCCAGCCAGGTCGTCGATGCCAAGGAAACGCTCAAGGCTGTGACGGATGAATTTATCAACGAGCACACCGCCGCCCTGAAGAAGGAAGCTCAGATCTTCGGCGAACTCTTCGCGGCGTCATGCATGGAACAGATGAACAAGACTGCCGCGCTCCAGCAGATCGAACAGAATGCGTATGCGGTGACGGTTGATGC
>ERZ824598.3389-NODE-3389-length-13854-cov-13.054859_pt1 | contig 13854 bp, 17 predicted proteins | sample MGYA00519934_ERZ824598 | MGnify/ENA primary metagenome ERZ824598 (study PRJEB31778, sample SAMEA3449177) | human gut metagenome | biome: human gut; feature: human-associated habitat; material: faeces | place: United Kingdom | collected 2010/2012 ... | reverse complement strand
TAGTAAATTGATGTGTTTGTTTCCTTGAAAATGCTGATAGATACTGTGTTTTAGCGGATAATCAGATTTTTATTGTGTTTTTTGTATAAAAAAACAAGAGGTTAAGTTGTATCTTGGAACCGTTGTCTTGCTTGAACTTTTGGGCGCATTAGGAGCATTTGTAATTCGGGATGGCATAGCAGAATATGGTATGGGAATTCGGCCAGTTATTTCTCCGCCGGCAGTGTTGTTTCCAATTGTTTGGACGATTTTGTATGCCCTGATGGGAATCGGACTTGCCCGTATTTTTAGCAGTGAAGAAAGCATGGCAAAAACAATCGGACTCAATTTGTTTTGGGTACAATTATTCTTTAATCTTATGTGGGGCGTTTTCTTCTTTAATCTGCAGGCCTATGGATTTGCCCTTGTCTGGCTTCTCATTATGCTTTTGTTGATTTTTATGATGATACTTGTATGGTGCCTCATTGACCCGGTGGCTGCATGGCTTCAGATTCCCTATCTTTTGTGGGTGATTTTTGCAGCGGTTTTAAATGCGTCGGTGTGGTGGATGAAAAAATAGTTGTTCATAGTAAATCAAAATAAATTTTCCGCCGATATAATATCTGTACCATAAAAATATTTACAAATAAGATAAGATTAAGGATAAACGAATGAAAACACTTCTTTTAATTGAAGATGATGAAATAAACAGACAGTTCCTTTTAGAAATATTGCAGGAGGACTATGTAGTGCTGGCGGCTGCAAATGGGCAGCAGGGACTGGATATATTAGAGAAAGAGGCTCAAAGCATATCGGCGATTTTATTAGACATTCAGATGCCGGTTATGAATGGTTTTTAGTTTTTGAAACACGTTGAAAACAATTCTGATTACAACAGAATACCGATTTTGGTTACGACAGTATTAGATGGTGACGAGGATGAAAAAGAATGTTTAAAACTGGGTGTTTCGGATTTTATTGTTAAGCCGTACAGTCCATTACTTGTAAAAATGCGTGTGGAAAATATTATTCATATGACGGAAAGTGAAGATATGATTTCGGAGCTGGAAATGGATGCGTTGACCGGGTGAAATACCGCATTATATGTAAGGATGGTACGGTGAAGACAGTGCTTGACTATGGGCGGTTTGTGCATACAGAGATGTATGGGGATGTCTATTATGTATTTATTAATGATGTCACAGAAGACTTTTAAAGCATGGAACAGTTAGCAGAAAATTTTATGGGGAGGAAATTTTGCAAAACGAACAAATGTTCATTTTTTCATTGCAATACAATTTTCAATGTGCTATACTTGTATCACGAGTAGTGAACGACCTATCGATAGGGAATGAATCATATGATTTGTTCCCTATGTTGTTATACCAATTCATCTAGACGGAGGTGGACAAATAAACGATGGACCATTTCGTATTACATTCCGAATATCAGCCGACCGGTGACCAGCCGCAGGCGATTGATGCTCTAGTGAAAGGCTTTCAGGAAGGAAATCAGTTTCAGACCCTTCTTGGTGTTACCGGTTCCGGTAAAACTTTTACAATGGCAAATGTGATTGAAAAATTGAATAAGCCGACGCTTGTGATTGCGCATAATAAGACACTGGCGGCACAGCTGTATGGAGAATTTAAAGAATTTTTCCCGGAGAATGCGGTAGAATATTTTGTGTCATAGTGCTGGAAGGGATTAAAACACCTGCTATCTTGTGGTTTTTAGTGTTATTTAGTCCATATTTTGTGGACTAAATGGACAATATGGACTGGATAACATTACATGGACGAATAGAATTTGTGACTTTTATTCGTGTCGAGAAGGAATGAGAGGAACTTGTAATAGAAGAATTTTAGGATGTGGCTGAGGTATATGAAACTTCCCCAATAGGAATGAATAGTACATATTATTGGGGAACGGAAAAAGGAGGTAAAAACTAATGAAATTAATTGAGTTACAAATTAAAAATTTTGGTTGTATTGATGATAATGGAATAAGGATAAAGATTGATGATATTGTTGTGCTAATAGGTCCTAATAATGTTGGCAAGACAACGGTTTTAAAAGCATATGAGTTATTTAGAAGTTCAGGGACACCACAAGCAATAGATAACTTTCATCAGAATAGTGAAGACAATCCTATAGAGATTGCAGGAATATTTAATGAAATTAATGAGGAAGATAAAGCACAAATTGGAGAAAAATGGATATATTTAAGTGAGGATAATGAGGAAATAATACGATATAAGTGGGTCTGGAGTAAGAGCGGTGAAAAGGGGAAGAAGTATTCATGGGATAATTCTGAAGAAAAATGGATTCTTGGTGGAATGGGGGGATGGGATTCCAAAATTGCAAGTTGTATACCTCTGCCATTAAAAATTAGCCCATTTGACAATTCAGAACAATTAGAAAAACAGATAGTTGAGTTATTGACATCGGCAGTGAAAGAAAATGTGAAAAAAAATAGTTCAAAAATAACACACATGATAGAACAGATAAATGAATTGGCAAAAGATGTAAAAAAGGAGGTTTCTGAAGAACTTAATAAAACAACAGGTAAATTGCAGAAAAATTTAAGTGACATATTTCCTAAACATACGATTGATATTGAACCGCAGGTGGGGAAATTAGATGTTGATAAGATATTGGCTACAGGAACGCATTTACAAATTGCTAATGCAGATGGTAAATATTATCCTTTAATGAATCAAGGAAGTGGCTTGCAACGTGCTTTTTTATGGTCTGCAATCGAGGCGTTGGCAGATTCAGGAAAAATGAAAAGTGGTCGTACTTCAATAAAGAATGAGGAACCTAAAATTTTATTGGTGGAGGAGCCAGAATCGTTTTTGCATCCACCAGCAATTCGTTCAGCCAGAGAAGCACTTTATAAAATAGCAGAATTGGAAAATTGGCAGGTTATGATTACAACACATTCGCCAATTTTTATTGATGTATCTAAGCCGCATACAACGCTTATTAGAGTTGAAAAGAATAAGGGGAATGCAACTAAGATTTTTTCTACAGAGAAAGCGGATTTTTCAGATGACGAACGAGAACGATTACAAATGATTAGAAATTGTCATCCTACAATCAATGAGTTCTTTTTTGCAAACAAGGTTATTTTAGTTGAGGGTGATACTGAACAAGCTGCTTTAATGCAAGTTAAAAGAGAAGATACTACAATTTTGAACTGTCGTGGTAAAGCTAACATACCTATGTTTGAAAAAATACTAAATCATTTTGGTATGAGTTATATTGCAATGCATGATTTAGATTCTTCAAAGGTAAGAAGAAAAGGAAATTGGATTAAAAATCCAATGTGGACGATTAATGAAAAGATATATTCAGAATCTAAAAAAGGTGAAAACAATAAAGTGATTGTAAATATACCAGATTTTGAAGGACAATTTTTTGGTTATTTACAATCGGGTGACAAACCATATAATGCAATTTGTGAATTGAAAAAAGAAGAAAATAAAGATGTATGCAAAGAATTAGAGATGATAGCTAATGGAGAAATAGATACAACTCTTGATCGTGAAAGCTGTGAAGATTCTCAATATAAGGCATTGGGCATAAGTTATTGTCTTGATAATAAGATAGAAATGACGGAACGATGGGACTTCAACTTTGATAATGATTAAAATTGAATACCATAATTTATGATGAGTAAGTCATACATACCCGATTGGTTTCTAAAAGAAATCAGTCGGTTTTTTATACCTTCTATATTACTACATAACCATTCCAAAAACTGGAGTGGTTTTTTCATTTGGAAAGGAGGTAACCGATATGTCACGTTGTAAAGTAATTGCGATTGCCAATCAGAAAGGAGGAACAGGGAAAACTACCACAACAATCAACTTGGGTATTGGATTGGTCAATCAGGGAAAGAAAGTATTGCTGGTGGATGCTGACCCGCAAGGAGATTTGACTGCTGCGTTAGGTTGGGGAAATGCAGATGATTTGTCTGTTCTGGCAAAACGGGAAGAAGAAATATTGAAAGAGTATCCTATTATCTCCAGACTGGTAGAGGGGGAAATAAGTCCGTATGAAGAAACATTGTCGCAGAAAGAGCAAAAGGCTTTTGCGGAATTTTTCTCTATTGAACTTAGTAGAAATACCTATGAAGAACTGGAAATATATCTTATTGCACAGGGAGATTTATTCGTTTATCTGAATACGATTATAGGATAAATTATTTTCATGCTTTACGAATCTCATAGAATATTGTAGAATAGAAGTGACAATATTATGATAAAATAATGATAATATAGGAGGCGGTAAGCATGATAGAAATTAGACCTGTATCAGATTTGAGGAATAAGTTTACGGAGATAGAGAATGTTGTAAAAGAGGGGCAACCTGTGTATTTAACAAAAAACGGGTATGGTTCTATGGTTGTTATGAGTCTGGAAAAATATGCACAGATTACAGATGATGTTGAAATTATACTGGACGAAGCAGACCGAGCAGCAAAGGAGACAGATGTTAGATATACTCATGAAGAAGTTTTTTCCAGAGTAAGGAGGAATATAGGTGGAAGATAGATACACCCTTAGATATTTACCTCTTTTTGAGGAAGAATTAACGGATATTGTGAACCATATCAAATATAAACTGAAAAATCCAAGTGCTGCTGATAATCTGGTGACAGAGGTAGAAAAGGCGATTATAAAGCGTTCTCTATCTCCATTATCCTTTGAACCATGCCATTCTATTTACGATAGAGAGCATGATTACTATCGAATTTATGTAAAAAATTATGTAGTATATTATGTTGTAATTGATGATGTGATGGAAGTACGCAGGATTGTTTACAGCAGGCGAGATAGAGAAAATTTGGTATAGCATTGCAAAAAAATATGGAATTGTTACATAGCCGACAGGTTTCAATAAAAGGAATCTGTCGGTTTATTTATTGCCCGGATAATCGAAAGGTATCTAATTTATGGCAGGGAAAGGAAGTGAAAGAATGGCATATATTGAGCCAGAATTGGTTGCGAAAGCAAAAGAAATGGACTTGTTGACGTATCTGAAGAATTATGAGCCGGGACAGCTTGTAAAACTTCCGGGCGGAGAATACTGCACTAAAGAGCATGACAGTCTTAAGATTTCCAACGGAAAATGGTGTTGGTGGTCAAGAGGGATTGGTGGCAGGTCAGCGCTGGACTATCTAATTAAAGTACAGGACATCCCTTTTCTGGAAGCAGTAGAAATCATTTTAGGGCAGGCAGAAGTCAGACCACCAAAGATTGTGCAGCCAAAAGAAACGAAAAAAGGACAGCTTACTGTACCTAAAATGATAGTCAGTCCAACAGTCGCATACGAATATCTGACGGAGAAAAGGATGATAGACGGGGAGATTGTCATGGAGTGTTTTGCAAAAAAAATGATAATGGAACCCCAAAATCATGAGGTGGCATTTATTGGTTATGACGAGAAAGGAGCAATCAGATGTATCAATGTGAGAGCGACAGATGATTCCGATTTCAAGAAAACATTGTATGGTTTCGACAGGAGATTTGCTTTTCGGCTGGTGTCAGAAAATGAAAATCCGGTTTTGCATTTATATGAAGGAGCAATAGATTTGCTTTCTTATATTACCATTTTGAAAGAGCAAGGAGTGGATTATAAGGAAGGCAATTTTTTGTCTTTGGGTGGAGTTTACCAGCCAAAGAAAGAAATTGAGAAAAGTACTGTCCCAGTTGCTTTGCAACGGTATCTTGCAGAATGGAAAACAACAAAAATTATGGTGCATTTTGATAACGACTTTGCTGGCAGGAGAGCGGTGGAAACATTGAAAATAATTCTTCCAGAATATGAAGTGAAGAACTACCCGCCGCCGACAGGCAAAGATTATAACGATTATCTTATCCTGAAAAGATTGCATGAGATGAAAAGAAAATCAAAGGAGGTTTGCAGATGAAATATCCAGTAGAAATAACAGAAACACTACAAAGAATAGTAGAAATTGAAGCCGCTTCCAGAGCGGAAGCCGAGGAAATAGCCGAAGCAGAATGGAACAAAGAGAAGTATGTATTAGAGCAACTTTCCACGCCAGAGAACCGGAAAAGGATAAGATAAAGGTTTTGTTGATAAAGCCAAATGCCAGACCGGAAATTGTCCATATCGGAACAGAATTGGAGGATATGCAGGCAGTAGTTGATGGAAATATACAAGAATATCAACCTTTTGATGATGAAGCAGCGGTGATTTGTAATGAAGAAGGAAAGATGTACGGACTGCCGCTGAATCGTGCCATATATGATAAGGATGGAGAAATGATTGATATTATTGCAGGGACATTTTTCATTTGTGACGCACCATTTACGAGCGAAACTTTTCAAAGTTTATCAGATGAACAGGTCAAAAAATATGAAAAAATGTTCCGTGATCCAGAACGTTTCTACAAAATAGGAAACGAAATCAGGGCACAAAAAATCAAACCTTCGAGGGATAAGGAACGGTAAAAATCAGAAAAAATGTGGCAGTAGTCGGCAGGTTTTTTTAAAATCTATCGGCTTTTTTTCAATGCTTTTTCTTGAAATTAAGCGTTCAGAAAATCCGGCTGTAAAAGGGGAAAAGGGGCAAGTGGCAATATGCACTATACCAGCAAGCACTGGATATGGGTGTCCACGGCACCCATACCCGCTTGTTAGGGGAAACCCCTAATACCCATAAACTAGAAATGGTGTTGTAAAAAGTAATGGTATGGGAAAATAGTATATGTTAAAATGGAAGAAACAACTGTTAAAAAACAAAGAAAGCAGGGATTTACTATGGATTGGAGAAGTATTAGAACATATAATGGTTCACAAAATAACGCTTTTGAGGAATTAGTATGTCAATTAGCAAGAATAGAAAAAATAGATACAGGAGTAAGGTTTGTAAAGGTTGGAGCACCAGATAGTGGCGTTGAATGTTTTTGGACATTAGAAGATGGTTCGGAAATTGTATGGCAAGCAAAATTTGTTTTTGATATTGATAGCGTGTTAACAGAAGCTAATAAGTCCTTTTTGTCAGCAATAAAAGGACATTCTCGAATGATAGAGTTTATTCTGGCAATTCCATTTGATTTGCCAGATCCATCCTATAAACGTAATGGCAAACAAGTAAAGAGTGCTCTGAAAAAATGGGATGAAAAAGTGGACAAATGGAAGAGTAGTGCATTAGAAGTAGGAATTAAAGTAAATATCACTTTGTGGGATTCTTCTGCGTTGTTAGCACGTATTTGCAAGCCTGTTTGTGAAGGATTGCAATATTTTTGGTTCAATGAAAGTGAATGTACAAGCGAATGGTTTTACCAAAATTTGGAATGTTCGATATGTGACTTGGGACCACGATATAGTCCAGAAATAAATGTGGAATTGGACATAGCAAGAAAATTTGAATATTTAAGAAGAAGTTCAACGGAAAAGCAAAGAATATTACAATATAGAGAAAAATTAGAAAAAGGATGTGAGAATTTTAAGAAAGAGTTTTTGATAAAACATGAAATTACAAAGTATTTTCAAGAATTTGAAAAGGTAGAAAGTGAATTGTTTGAAATATTGTCTTTTGTCGGATATGCTGAAATGCAGGAGCTTCCATTACAAACTGCAGCTGATAAAATGAACGAATTAATGGCGATAAGTGATAAGTTTATGGAGGTAATTAAGAAAAAACTAGATACTAAAGCTTACTATGAATCAGATGAATACAGTTCATATTCTGAACTACAAAATGTTTTATGGGAAGGTGTTGAAAAATTTGAAAAAGAATTGAAACTTTTAAATCAACCAGCTATGTTATTATTTGGGGATGCTGGTACCGGAAAGTCACATTTATTGGCGGATGTTGCCTGCAATTTAAAAAATGCTAATTTGCAATCAATACTCCTTTTAGGAGAAAAATTTGCAAGCTCAATAGATCCACGAGTACAAATAACACAATCACTACAAAGTAATATGACATTTACCAAAATGTTACAGATTCTTAATTCTATAGGACAAACTAATGGGGAAAGATTCTTGTTTATGATTGATGCTTTGAACGAAGGAGACGGAAATTTGATTTGGCCTGTTTACTTGAAGGGGTTACTAAATGAAATTTCTAAATATCCATGGATTGCTTGTGTTATTAGTGTGCGAACAGAAAATGTTGAAGAAATTATTTCTGAGGATTGTGATGAAAAATTAGTAAAAGTTAGACATACAGGATTTGATGAAACATTAGAGAGTGCATGTGATAAGTTTTTTGAACATTATCAAATTGATATTCAAATCCCAATGCTCACAGAAGAGTTTTCAAATCCTTTATATTTGAAGTTGTTTTGTGAATCATATTCAAAATCAAAAGAGATAAAGAGTGTTCCAAGTATATCAGAGGTGTTTTTGAAATATTCAGATTTTGTAAATTCAAAGCTATCTCAAACAAGATACTTTAGATACAATAAGTCTGTTAATTTAGTTTTGTTATGTATAGATGCTATAGCTAGGGCGATGCTGGATACGGGTAAAAATTCTTTATCCTATGTAGAAGCATTAACGATTGTTAATAATGTAAAAAGAAATATTTGTGAGGTGACGGCAACACAATACAAAAGTTTTTTAGATGCTTTGATTAATGAAAACATTTTCAAAGCATATCGTATTTACGGGGAAGATGAAAAAAACATATCATTTTCGTATGAAAGGATGGGTGAATATTTTCTTATTAAGAACAAATTAGAAAGTAAAGCAGAAAATACTTCAATTAAAGAATTTATAAATCATGACGACTTTTTTTCTGGAATTTTTGACGGACAATCATATCGTTATCGAAATAAGGTTATGATGTTGTCTATTTTGGTGCCGGAAAAATATGGGGTTGAATTGATGGAGTGTATAGAGGATAAAAGGATACCCTTTTATATCATCGAATGTTTTTTGCAAAGTTTTATTTGGAGAAAAGATCGTACGGTTGATGAAAAGATATTAGAATGGATGAAGGAATGTGCTCGGGATAATGCGGAATTCAAAAAGCTAATGATAGACAGCATAATGCCTATGTGTTCACTACCAGATTCTTCATTTAATATAATGTTTTTACATAACAATTTTCTGAAAAAAGAAAAATGTTCTGTCAGAGATGTTTGGTGGACAATGCATATAAATGAGTGTTATGAACAGATGCATCCGATTGTATATAGAAGAATTATTCGTTGGAGTTGGAATATTGAGCAAAAGAGAAGTCTAAGTCAAGAAGCAAGAAAATTATTAGGAGTTACACTACTTTGGTTTTGTACATCAAATAACCGGGAGTTAAGAGATTTTGCAACAAAAGGCTTAGTTTGTTTATATAGAGAAAATGTTGATGAGATTCTTTCTTTGTATGAGTTGTTTTCTGATGTAAATGATTTATATGTGTTGGAAAGATTATATGCAGCCACATTTGGTGCAATTGTATACTGCGAGGACAAAAAAGTTATTAAATTGATTAGCGATTATATTCTTGACACTGTATTTAGAAAAGAAAAAATAATTGCCCATGTTACCATTCGTGACTTTTCAAGGGAAATCGTAGAATATGCTCTTTATAAAGAAGTCTATTTAGAAAGAGAAGACATAGAGAAAGCAATAAAGCCGCCATATAAGAGTGATTATCCCAAGAGATTTCCAACGGAAACGACAATAAGGAAATTGGAGCAAAAGTATGATGATGACAATGCATTTTCTTATGTGTTGAGCTCTATGAGAATGGATATGGGATATGGGGACTTTGGAAGGTATATATTCGATTATTCGATGAAGGAATTCTCAGGTGTTGATGTTTATAAATTGAGCAGATGGGTAATAAAAAGAACTCTACAATTAGGATTCGATCCCAAATTGCACGATAATAAAATACCAGGATATTACGGACGCAGAGGAGGTAAAGTAGAACGTTTAGGGAAAAAATATCAATGGATAGCATTTTATGAAATAGCAGCATTGGTTGCTGATCACTTTTTATTAAAAGCAGATTACGGAGAAACAGAAGAGAAAGCGTGTAATGAGAAGTGGTATTCAGAATTTCGCAATATTGACCCAACATTATTGATTTACAATACAAAAATATTGGATTATAAACAAGCGAAAAAAACATGGGTAAGCGATTTTGAATATCTACCAATTGATATGAATACCCAAGAGTGGATTACAGAAACACCGAGTTTTATAGATAAAATTATAAAGTGTAAAGATCCCGAAGGATGTGAATGGTTTTTTTTGACGAATTCTCCATTTTGGAATTTTTACAAAGAAAATGACAGTGGTTGGAATGATGAGTTAACTCCATTAATGAGAGGGTATGTTAATTCATACATTATTCACAAAAGTGATTTAGTCCAAATAAAAAGACTATATGCAGAACGTCCTAATGAATTTATACATGGTTTTGAAGTTGATAATAACTATAAATCTTTTTTGAGAGAATATTTTTGGTCATCCTCATATCAGGGGGATGCTCGGGAAAATATATGGGAAAATCTAAAAATAGGAAATCAAAAAACTGATATCACCTATGCTAAAACAACAATAAGGCATATTTGGGAGGGAGAATACGATTATTCTAAAGACGATACAATTGCTTTCGATGTTCCTGGAGAAATAATTGTTAAAGGAATGAACCTCAAGTATCAAGAAATGCCTGGTAAGTATTTTAGTGGTGAGCGGCTTATTTGTTTTAACCCAGGAATGGAGCTAGAGACCAACCAAATGCTTTTGATTGATAAATCACATTATGAAAAATGGTTAGAAGAAAATGGATTTTGTTCTTTATGGATTGTGACAATAGAGAAATATATTACTAGCCATCGAGAAAGGGGGAGATTTGCAAGATGGGATGGATTATATATTCTATCAGATTCTAAAATAGAAGGCGATATGAAATATAGAGAAGAAATATAACGGATTAAAAAGATTGTAGTTAAACTTTACATAGCCATTACGCTAACCTCGTAGTGGCTTATTTTTTTGCAAGGAGGTGAACACATTGCGGAAACGAAGTATCCGTGTCAGTGTCCGGTTCAACCAGTCTGAGCATGATCGCTTTATAAAACTGGTGGAAGATTCCGGACTGTCACAGGAGGAGTATCTACGCCAGTTAGTGCGTGGGGTAGTGCCGAGGGACGCACCACCGCCGGACTACTACAAAATGATGCGTCAGCTTTATCACATTGGGAACTCACTGAACCAGATAGCAAAGAAAGCCCATGTGTTAAATGTCATGGACGTAAAACGCTATGACAAAGCTGTAGCAGAGTTTGAACAGGCAGTCAATGAAGTCACGCAGACAGTGATTCTGCCACAGGAAAAGTGAGGGAACCAATGGCAACAACAAATGCCGCTGATATTTTTCGCTCAGTGACACAGGAACTTGCACACGCAGAACTGGCACTTTCTGTGGATAATTACAACCGGGGAGAAAACTCTTTCCGGGCATACTGTGTTTCCTATATGCTTTGCAAACAGTATGGATTTCCAACAGAGCAGTTTTCTTTTGATACCCTTCCGGGTGGGGTACCACTGGTAAAAATTTCAGGCTTGCTTGGACATAATTCCATACATACTACTTTTGAATATTACTGTGATGTAATGGATGAAAAAGGAAAGATTATTGCCTTTATGAATGACAGGTTCCCGGCGGGGAGAACTGAAACGGAGGAATGAGCATGGAAAGTGAATTTGATTTCAAGAAATATGTGGATTGGAATGTTTACGCTGTTACCTATATCCGTGGAAAATACGGATTCCGTATTGTATTGAATTTTAGTGATGGAACGACCAGCACTCAGCAAAAAAGCGGACAAAGAAAGAAGCGGGGCAGGCAAGAGATGCTGCCATTGCACAGTTATATGCAGGGACATATGTAGCTTATGGCAAAGTGAAAGTAGCAGAGTATATGACACATTGGTTGGAGGAGGTGATGCGGAAACGGATAACCAGTGATTCTTATCATGGCTATCGGAATGTGGTAAACAATTATATTATTCCGCAGATTGGTAAAAAATATATGGAAACGGTCAACCGTGGTTCAGTTCAGAGTTTATACAAATATGCTGCTGAACGTTCGGTATCCGTTGCCCCTCTTGTCAAAACGGTCATGATGACTTCTATGGAATATGCCAAGAGCAAAAATATCATCAGTATCAATCCGGCAGAAGGGGTGAAAATGCCCAAGACAGTAAAGAAAAAGAAGTACCGGGAACGGGAAATTGATGTGACCAAGACCTTGAACGAGGAACAGGTGGAAAAACTCATAGAGGCGAGCAGAAACACGCCAATCTATTTGCATATTTTATTTGCGGTCATGATGGGACTTCGGAGAGGAGAAATCAACGGACTGAAATACAGTGACGTGGATTACATCCATCGGAAACTTCATGTGCAGCGTCAGATTGGCAAAAAGCCCAATACAGAGAAAGAGGATGTTCCGCCTAAGATGCTGACCAAACAGGAGATAAAATTGAAAACAAAGTCCAGTTACCGGGAATTGGATATACCAGACATCGTCTTTGAAGCCATACTGGAGCAGAGAAAGATATATGAGAAGAACCGCAGACGGAGAAAAAAGAGTTCCGGGATTTGGATTATATCTGCTGTTCCTCTTATGGTAATCCGAGAAGTAAAAGTTTTCATTATTCTTATTATAAGAAGTTACTGGCAGAGCAGGGGGTGCCGGACATCCGGTTTCACGACCTACGAAGCACTTATGCCACCATTTTGATGAAGAACAACTTTAACCTCAAGGGAATCTCCAATCTGTTAGGACATGCCAAAGAAATCATATCTGCGGATGTGTATGGGGATACAAAAGAAATCATAGCGGACTGTCTGGATGTATTGCAGCCGTTTATCGAGGAAGTGTTACCAGACACAAAGAAAAGCATACACTATGACTTTTCAGATGTTATGATAATGAATGATATAATCAGGCAACTGCTTCCGGTAGCATAAAAAGCAAAAAACGAACAGGTGTTCAAAATTTTCGTTGCAATGCCAGTAGTGATATGCTATAATATGCGTGAAGACAAAAGTGAGCGTCAAATTAAATAAGTGGAAGGCAAACTTGTTTGTAATTGCACTTATTTAATTTGATGTGAACGCGTCCGCGACCGAGGAAAAGCGAAGTTTTTTCGAGGCTTTTGTCTTCACTAAGGTATTGTAGATTTGAGCGATGAGAGATACATAGGGAATGAATCAACCGTAGACGGAAAGATTTGTTCCCTATTTGTAACTGTTCAGAGCCAAGCAGATTTATCAAAAAAGAGCGATGAATGCTTGCGTTCAAGAGCACTTTTTTGTATAAATCTATTTGGCGGATACGTCTCACCGAGGAAACACATAGTGTTTTCGAGGTTGGCTCTGAACAATTACCCCTATTTTGTACTACATAGTGTCGGGCAGTGTTATCTGGTGTTATTCAGTGCTAAAAACTGGATTTGTGACTTTTATTCGTGTCGAGAGCAAATTTCACCACATAGGCAATGAAAAGCATCATTTTCGACACGAATTTTTTCCCGCCCGACACGAATTTTTGCCTTATAGACGACTTTTTTAAAATGCCAAAAAGTCACAAACTTTTGCAAACGGGAGGTGAAAATCCATCATGGATCACTTTGTTTTACATTCCGAATACAAGCCCACCGGCGACCAGCCGGAAGCTATCGAGGCCCTTGTAAATGGCTTCAAAGAGGGCAATCAGTTCCAGACGCTTTTGGGTGTCACTGGCTCCGGAAAGACCTTCACGATGGCGAATGTCATCCAGCAGCTTAACAAGCCCACACTTGTCATCGCCCACAACAAAACTCTGGCGGCACAGCTGTATGGAGAATTTAAAGAATTTTTCCCGGAGAATGCGGTAG
>ERZ824598.3384-NODE-3384-length-13864-cov-3.567384_pt1 | contig 13864 bp, 10 predicted proteins | sample MGYA00519934_ERZ824598 | MGnify/ENA primary metagenome ERZ824598 (study PRJEB31778, sample SAMEA3449177) | human gut metagenome | biome: human gut; feature: human-associated habitat; material: faeces | place: United Kingdom | collected 2010/2012 ... | reverse complement strand
GGTGCAGGTAACCGGAGGGGGATTCGATCAGGCTGCCGGTCTGCCGCAGCAGGGCAATGCGGTTTGCTTCGTTCAGGGTGTGCCCCAGCAGTTCCACACTGCCGCCGGTGGGGTGTACAAGCCCCAGCAGCATCTTCATGGTGGTGGATTTGCCCGCACCGTTGGGGCCTAAAAAGCCGTAAACACAGCCCTCCGGGACAGTCAGGTTCAAATGATCCACCACCGGACGGCCATGGTAGCTTTTGCAAAGGGCATGGGTCTCGATCACAGGTTTCATAAATGGTCTCCTTTCGCATTCATGGATTTCGGAACGATGCCAGAATACACCCGCTGCCTTAAACTGACCGGAAGCGCAGCTTAAATTCCCCTTAAATTTGCAGGTGTTTTCCGCTACGGCGCAAAAAGTGTGGTATAGTAAAGGCGGGAAAGGAGAACTGCCCTTATGGATACCATTTATGATGCAAAGCTTCTCATTGTGGATGACAACGCCGAACTGCTGGCACTGCTGTGTGAGCAGCTGCGGGGCGCAGGATATGGCCATATCAGAACTGCCCAAAGCTGTGCCGCTGCCCGCGCCTGCTTTGCGGCAGAGCAGCCGGAGCTGATGATCTTGGATATCAACCTGCCGGATGGGGACGGATTTTCGCTGTTCCGGGCGCTGCGGGCAAAAGCGGATGTCCCGGCATTGTTCCTCTCTGCACGGGATGCGGATGCCGACCGTCTGTTTGGGCTGGGTCTTGGCGCAGATGACTACCTGACCAAGCCCTTTCTGATGCAGGAGCTGCTGCTGCGGGTGCAGCATATTTTGCAGCGGGCGTACCGGGCAGAGCTGCTCCGTACAAAACCGGCACCTTTGCAGCTGGGGGAGCGGTGCGTAGACCTGAATGATGCCATTGTTACCCTGCCAGAGGGAAAAACACTGGCGCTGACCGCTACCGAGCTGGCGCTGCTGCGGAAATTGGCAGAGAACCGGGGACACATCGTTACCTACGATGCCCTTTGTGCGGCGGTCTGGGGCGCAGATTACTATGGCTACGAGAACAGTCTGGGGGTACATATCCGGCATCTGCGGGAGAAGCTGGAAGCCGAACCCGGCGCGCCGCAGTTTCTGCGGACGGTGCGGGGCATTGGCTATAAGCTGGCAAAGGGGGAAGAAGCATGAAAACCTTTGTGCGCCTGATCCGGCGGTATGTGCTGGCGGCGGTGGGCATTGTTCTGCTGCTGTTGTTTTCCGGTGTTGCGGTGCTGGGCTGGCTGGGCTGGCAGGAGAGCTGCCGCCTGCCGCAGCGGGAGTATTCCTCCAGCGAGATCGCGGATTCTATGGTGGAGACCGCCGAAGGGCTTGCCTTTGGGGCAGAACGCACCCCGCAGGAGTGGATGAATGGCTACGAGTGGGCGATGGTGCTGGACGATGTGGGAAACATCCGCTGGAGCTACGGCCTGCCGCAGGAGCTGAACCATGCCTACACTCCCGGCGATATCGCCCAATTTGCCCGCTGGTATCTGGCGGATTACCCGGTGTTCTGCTGGACAGAACCCTACGGACTGTTCGTCATTGGGCTGCCAAAGGGGAGCCTGTGGAAATACAGCATTTACAGCTCACCGGATTTTGCCCTGAGCATGGTGCGGGTGCTCCCGGCGGCAGCGCTGGGAATGCTGATGCTGGGTCTGGTGCTCTGCTTCTGGCTGAGCTGGCGGGGGGCAAAGCGGCTGGAGACCGTGGCAAACGGTCTGGAAGCACTGGCGCAGGGGCAGACCGTCCAGCTGCCTACTGACGGTTTTGCCGGGGAACTGGCAGAAAAGCTGAACCAGACCGGGGCGCAGCTGCAAGCCAAAAATGAGATGCTTTCCCGGCGGGACAACGCCCGCACCCAGTGGATCGCAGGAGTCAGCCATGACGTGCGCACCCCGCTGGCGCTGATCTTAGGCTGGGCGGAGCAGCTGGAACAGGATGCACTTTTGCCGGACAGCTCCCGGCAGAAAGCGGCCGGCATCCGCACCCAGTGCGAAAAGCTCCGCACCCTCATTGATGACCTGAACCTGACCAGTAAGCTGGAATACGGTGCCCAACCCCTGCGCCGGAAAGACCTCCGGGCAGGGCCGCTGTTCCGGCAGCTGGTGGCGCAATTTTGCGAAAGCCCGCTGGCAGAGCACTGCGAGATCACACTGGAACAGGAAGAACCGGCAGAGCAGACAGTACTTTCGGTGGATGAGGCGCTGCTGGCACGGCTGCTGAAAAACCTGCTGAACAACAGCGTCCGGCATAACCCAAAGCCGGTGAACATTACCGTGCACACCCGGCAGGTAGGGGAGCGCTTCTGCCTGACCGTAGCGGATGACGGCATCGGCTATCCCCCTGCCGTTCTGGCGGCGCTGAACGCTGCGGAGCCTGCCGAAAACGCACCCCATATCCTTGGCCTGTATGTAGTGCAGCAGATCGCCGCCGCCCATGGCGGCAGGGCAGTGTTCGGGCAGAACACCCCCCACGGTGCCAAAGCGGTGGTGTACCTGCCGCTGGGCTGAAAATTGATCGGAATTCTTGCTTTTCCCGGCCGGATTTCTTATACTTTGAACAAAGAAGTCTTTTTTGGTGCAAAACACAGGAGGAATCATGGCTGAAATTTCAAGTCTGCTGACATTGCAGGGCCAGCTTGCGCTGCTGACCCTCATTGGCTTTTTTCTGGCCCGCAAGGGCATCATCAACGCGCAGGGACGCAAGTGCCTGACCGACCTGCTCATCAATGTCATCCTGCCCGCGAACATCATCCAGTCGTTTCTGGTGGAGTTCAGCTGGGATGTGCTGAAGAGCAGTGCGTCGATCCTTGTGATCTCGCTGGCGCTGCAGATCGGCTGTGTGGTGCTGTGTGCCCTGGGCTACAACTGGCTGCCCTTTGCAAAGCGGAGTGTTTACCAGTATGGCACGGTCTGCTCCAACGGTGCGTTTCTGGGCAGCGCACTGGTGGACGGCATCTGGGGCAGCAGCGGCCTGCTGCTCAGCTCCATCTACCTCATCCCCCAGCGTGTGGCAATGTGGTCGGTGGGCGTGAGCTACTTTCTGCAGGACGAAAAGCCCGCTTCCAAAGAGGAGATGCGGGCAGACCGCAGGGCCGTGCTGCGGAAAACATTCACCCACCCCTGCATCCTGGCGGTCGTGGTGGGCATGGTGCTGATGGCCTCTCAGCTGCCGCTGCCCGGCTTTTTGGGCCGCACCGTCAAGAGCCTGAGCAATTGCAACATGGGTGTTTCCATGATCCTGATCGGTGCCATCATCGGCAGCAGCCGGATGGGCAAACTCTGGGATAAGGACTGCTTCCTCTACTGCCTCATCCGGCTGGGGCTCATCCCGGCGGCGGTGCTGCTGGGCTGCAGGCTCTGCGGCGCGGAGAGCCTTGTGACCGGTGTTTCCGTGGTATTGGCCGCCATGCCCATGGGCGGCGTGACCGCCGTTCTGGCGGAAAAGTACGGCGGGGATTCCGCCTTTGCCAGCAAGTGCGTGGCGGTCTCCACGGTGCTCTCCCTCATCACCACACCGCTGTGGTGCATGGTCGTGTAAGGGTGGGGCTGACCGCTGCGCCCGCAGCGGAATGCGAAAAACACCTTGTCAATGGCAATCATGGCCGAAGAATCACGGTTCTTTTTGTCCAATCGGCGAATAGCCTTTGCCGCCGGATGGTGATACAATAGGCAAGGTGTTGCGCGGCGGTGCCGCAGAATGCCGTAACATGACAAAAATAAGGAGAGCGCGTGGAAAATGGAACCATTTTATCTGATGCCCGGGCAGGAACGCTGTGAACAGTTTAAGGATGCGAACGGTGTGCCCAAAGTCCGCTACTCCTATTGTTCGCTGAACGGGGCGCTGTTCCGCTGTGTGAGCCGCAGCGTGGAAGAAGCCGAGCGCCTGTGCGAGGACTGGCTGGTGGGTCAGGACCGCTGCTATATCAACTGAAAAATGCACCCTCTGCTCCTTTGCGGAATAAGCTGTAAGAGAATCAGCTTATCGGCAAAGGAGTTTTTTTATATGATGAATGGCATCCTGCGTATCCAGACCTATCGGCCCCGGCAGTCGGCTCCGGTGGAGGGAGTGACTGTTGTAATCACCGGCAGCGGCTTCACGGCTCACCGCATCACCGATGCCGAGGGCAATGCCGAGGATGTGGCCATCTGTGCCCCGGCTTGCGCCCTCTCGCTGGACGAGAACAACACCACGACCCTGCCCTATGCCGTGTGCAGCCTGACGGCCAGAAAGCCGGGCTACCGCACCGTCCGCATCCAGGGCATCCAGATCTTTGCCGGGCAGGTCACGCTGGCCCGGCCTGAGATGATCCCGGACACCGAGGAGGGAAAAGACATTGTCGACCCGCCTGTGATCATCCCCACCCACGCTCTGTTTGCGGGGAACGGCGGCAGCGGCCCGGCTCCCACCAATCCATGCACCGGCAGCCGGGTGCTGGACCGTGTCATCGTACCCAAAAATATTACGGTCCATCTGGGCAGGCCCGCCGCCTCGGCCCGGAACGTGACGGTGTCTTTCCGGGATTATATCGCCAATGTGGCTTCCAGCGAGGTCTACCCCACTTGGCCCATTGAAGCGTTGAAAGCGAACATCCACTGCCAGATCTCGCTGGCGCTCAACCGCATTTATACCGAGTGGTATCCCAGTAAGGGCTACACCTTCAATATCACCAACTCCACCAGCTACGATCAGTATTATGTCCATGGCCGCACCGTGTTCGATGTGATGGTAAAGCTGACGGATGACATCTTCAACACCTACATCCGCAAGACCGGCACCGTGAATCCCTACTACTCCGAATACTGTGACGGAAAGTCCGTTACCTGCCCGGGGCTCAAGCAGTGGGGCACGGTCACGCTGGCAAATCAGGGCCGCAATGCCCTGAGCATCCTCAAGTACTATTACGGCAGCGATATCGAGATCGTCCGCACCAGCAACATCCAGTCCATCCCCAGAAGCTACCCGGGTTCCCCCCTCCGGCGGGGAGACCGGGGCACGGCGGTGTTCACCCTGCAGCGGCAGCTGAACCGCATCACCAAGGATTACCCCTTCCTTGGCCTGCTGACCGTGGACGGGATCTTTGGCAGCAGGATGACCGAGACCGTGAAGAGATTCCAGAAGCAGTTCAACCTGACCGCTGACGGCGTGGTGGGGCGGCAGACCTGGTATAAGATCAGCTATATCTATGTCTCGGTGAAAGACCTTGCAGAGCTGACCAGCGAGGGAGAAACAGCCGCCGGCACCCTCTCGGACGGCACCTGGGGCGGCACCGTCCTGCGCGTCGGTTCTTCCGGCAGCGCTGTGGAGCAGCTGCAGTTCTGGTTGAACACTCTGGCCCAGTACGAGAGCAGCATCCCCTCCGTGACAGTGGATGGCGTGTATGGCAGCGGCACCGCCGGTGCGGTCCGGGCCTTCCAGCGAAGATACGGCCTGTCTGTGGACGGTGTGGTGGGCCGCGCCACCTGGACAGAACTCTACAATCAGTTCCGCAGCATCCAGTCCGACAACGGCAGGCCCAACGCCTACCCGGGCACGGCCCTGCGGCAGGGCAGCAGCGGGCAGAACGTCCGGCTGGTGCAGTTCTGGCTTAAAATCGCCCGCACGGTGTATCCCAGCCTGAACGCCCTGACCGTGGACGGAAAATTCGGCGCGGCGACGACGCGGGCCGTTAAGGCGTGGCAGTCCCGCACCGGACTGACGGTGGACGGCGTCGTCGGGCGGCTGACGTTCCAAAGCCTGTACGACGCCGCGCAGGCACTCGAAGCCAGCGGCCCCGTTGTGCGCACGGTCAGCCTGCCCGCGCCCGCCGCCACGCTGCGCCCCGGCGACACCGGCGCGGCGGTGCTGCGGCTGAATCGGCTGTTGCTCTTTTTGAGTCAGTGGATACCGGAAATCAACTTTACGGCCAGTGACACGCCCGACAATACCTTTGACCTCGAGTTGGAAATTGCCGTGCGCAGCGCGCAGCGGTATTTCGGGCTGACCGAGACCGGCGCGGTGACGGCGGCGGACTGGAAGGTGTTCCGCGATGCCGCCGAGCAGCTGTTAGCCGCGAACCCCGCCGGGCCCAGCCCCAAGCCGGGCGGCGTCTGGCCCGCCAGTGCGCTGGCACCGGGCAGCGCCGGGCCCGCGGTCCTGCAGGTGCAGAAGTGGCTGAACATTATCGCCGCTGCGGACCAGACCGCCGATTTTGTGCCCGAGACCGGCCTGTTCGACACCGAGACCCAGGCCGCGCTGGAAAGCTACCAGCTGACCGCCGGGCTGGAAACGCTGGGCGTCGTGGACGCCGACACATGGGAGAGCCTGCGTCTGGCCGCGCAGGGGCTCTGCCGCGAATGTCAGGAGGGATAAGCTATGCCAAAGGTCTACGTGTACGACTCCTATGACAACAAGTTTTTCCGCTATACTTTGCGTGAGAACGACCCGATGCCCTACAGCACCGATACAACGCTGCGGGTGCGGGAGTTCCGCGGGTCCAGCAAGAGCAACGTGCTCTGGACGACCACCGCTGCCATGGAGGCGTGGAACCTGACCCGCCGCACCTACGGCAGCGGTATCCCGGTGGGGTACGCCTTCAAGCGCATCTGGGAGGGTGGTCACGGCACGACGAGCCAGCACTATGCGGGCGTGGCGTTCGACGTGGGGCAGCGCAGCACTGCCGCAAATCGCCGCAAAATTTACAACGCCGCTGTGCGAACCGGGGCGTGGGGTTACGTGGAGCCGCTGTCGATGACACCCACCTGGGTACACTTTGACCGGCGGTACGGCAGGCCCGCGTGCCGCAGCACGACGGCAGGCTACCCCACCGTGCGGCGCGGCAGCCGCAGCACCTACGTGCTGATTTTGCAGGACGCGCTGAACGCGCTGGGTTATTCGACGAACACGCTGGACGGCATCTTCGGCCATGCGACGGAGAACGCGCTCAAGGCGTGCCAGCGGCGGTTCGGCCTGACTGCCGACGGCGTATGCGGCTGCGCCAGCTGGAAAAAGATCGCCGAGGCGACGGTGGGGATCGGCAAAACGGCGACGGTTATTGATTCTTGATTTATCTGCTGGTATAATAAACTTGCCTCCCTCCGGGAGGGGGCCAAGGAGCTGCACTATATTATATAAGGAAGTGTTCCCACATGGATATGCTGGAGTTTTTGCGCACCCGCCGCACCTACCGCCGCTTTGAACAGCGCCCTGTTGCGCCGGAGATCCTGACCGAGGCCGTCGATGCGGCACGGATAGCCAGCTGCGGTGCCAACCGCCAGACCGTGCGGTACATCGTTGTGCAGAGTGCCGACGCCGTGGCCGCCGTGCAGCCGCTGGTACACTGGGCCGCCTACCTGCCGCCCGAGCAGGGCCAGCCGAAACCTGACGAGCTGCCCACCGCGTTCATTGCGGTTTTGCAGGACGATAACCTGCCCGGCGCGTCCGATGTGGACGTCGGCCTGGCACTGGGCAGCCTGACCGCCGCAGCCTGGGCACACGGTGTGGGCAGCTGCATCATGGGCGCGATTGACCGCCCGGCCCTGACCAAGCTGCTGGCCCTGCCCGATGGCGTGCGCCTGTGCTACATGGTCGCACTGGGCTACCCGACGCACGTGAGCAAGCTGGTCGAAATGCAGGACGGCAGCGTCAAGTATTATCTCGATGAAAACCGCGGCTACTGCGTGCCGAAGCGCAGCATGGACGAGGTGCTGCTGAAAACGCTGTAAAAGTAAAAATCGCAGTCCCGATGAGGAAATCGGGGCTGCGATTTTTTTATCCGTCAGAAGCGGCGTCTTTCAGCCTTATCCCAAAATGGCAAAGCTCTGTGCGCCCAGGGACAGCGTGTCGTTGACGATCTCCGCCTTGCCGATCGTGTACTGAATTTTCAGATCCTCGGCCAACTCCAGCGGCAGCTCGATGGAGACACCCGCCGGGTTGACGGCGCAGATCAGATCACCGCGCTGCCAGACGAACGGGCGGTAGTCGTCCTTCGCCTTGGGTGCGTACAGCACCTTGAACGGCGCGTCTGCGTTCAGGTCGGCGTGTGCATGACGGAAAGCCAGCAGCGACTTCACGCTGTTCAGCAGACTGTCGGGGTCGTCCGCCTGAGCGGCCACAGTGGGCGCATCGGCGGCAGTGTCCACAGGCAGATAGATGTCCTGTGCGTCGGCGGTGGAGAAGCCGTGGTTGGCCGTGTCGTCCCACTGCATCGGCGTGCGGGAGCCCGTGCGGAAGTAGCCGCCCTCCTTGGTGGGCAGCGGCAGATAGCGCATACCGATCTCGTCACCGTAGTAGACGAAGGGCGCACCGGGCAGCGTGAAAATTGTCGCGTAGGCCAGCCGCAGCTCGTCAGTCGTCAGGCCCGCGGAGGGGCGGATCGTGTCATGGTTGCAGGTGATGAAGCACCACAGACCGTCCTTGTGGGTGGCCTTGTAGGCCGGCAGGTACTCGTCCAGGAATTTGTCAATGCCGGTGCCGGAGTTCTTGCAGAAGTACGCCTTGCCGATGTTGTGCGGGTTCGAGTCCATCGCACCGTCATAGTTGCGCATGAGCCAGCTGTAGCCGTTGCCCTGCCAATTGAGATAAAAGTCCATGTCAAAGCCGTTTTTCAGCGACATGCGCGGGCCGTTCCACTCGGCGATGAGCGCGGCCTCGGGGTACTCGACGTCCAGCATATCCCGGATATTGCGCCAGATTTTGCAGGTGTACTTTTTGTTCTTAGTGTCATTCTTTACAAGGCTCGACGCCATATCGACGCGGAAACCGTCGCAGCCCATGTCCAGCCAGAACCGCATGACGTCCTTCATGGCCTCCACCGTCGCCACGCAGGCGGGATCGTCGGTGGGCTTCTGCCACTTCTCGTTGATCTTTCCATAGCCGTAGTTCAGCGCGGGCTGGCACTTGAAGAAGTTCAGGATATACGTGCCGTTGCGCTCGGTCTCGCCGCCGATGAACGGCATCCCGTCGCCGGAGGCAAAGCAGGAATCCGTCCAGATAAAGCGGTCCGAGTATTCGTTGTGCCCGGGCTTGCAGCTGGCCTTGAACCACGGGTGTTCCTCGCTCGTGTGGCCGGGCACCAGGTCGAACAGCACACGGATGCCCTTTTCATGCGCGGCCCTGAACAGTGCGGCGGCGTCCTCGTTCGTGCCGTAGCGCGGGGCGATCTTTTTGTAGTCGCGCACATCATAGCCCGCATCCTTGAACGGCGAATCAAAGCAGGGGTTGATCCACAGGGCATTGCAGCCCAGGTCCCTGATGTAGTCGAGTTTGGCAATAATGCCCTGCAAATCACCGATGCCGTCGCCGTTGGTATCATAGAAGCTCTGGGGGTAGATTTCATAGAACACTGCGTCTTTCAGCCACTGTTTCATGAGATGTCTCCTTTACTATAATAGACAGATAGAATATCCACGGCAGCCCGCAGGGCGCATTTCCTGTGCGCTCGGGAGGTTTTCCCCGCCGCGCACGGCCACGGGCGGATAGGGAATCCGCCCCTGCGGCGCTCCCTGTCAGTTTGCCGCTTCATGAGTATGGAAACGTTTCATTCGTTTCTACCCCTATACTATCCCCTTCTTCTCCCTTTGTCAACGCAGCAAAACAGACAAAATAAACCACAAATTTTCTACATTTTGCACCAAAAACCGACATATTGCTAAATTGTGAACATTTCGTTGACAAATTACGAACATCGCGGTAAAGTAGTAGGCACAAGCGATTGTAAAATTTAATAGGAAAGAGGGATTCATTCAAATGAATACGCTTGTAATCGTTCTGCTTGCCGCGGTTGTCCTGGTATGTGCGTACGCCGGATATGGCCGCTGGCTCGCCAAGACCTGGGGTGTCGACCCCAACGCCAAGACTCCTGCTGTGCGGCTGGAGGATGGCAAAGACTACGTTCCCACCAACGGCTGGACGGTGTTCGCCCACCAGTTCTCCTCCATCGCAGGTGCAGGCCCTGTCACCGGTGCCATCCAGGCTGCCGCTTTCGGCTGGCTGCCTGTCCTGCTGTGGGTCCTGATCGGCGGCGTTTTCTTCGGCGCTGTCACCGACTTCGGTGCGCTGTACGCCTCCGTCAAGAATGACGGCAAGTCCATGGGCCTGCTGATCGAGAAGTACATCGGCAAGACGGGCCGCAAGCTGTTCCTGCTGTTCTGCTGGCTGTTCTGCGGCATCGTCATTGCTGCTTTTGCAGACATGGTTGCCGGCACCTTCAACGCCTTTGACGCCGACGGCGCACAGGTCGAGGCCGCCTTCACCAACGGCTCTGCGGGCATGGTCTCCATCATGTTCATGGTGTTCGCCGTCATCTTCGGCCTGATCCAGAAGAAGTTCAACTTCTCCGGTTGGAAAGAGGCCGTCGTCGGCATCGCCTTTATCGTGCTGTCCTTCGTGGTCGGCATGAACTGCCCCATCATCCTGGGCAAGGCTGCCTGGAGCTACATCACCTTCGTTTACATCTTCTTTGCGGCGGTTCTGCCCATGTGGCTGCTGAAACAGCCCCGTGACTACATGACCACCTTCATGTTCGGCGCTATGATCGCCGGTGCGATTGTCGGCCTGCTGGTCGCCCACCCCACCATGAACCTGCCCGTTTTCACCGGCTTCAACAATGAGAAGCTCGGCACCATGTTCCCCATCCTGTTCGTCACGGTTGCCTGCGGTGCGGTCTCCGGCTTCCACAGCCTGGTTTCCTCCGGTACTTCTTCCAAGACCGTTGAGAACGAGAAGGACATGTTGAAGGTCGGCTACGGTGCTATGGTGCTCGAGAGCCTGCTGGCTGTCCTGGCCCTCTGCGTTGCCGGTGCTGCCGCTGCTGCGGACGGCACCCCCGCCTCCGGTACCCCGTTCCAGATCTTCAGCCGCGGAGTCGCGGGCTTCTTTGAGATGTTCGGCGTGCCCGTTTCCATCGCTACCGTCTTTATGACGATGTGCGTTTCCGCTCTGGCCCTGACCAGTCTGGATGCTGTGGCCCGTATCGGCCGCATGAGCTTCCAGGAGCTGTTCAGCGTGGACGACATGGAGCATGCTGAGGGCTGGCGCAAGCTGCTGTGCAACGTGTACTTCTCCACCTTCCTGACTCTGGCTTTCGGCTTCCTGCTGACCAAGATCGGCTACGCCAACATCTGGCCCCTGTTCGGTTCTGCAAACCAGCTGCTGAGCGCTCTGGTTCTGGCCACCCTGTGCGTGTTCCTGAAGGTCACCGGCCGCAGCAACAAGATGATCTTCCCTCCGCTGATCATCATGCTGTGCGTCACCTTCACCGCTCTGGTGCAGCGCCTGATCGCTATGGTCAAGGCCATCAGCACCGCCGCTTCTGTCAGCATTCCTGCGGGCGAGACCACCTGGGGTGCCGTGTTCATTGCCAATGGCCTGCAGCTGATCCTGGCTGTCCTGCTGATCGTTCTGGGTCTGAACATTGTGTTCCACTCCTTCTCTGCTTACAAAAAGGCTGAGCACAACAGCGAGGCCAAAATCTGAGGTTTTCACGGTTTGACCGTAAAACGATAAAAATCTCCCACTGACGACATCGAACCCCGTCAGTGGGAGATTTTATTTTGTCTTTTTCAGGTCACAGCATCTTCGCCATGATGATCTCATCCCGGTAGGTGCCGTCCTTCAGCTTAAAGGCCCGGGGCTGGATGCCATAGCGCTCAAACCCAACCTTCTCATAGAGATGGATGGCACGGGCGTTATCGCTGTACACCCCCAGCTCCAGCTGTTCGAAGCCGTTGGTACGGGTCTGGTCAATGGCCAACTGCATCAGATAGCTGCCCAGACCGCAGCCCCAGTGATCTTTCCGTACGGAGATGCCTACTACGGCACGATGGCGGTATTTGATATGCGGCCGCACCTGTGCAACACCAAACTCCCCCACCAGCTTTTCTCCGGCAAAGGCGCCTACCTCAAAGTTCACCGGGCTTTTCCCGCAGGCTGCAAGCCCGGTTTGCACCGTTTCCAGATTCGCGCCTTCCTCCGGGTATCGGGCCATAAAATGTGTTTCGCTGTAGATTGCATTGCGGAATGCACTCAATGCCTCCGCATCATCGGCGCATAAGCTGCGCACCGTCAGCACTTCCCCGTTGGGCAGTGTGAACGTTCTGGGTTCGATCTTCATGTTTCTCTCTCCTCTTCTTTCAGATATGTGCTCGCTCCCATTCCTGCAGAACAGCCAATTGCAGCTCGGTGTGGAACCAGTGCTCTCCTTCTTCCATGATAGTCAGATGCGCACCCGTCCGTTGTTTGAACTGCTCAAGCACTGCCCTGGAAGTCAGGTTATCCTTTGCGCCATAGAGCACTTGCGTTGGCGCTTTCCAGCGGTAGGGATGCTCCCTCACCCAGCAGAGATACTGCCACGACAACGTCTCATCGAAATCCGTGGAAATCTCCCCTGCTTCTTTCAACTGGGCCTCACTCACATTTGCCCACTGCATCATATTGGTGATAAGATTTTCCATATCTAACACTGGTGAGAGCAAAAGAGTACTCCGTAAAGGCTTTGCCTGTAAGGCCAACATGGAAAACCAGGCTCCAATACTTGTAGCCCGCAGCGAAACATTCTTCCAACGCTCTGCAGCATAGGAATAGACCGCTTCCAACTCTGGAACCGCCACCCACGGCAGCAGCTTCTCGGAGCTGCCCTTGCGCTCTCCATGTTCGGGCAAATCAACAGCAAGAACCTGATACCCTGCTGGGCAGGCAAGCTCTGCAAACGGCAGAGCTTCTTCTTTGCAACCCATTTTGCCATGGACATAGAGATATACTTTTCGGCTTTCTTTCCCGTACAGCAAAGCAGGAATACCGCTGATCTCCAGTTTCTGTGTTTTCATCGTAACATCTCCTGTCAGATGCCGCCTTCCTTCTTTCCGGTACAGCGGCTGGTTGAGATTCTTCACTTCCAGCTTTCTCTTCATTGTAATTGTTCCTATGATAACACACTTCCCGTTCAAACACAAACAAAAAGAGCTGTGACACCCTGTTACAGGTACCACAGCTCTTAAATTCATTCAGTCAGACTGAATTACTTCACCATGCTTGCAACTTCAGCAGCGAAGTCATCAGCACGCTTCTCCAGGCCTTCGCCCTTCTGGAAGCGGGTGAACTTGACGATCTTGATGTCGCCGCCCAGATCCTTAGCGACCTTAGCGGTGTACTGAGCAACGGTCAGGTCGCCGTCCTTGACGAACTCCTGATCGACCAGGCAGTTCTCCTTGAAGAACTTCTTGATCTTGCCCTCGATCATCTTCTGCTTCACAGCCTCGGGCTTGTTAGCGGTCTTGGGATCGCCAGCCATCTGAGCCAGCATGATCTCCTTCTCCTTGGCCACGACCTCAGCGGGGACAGAAGCCTCATCGACATAGCCGGGGTTAGCAGCTGCGACCTGCATGGCGATGTCCTTGCCGTAGGTAACGAACTCGTCCTTAGCCTCGATGCCGTTGGTGGTCTCGAAGTTGACCAGAATGCCGTGGGTGCCGCCGCCGTGGACGTATGCAGAGCAAACGCCCTCGTAACGGACGAAGCGGCGAACCTTGATGTTCTCCTTGATGACCAGGATCAGGTTCTTCAGAGCCTCGTCCACGGTCTCGCCGTTCTCGGTCTTGCAAGCCATCAGAGCCTCAACATCAGCAGGGTTCTGCTTCATGATGACCTGAGTAGCCTCCTTGACGAAAGCAACGAACTTGTCGTTCTTGGCAACGAAGTCGGTCTCAGCGTTGACCTCGATGACAACACCCACCTTGCACTGGGGGCAGTAGTCAGCGTAGACCATGCCCTCGGCAGCGGTACGGCTTGCCTTCTTGGCAGCGGTAGCCAGACCACGCTCACGCAGGATCTCGATTGCCTTCTCGAAGTTGCCGTCAGCCTCGGTCAGAGCCTTCT
>ERZ824598.3380-NODE-3380-length-13875-cov-3.576411_pt1 | contig 13875 bp, 7 predicted proteins | sample MGYA00519934_ERZ824598 | MGnify/ENA primary metagenome ERZ824598 (study PRJEB31778, sample SAMEA3449177) | human gut metagenome | biome: human gut; feature: human-associated habitat; material: faeces | place: United Kingdom | collected 2010/2012 ... | reverse complement strand
ATGACAACCAGGTCTGAATGCCAGACATTCCGGCACGCATAGCCAAGTCACTGAACAATACAAGGTCAAGTGCAATAGGAGCAGCAAGAATAGAGTCGCGACACAGGAAGTTTACTTTAATTTCCATCGGGTAACCCATCCATCCGAAGATATCAATGTTATCCCACGCTTCCTTATTGTCTTTACGGGGCGGGTAGTAATTAATACGAACTTTATGATATACATCGCCGTACAGGTCAGGATATTTTTCCGGTTCGAAGATATTGTCGATTACAGACAGCTTACTTACTTCTTTTGTTTTAAAGTTATCGGGATCATCGAGCACTTCTCCATCACGGTTACCCAGAATGTTAGTAGAGAACCATCCGCTTACACCCAACATACGGGTTTTGAACATCGGAGCCAAAACAGTTTTCATCAAAGTCTGTCCACTCTTGAAGTCCTTACCGGCGATAGGCACATTCATCTTTTTAGAGAATTCCCACATAGCAGGAGTGTCTACGCATAAGTTAGGAGCCCCCATGATGAACGGAGCACCTTCTGCAATAGCAGCATAAGCGTAACACATACTTGGAGAAATAACATTCGTGTTGTTTTCTTTCATTGCTTTTTCCAAAGCGGCAAGTGACATGTGCTCGTCTGACAGAGGAATATAAATCTCTGTACTTGCAGCCCATAACACAGCAATACGTTCGCAATTGTTAGCAGCTTTGAAGTCACGGATATCCTTGCGCAACTGTTCTACCATTTCCCAACGGGTAGCAGCCTGTTTAATATGAGTACCGTTCAAGCGTTTTGCCCAATTATGATCAAAAGCAGCAGGCATCGGCTTGATAGCCTCCAATTCATCTTTCACTCCATTCAAGTCCTTTTCCTTCAAAACTTCGGCATACATAGCAGCTTCATAAGCGTTGTCGGGGAAAATGTCCCAGCCACCAAATACAATGTCGTTCAAATTAGCTAAAGGCACTATGTCTTTAATAAGTTTTTCCTCGTTGTTTTCCATGCGCATTGTTGCCATTTCTGCGATAGAACCTATTGGTTTTGCCAATCCCTTGCGAGAAGCCAGTGTTCCTGTAATCATAGTGGTAGCAACTGCGCCACCAACGCCTACCACCAACACGCCGAGACGGCCTGATGCCGGTTTAATTTCTTGTTCCATTTCTGTTGTTTTAGATAAATTAAAATTGCCTACAAAGTTAGGCTCTACTCTATACTCAAAGAAGTTCTAATAGTCGGATTAATTGTTCCATTTGATGTATTATCCTATTTACAAGCTCATATAGAGGGCAATACGCGAATCATATTCATCTATGCCGAATAGATTCAGAATAAATCATGGGAAGATAATATACCACAAAACTTCGGAATAAGATCAACGCAAAACCACACAAGCTTTTTTTCTTACAAATCAGAAGAAATGGTTTATGCCCTCTTAGTACACTTTGTCAAATCTTATAAATCTTCTTTTCGTTGTTCGTAGAGAAACACCCTTTTTCTCGTAGAGAATCGACCCGATCTCCGTAGAGTTTCGACCCGATCCTCTACGAGAAAAAAACCAATATATAACAATTTGAAGATCAACAATTTACAAAACACATATTTGTCTTCTTTTTTCATCACACATATCTATCATTTTCTCATTTTCAAACAGCATTTATCATTCTCAAATAATTACACTCACAGCAAGAAAAAGAGAGATTATTTTGTATGGTACAACAACGCATACTCTTGCAAAATTGAAAAAGATGACAGAAAGTTTAACATGCTAAAACAGGGTTTTAACAAAACACTTTCCATTGAATGCTGTTGTATTAAACAATAAACGAACAAAATAGAGATATAAACCTAAACAACTTAATTATGGAATGGATTATAAATCAACTAAGAGAGCACCCCGAATTAGCTATCTTTCTGACGCTTTTCGCGGGATTCTGGATAGGCCGGCTAAAAATAGGCAAATTCTCCCTCGGAACAGTAACGAGTGTACTGTTAGTGGGTGTACTGGTTGGGCAATTGAATATCACGGTAGACGGTCCGATGAAAGCTGTATTTTTCCTGCTTTTTCTTTTTGCCGTAGGCTATAAAGTAGGACCACAATTCTTTCGCGGATTGAAGAAAGACGGCCTGCCGCAAGTGGGATTTGCCGTATTAATGTGTATCGTCAGCCTTGTATCTGCCTGGGTACTTGCCAAAATAATGGGTTATCATGTAGGCGAAGCTGCCGGACTACTCGCCGGTTCACAAACCATCTCTGCCGTTATCGGTGTAGCAGAAGACACCATCAACGGACTGAGCATCAGCGATGCACAAAAAGCAACTTTCATTAATGCCATTCCTGTAGCCTATGCGGTAACTTACATCTTCGGTACAGCCGGTTCTGCCTGGATTCTGGCTTCACTGGGACCGAAATTTCTTGGCGGATTGGAAAAGGTAAAAGCAGACTGTAAAGAACTGGAATCTAAAATGGGAAGTTCGGAAGCAGACGAACCGGGCTTTGCTCCTGCTCTGCGTCCTGTTGTATTCCGTGCCTATCAGATAACCAATGAATGGTTCGGAAAAGGAAAACGTATCACCGATCTTGAAAGTTACCTGTACGAACAAGGAAAACGTCTCTTTGTAGAGCGCGTTCGCCAAGGAGGAATCATAAAAGAAGTTACTCCCAATCTCATTCTGAAAGAAAATGACGAAGTTGTACTCAGTGGTCGCCGCGAATTCGTTATAGGCGAAGAAGACTGGATAGGTCCCGAAGTAATAGATGCACAATTACTCGACTTTCCTGCCGAGACACTACCGGTAATGATCACACGAAAAACATTCGCCGGAGAAACAATAAATACCATCCGGGCACAAAAGTGTATGCACGGGGTAAGTATTCGCAGCATCAAACGTGCGGGTATCAACGTCCCCGTACTGGCACAGACCGTAGTAGATGCAGGTGATATGCTTGAACTCACCGGTATGAAACGTGAAGTAGAACTTGCCGCTAAACAAATGGGATACGTAGATCGTCCAACCAATCAAACAGATATGATATTCGTTGGTCTGGGCATCCTCGTCGGAGGTTTAGTAGGTGCATTAACCATCCATTTGGGAGGTATTCCAATAAGCCTGTCCACCAGTGGAGGTGCACTTATTGCAGGTTTACTCTTTGGATGGCTTCGCAGCAAGCACCCTACTTTCGGAGGTATCCCTGAGCCCTCTCTATGGGTATTGAATAATGTAGGTCTGAATATGTTTATTGCCGTTGTAGGTATTGCTGCCGGACCAAGTTTCGTCACCGGATTCAAAGAAGTAGGTGCCAGCCTGTTTATCGTCGGTGCATTGGCTACGGCTATTCCGCTTATCAGCGGATTGTTGATGGGAAGATATCTGTTTAAATTCCATCCCGCATTAACATTAGGATGTACCGCCGGAGCAAGAACTACCACTGCAGCACTGGGAGCTGTACAAGATGCAGTGGAAAGTGAAACCCCTGCACTGGGATATACTGTAACCTATGCAGTAGGTAATACACTACTCATTATTTGGGGAGTATTTATTGTATTAATGATGTAATAATGTGTCAATGAATAATGTGCCAATTGGTTGCGCTATCATCCGCATGGCAGGCACATTGACACATTGGCATATTATCTAAATTATTTAATTATGGAAAAGAAATCAAATGGCATAGCCATAACCAAAAGTTTTGCAAAAAAGATGGAGGGCATCAGTCCCTTTGAATTAAAAAATCGCCTGATCGACATGGCGGACGAGAGCGTAAAGAGAATGGCCCACACAATGCTAAACGCCGGACGTGGCAACCCAAACTGGATTGCTACAGAACCTCGTGAAGCATTCTTCCTATTAGGAAAATTCGGGCTCAGTGAATGTACCCGTGTTTCCTCTCTTCCGGAAGGAATAGCCGGCATCCCCCAAAAAGAAGGAATTGCCGCACGTTTTGAAGCCTTTCTGAAAGACAATATCAAAGAACCGGGTTCCAGATTATTAAAAGACAGTTACAACTACCTGCTCATGGAGCATGCCGCAGACCCGGATACACTTGTTCACGAATGGGCAGAAGCCGTCATTGGTGATCAGTATCCTGTCCCCGACCGTATCTTACATTTCACCGAACTCCTTGTACAAGATTACCTGGCACAGGAATTATGTGACCGTCGCCCTCCGAAAGGAACTTTTGATCTATTTGCTACCGAAGGTGGAACAGCAGGTATGTGTTACCTTTTTGACTCTCTGCAAGAGAACTTTTTACTGAATCAGGGAGACAACATTGCCCTACTGGTTCCGGTATTCACACCGTATTTAGAGATCCCGGAATTACGCCGATACCAGTTCAACGTCACCGAAATATCAGCCGATAAAATGACGGAAGACGGATTGCATACCTGGCAATATAAAGATGAAGATATTGATAAACTGAAAGATCCGAAAATTAAAGCACTCTTTATTACCAATCCGAGCAATCCCCCCAGCTACTCATTGAGTCCGGAGACTGCCGCACGCATTGTTAACATAGTAAAGAATGATAATCCGAATCTAATGATCATCACCGATGATGTATACGGAACGTTCATCCCTCATTTCCGTTCACTCATGGCGGAGCTGCCACACAATACCCTATGCGTATACTCCTTCTCAAAATACTTTGGAGCAACCGGATGGAGACTCGCTGTCATAGCCTTGCATGAGGATAATATCTACGATAAAATGATAGCCCGCCTCCCGGAAGAGCAGAAAGCGATATTAAATAAACGTTATTCCAGCCTTGATCTTCATCCGGAGAAGATGAAGTTTATTGACCGTATGGTAGCAGACAGCCGTCAAGTAGCCTTAAACCATACTGCCGGACTCTCATTGCCACAACAAATGCAGATGAGTTTATTCTCTGCCTTTTCCCTGCTCGATAAAGGTGATTATTATAAAACAAAGATGCAGAATATTATTCGCCGCCGCCTGAATGCATTGTGGGACAATACCGGTTTCTCATTGGTAGAAGATCCCTTACGTGCAGGATATTATTCCGAAATCGATATGCTCGTATGGGCACATAAATTTTACGGAGACGAGTTTGTAGCCTATCTGAAAAAGACCTATAATCCATTGGATATAGTATTCCGCCTGGCTAACGAAACCTCACTCGTTTTACTGAATGGCGGCGGATTTGCCGGTCCGAAATGGAGTGTCCGCGTTTCTCTTGCCAATCTTAACGAAGCCGATTATGTAACAATCGGAAAAGGTATTAAGAGAATACTGGATGAATACTATAAGCAGTGGACAATTGACAATTGACAGTGGACAATTGACAGTTGACAATGGACAGTTGACAATGGACAGTGGACAGTTGACAATGGACAGTTACTATACAGTATTACAGCGCAGCTAACTGTCAATTGTCAATTGTCAACTGTCAATTAAATAACATTCTAAATCTCGTCCACCCGTCTGTATACGTACGGAGTGAGAACGAACATCCGTGACGCATCAGAACTTCACGGATAAATATCAGGCCGATTCCCTGCCCGTTCGGCTTGGTAGAAAAGAAGGGACTGAAGAGTTTAGCTTCAGTCTCTTTTGTTATACCTTTACCATTATCTGCCACCTCAATCCCGCCCGGAGAATAAGTACGTATCTTGATTTCTCCATTCTGCTCAATACTCTCAGCTGCATTCTTTATGATATTCACTAATACCTGTTCGAATAAAGCAACGTCAAGTTTCACTTCTCCCAATTCCTCATCAATATCCAGTGTAATGGTAATATTACGGTCGGCACACATACCTTCCATAAAACGTTTACAAGAGAATACAAGATCATTGAGATTAACCGGAACCAAGTGAGGTTCAGGTATTTTTACCACATCTGCAAAACGGGTAATAAAACGGCTCATAGAGAAACAACGGTCTGTACATACACGCATCACCTCACAGATATCTTCCATCCCTTCCGACTCGGAAAGTGCCTGTTCTACGGTATCCAACGTAGAAGTAATACCTGCTGTTGTATTATTCACTTCATGCGCAATCATACGAATCACTTTCTCATACGCCTTTTTCTCGGCCTTCATCACTTCATCCGTCAAGCTTTCTATCAGAAAAAAAGGATGCTGGAATCCCCGGTCGATGAATGAAGAGTGCGTACATTTATAAATATTCGAGTCATTCAAACGGACAGTTACCGTCTCTCCCTTAGCAACACGCCCCAATTCCGCAGCCAACGGAGAATCAATAGCAATCAGTTTTTTCCCCTGAGCCTCTTCAGGACGGACACCTAACATTTTAATAGCCATCGGATTTAATTGCGATATCTCATCATCAAGGGTAGTAATAATCACTCCCATCGGAGAAGCATTAATCATCAGATCGAGGAAATGATTCTGTTCCCGAAGCCGGAGACGTTCATTCTTCAACTGCTCCATCATTCTATTGAAAACATTGACCACGCGATCGGCCTCATACTGCCCAACAAGAGTCAAACGACTACTGAAATCCTGTTCGCGTAATAGCTCCATACCACTACCAATCGTGTCCAACGGTTTTATAATCTTTCGATAAAACAAGATCAAATATACCAGCAGAAAAACGATCAGGACTTCCGAAATATATAGCAAAGGCTTATACACCCATCCGCCAAAGTAGAGTATCACTCCACCAAGAGCAGCCAGAAACAAAGCCAGTATAAAAAAATATCCTTTTAGACGCACGATAAATAGTGATTAGTGAGTAGTGATGAGTGATTAACGATTAGTGATGAGTGAGTAGTGATAAGTAATGAGTAGTTAGTGGGCTGCGCTATAATCCGCATGGCACTAATCACTTATCACTAACCACTCATCACTAATAATTGATTCCATATTTTTCCAACCTCCGGTAGAGGGCAGCCCGGCTAATGCCTAAAGCGGTAGCTACCTGACTGAGGTTCCCTTTACAACGTTCCAAAGTATGCAAAATTGTCTGACGTTCTATTTCATCCAGTGTCATTCCGGAAAGCGAAGCGCCAGTAGCCTTCGGATCATCCTGACGAAGATATTGTGCATCAAAATCCGAAGCATCAAGAATGGCTTTTCCACTGACCAGTATGGTCCGTTCCACCAGATTTTTCAGTTCACGGATGTTCCCCGGAAAGGGCAAACGGCTGAGAAACTGAAGTGCATCAGCAGAAAATTCAGTACGGGGCAAATTATTAGCTTCGGCCTGGCGATCGGCAAAATGACGGGCAAGTAACGGAATATCTCCCCTCCTTTCGCGCAAAGCCGGAAGCTTAACTGTTATAAGATTGATGCGATAGAATAGATCTTCCCGGAAAGTATGTTCACTTACCATCTTACGCAAATCGGCATTAGTGGCAGATATCACCCGGATATCAGTCTTACGGGGACGGCTGTCACCCAAAACTTCAAACGTCTGGTCTTGCAGGACTCGAAGCAATTTCACTTGGCAGGAAGGATCTAAATCTCCTATTTCATCCAAGAATATAGTACCTTTATTTGCCATTTCAAAACGTCCGATACGATCAGCACTGGCATCAGTAAATGCTCCTTTCTTATGGCCAAACATCTCACTTTCAAACAAGCTTTGAGAAATTCCCCCCAAATTTACCTTGATAAATGGCTGTTTGGCACGCTGGCTATTTATATGAATAGCTTCGGCTATTAATTCTTTCCCCGTTCCACTTTCTCCGGTAATCAGAACAGAAGCATTGGTACGGGCAATGCGGGCAATGGTATTCAAAACATCTGTCAACTCCTGACTCTTACCGATAATATGGTCGCGTTTCAAAGCATCACTCTGCTCTTGTGGTACTTCTGCAGGTGCAGCAGTCAGTTCCAACGCTGTTTCAATGCGTTGCAACAAAGCAGCATTATTCCAGGGCTTTGTTATAAAATCAAAGGCTCCTGCCTGCATTCCCTGTACTGCCAATTGGATACTTCCCCATGCAGTCATCAGAATAACCGGAACGTCAGGACGGAATATTTTCACTTGTCTGAGCAAAGTCAACCCCTCTTCCCCTGTTGTGGAAAGTGTAAAGTTCATATCCATCAGGATAAGGGCAGGAGCTTCAGAGCGTACTACCTCCATAGCCTCACGAGGTCCGGGAACTGTTTGCACCTGATAACTGGCACGTTTTAACATAAAACTGAGAGAAGAACGGACAGCACTGTCGTCGTCAATGATCAATATCATAAGCGTGTGTTTTTATGATCGCAAAAATAAGAATAAATAATGATTAGTACGAATCAGTCGTTGGATATTTAGTTCAAACCTGAAAATAATGAAGTTTGCCGGACGTATCTTTGAGTACCGGAAGTGTCCCTGGCAATATTACTGCCCTTGCCCGGTATTGTGCTTTGTCTATCTCAGAAAGGAATGCTCCTTTTCCCGGTGCAGAGTCTTGTTTTACATGTACATCTAAAACAACGTTACACACCGAGGCACCATACATTACTCTACGAGAGGGAGCTTTATCAATACCGGAGAAAGAGATAGATGGTAACGACAGACGTTATTCAGATAGAAACTGATTAAGTTTAGAATGGAGTTTCGACTATTGATTCGCATGATTAATCATTAATCACTTCCTCAAAGTCTACTTCCAGTTCCGTATCTCTCTCGAAATCCCAAAGGGTAAGGCTACGAATCTGATAGAAATAAGACCAATAATTATACAGTTCTGATATATGTTTCTGCCGTGCCTGGTCTTTTGAATTCTGTGCATCATTCAAGTCGAGCGTATTGATTTTGCCTATCAGGAAAGTCTCAATACTGGTTTTATAACGCTGCTGAGCAATAATATCCGCTTCTTTGGCTATGCTTAGCTGTTGTGCCTGATTATTGAAGTGCTCCACAAGCAAAAAGATATCCTGATTGAAGTTCATCTGTTCCTGACGAATTTTAGAAAGTACTACTTCACGATTACTCTTCGCCACACGTACCTTGCCACGACGCTTTCCCCAATCCAGAATAGGTATCTTCACCCCCACCTGTACGATCTGATTGTCGAGCAGATGATTGTAGGCAGAGGTAAACTCTTTGTCGAGCCCCGTATAACCCACGCTGGCAAAAAGATCTACACTACGCAGATCGCCACGTGCGGTAGCTACTGCATAGTCCGACTCAAGCTGCCGGCGACGGATGTTTTGTGCAAAAGAGTTACGCTCCAAAGCTTTGCTAAGCACTTCGTTATATTCCATTCGTATGTCCGGCGCCGATTCGGGAACCACCGGTTCCAGTTTTGTATTCTCATCCATTCCCAAAAAAGCACGAAGCTGGAACATATTGGCATTCAGATTACTCACTGCTTCTGTAGTAGCAGCCTTGGCATTCAGGGCAGAAAGTTTCAGTTGTAACAACTCATTTTCTGATATCTGCCCCATCTCACGCTTGGCCCCGGCTACTTTATACAGATGTTCGGCATTCAGTTCATTCTGCCGGGCAGTAGCCAACGTTTCCTTTGCCAACAACAACTGAAAAAAGTAAGTAATGGTTTTGCGTGTCACGTCTTCTGTGGCAGAGATAAAAGCAGCTTTTGCCTCTTCATAGCGTACGGGTTCTATACGACGGTTCCACTTCAGCTTATTCACGCCAAAAATAGGTTGGGTCAGTTCCAGGTTGATCGGTACGGACATGAATTGTTCTTTCCCATTTCCCCCGAACTGTCTGATATAATCCAATGAAGTTGAAAGAGAAAGCTTACCACCTGTCAGCCAGATATTCTGGTCAATGGACAAGTCACCGGATAGTTCCAGATAATTGTTACGGACAAACCCGTAAGTACCATCCGAATTTTGATAAGAGCTGTAGGATTTTTTATAGTTGGGCAATGTTCCTGTCAGATTCACTTCCGGCAGGAGATCGGCACGAAAAGTACGATATTCCCAATAGGCTGTTTTCAGTTCATTCAAGGCCACCGCCGCATCTACGGATTGAGTACGTGCCAAAGCAATAGCCTCATTAAGAGTTATTTCCCGTTCATTCTGTGCCGTAAGTATTTGCGAAAAGGCAAAAGTCGCTAAAACAAGCAGTATATTCTTCTTTCTCATAAAAGTATTATTTTCTACGATTTAAGAAGTCAAACGACGTGCCAAAAAGATAAGTTACTAATTCTCCGATAATTAATTCATTCGACAAGTGTCCGAAAACGAACACTTTGTACACAAATGAACGCCTTTTAACACCTTATTATTCACAAACGTCCGGAATACGCACAGTAAAACGTGTACCCTTTCCTACCTCAGATGTAACACAGATCGTTCCATTAAGCCGCATCACGATTGTCTGACAAATACTAAGCCCTAATCCGGCTCCCTGTGTGAAATTATCCACTTTATAGAAACGTTCGAAAATATGGTCCAATCCGTCCTGAGAAATTCCCTTACCGGTGTCTTCCACAAATAAAGAAGTATAGCCGGGTTCATCTTCAGTATATCCCACAGTAATCGATCCGCTTGTTGTGAACTTAGCAGCATTGTTTATAAGATTATTCACTACTTGTTGCAAGCGTACATTATCTGTCACCATATACTTCTTACTACCTGCCGGGATATCAAGCTTAAGTTCTACTCCCGGTGGCATGTTCAATTGCTGGGAGTCATGCACATTCTTCAACAGTAAAGGAAGACTATGACGGGCAAACTGGAAGTCCATCGTCCCCGACTCAATACGGGACAAGTCAAGAATATCATTGATTAATGCCAACAACAGACTGCAGTTCTTATTGATTGTAGTAATAAACTGTGAAACCTCTTCTTCTGTGAAAGCACTCGTATCACTCAGCAAGTCGGAGAAACCGACAATAGCATTCAAAGGCGTACGAATTTCGTGACTCATATTGGCAAGGAAGGCCGATTTGAGCTTATCAGCCTGCAATGCCTTATCGCGGGCTATGGTCAACTCTTCCTCCGTACTTTTATAACGCTGAATACTCTGACAAACACCAAGAATACTATAAGGCTCATCTGATGTCAATCCACTAAGTACGGAAGTACGATATTCCCACCACTCATAATGTCCATCTGCATTACGCTGACGGAAGCTCATCCGGGTATTCTGATTCCTTCCTGTAAGAGCGGCATCAAATAAAGAACGTATGTGTCCCAGCTCTTCCGGATGTACCATTTCCTCCATACCCTCACGCGTAATGGTCGTCACCGATTCATCAAAGCCAAACTGCTGAAGGAACCCCTGGGGAAAAGTAAAAATATTGGTACGAATATTGAATTGCCACGGATAGATAGAACTATCCTCTATTGCCAGATCAAAAAAGCGTTTCCGCATCTCTTCATCAGACACATTGTGGCAGGAAAGGGCAACTCCGGTAATCTCTCCACGTGAATGAATAGGAACCATCTCTCCGGAAATCGGAAAGTAATTGCCACTATGTACTTCCTGCATAAAAGAGTTGGAAGGAATTATGCAGCTTTTGCCTTCTTTAATTACCTCTTTCAGCATCTCGTGCAATACATTCTTACCCTTAGAATATATTTTGAAGATAGAACCGGCAGGCAATCCCTCGTAAGGCCGGACAGTAACATCGACCGGAAGATGCAGCATACGTAGCAAAGAAAGATTAGTGAAATGAATACGAAAATCAGTATCATACGTTATTACTCCTTCGCGAATAGAATGGAAAATATTATCAAACTCATCACGCTGGGCCACCAAACGGTTCTGCACCAAAAGACGGGTCTGTGCATGCATTCTTCGGCGTGCCTCCCGACGGTTAGCACGTATCAGCCAAACAACAATAAATACCAATAGCCCCAGTATGGAAGCATAAAGCAAAATGAAAAAGAATTTATATTTCTCCCAATGAGGCTCATTAAGTATAATCCCCGGTTTCACCCGCTCTTTTGCCACATGAAAAAAATCGAGCTGCTTATAATCATAGTAGAAATCAATCGGACTTTCAGTAATCCCCAAATCAGCAGGAGAAGTTCCTTTCAACACCTTAGCTGCCCTTACACCCGCCATCCGCGAAGAAGCATACGGATCAGCATCATAAGCACAAAAAACTCCGTTAGTCAATGCCAAACTCTGACAGGAAAAGAAAGGTGCTTTAGAATTCTTGCCAATAAATGCCATAAAAGGAGACCACTTAGGTACTACCACAATACGTCCATGACTATTGCGTGGATAACATACAGAAGATATAATGCTATTGGTAGTCCCGGTTTGTACATTGTAGGTCTGCAATTTATAATCAGGGTGGCGCTTTACAAACTGTCCCCATTCATTCATAAAATCTTCTTTCCCTTTCAAACTTAAAAAGCTGTTATCATTTACACAAACAACCTCCTTACGTTCAGGAAATACCTTATTGGCCTGTTCCAGTAAAAGAAAAAAATCGGGATTAGAAGTGAAACCGCAAATATTAGGTAAAGTAGTCATCAGGGCTTCATCCGGATATTTAATGCCATAAAAAACAACCGGAATCTGACGTGGCAAAGAATCACCACAAGCAAACAGTGTATGAAAAGCCTCATCACTTGACGTTACAATTAAATCTACCCCGCGTTTTCTTGCCCGCTCACAGATACGGCTCATAATAAGTTTCTCGGAACGATATGCCCAATAATCAGCATCCAGATACTCGGTAACAATATTAACTTTCAGCTTTTCTTCACCAAAACCATCACGAAGTCCACGGGTCAGTTCACTATGCCAGGGAGTCTGATTAGTATAAGATTGTATAAAAAGGACATTATAATTCTGTCCGGCAGCAGTTATCGGTAGAAATACTGTAAATAACAGGAATAAAAGTGTGTTATAAAATCGTTGAGTCATAGAATTAAATACTGCGTTGTTTCACGATTGTGCGCACAAATATACGCTATTATCTTGAAAGCAACGCAGATATATAATTTAATTTTCACTCTTCATGCAAAGCTTCCGCCGGTTGGATACCCATTGCCTGCCGGGCAGGGAGCCAGACAGCTATAAATACGGTAATAGCCAACAAGATATAAGTAACAAACATACCTGCCAGAAAGCGAAGTAACGTAAACTCTACAGGATAATCGGAAACTATTTCCGCAAAGCCCAAATTAGCTCCCACGATTATTGCCGGAATAAACGCTAAAGTCAATAAAATCAATCCTTCACCTAAAAGGAGTTTACGCAGACTTACCCTGGTACTGCCTAATGCTACACGCAACCCCAGTTCCGCACGGCGTTGTTGGGTACGGAACCAAAAAGTACCCAGCACAGCAAGAAAAGCATTCATTAAAAAGAATACAGCCACTGAAAGATAGGTATACAAATCATTGCGAGGCTCTTTCAACTGTATATTTCTATAATCGCTCATCGGGCGCATATCTCCAAGATAGAAATTTCCTATCATCAATTGTTCGCGCATCTCTTTACGAAACTTACGAATAAAATCTTCTCCGTCGGAATCAGGACGTACCCGGATATAAACACCTAAATAAGGAGCATCCAGATAATAGAAAGGATATTTTTTCGTGTAAATCAACGGAATATAAGTAGCCGACTGATGAGCGGTAAACTCATTGTACTTTTGACTTTCACATACAGCCGCTATACGTACGCTGTCTCCGTTCAAATTATTCTTTACCCATTCGCCCACAGCAGGACGATCCGGGAAAAGTCTCCGGGCCAGATTATCCGTTATAATAATATCCGTAAAATTTGCTTTACCAGACAATTGTTCCGGAGAACTCCCATCTGCTCCTTTCACTCCGAATACCCGGAAATAATCCGAACTAACGCCACGCATGTAACTATTGCAGGTAATTGTATCATGCACAAGTGAAGCTGTTTGGTTCATCCAAACATAGTGTTTATGCATGTTTGTATAGCAAACAGATTCCACCGCCGGATGGTGTTCCAAACGATCTATGAATGCATAAAAATCATC
>ERZ824598.3368-NODE-3368-length-13937-cov-4.079455_pt1 | contig 13937 bp, 13 predicted proteins | sample MGYA00519934_ERZ824598 | MGnify/ENA primary metagenome ERZ824598 (study PRJEB31778, sample SAMEA3449177) | human gut metagenome | biome: human gut; feature: human-associated habitat; material: faeces | place: United Kingdom | collected 2010/2012 ... | reverse complement strand
TTTTCCAGGCCAGGAAGTTTAGGATGCCCCGCAGCTGGCCCTCGTAGCCGGAGCAGCGGCAGAGGTTGCCGGCCAGGTATTCCTTGATCTGCTCTGCGTCAGGGTAAGGATTTTCCCGGAACAGTGCCAGGGCATTCATGATAAAGCCCGGGTTGCAGAAGCCGCACTGCTCTGCACCCTGGTCTGCAACAAAGGCACCGAACTCGGCAGCCTCCTCCTGCAGACCCTCCAGGGTGGTGATCTTGTGGCCGTCGGCACGCACTGCCAGCACCGAGCAGGACAGCACCGGCTTGTCATCCAGAAACACCGTGCACAGGCCGCAGTTGGAGGTCTCGCAGCCACGCTTGACGCTGGTGCAGCCCTGGGCACGGACAAAGTCGATCAGCAGGGTGTCCGGTGCCACGTCGGCGGAGACCCTGGTTCCATTCAACATCAGATTGATCTGCATTTATGCTTCCTCCTGTTCGGCACGATGTTCCAGTTCCTGTGCGGTGCGCCGGACCAGTACTCCGGTCAGGTGGCGGCGGTACTCTGCGCTGCCACGCATATTGGAGCCGGTGACCACCTGTTGTTGGATGGTTTCGGCCAGCTGCTGCGCCGGAGCTGCCGGTTCTTCATACAGCACAGCCTTGAGCGGGCGGGCACCCACTGCAAACCGGTAGCTGCCATCCTGCAGCCGGGCAGCGGCACAGGTGAGCACCGGAATGTCGGTCTGGCTGTTGCGCACCGACTGGTAGCAGTAATCGGCCGCTTCTTTCCGGACCAGCAGACGCACCACGATGTCCCGGTCGTAGGGACGCTCGGCATACTCCCGCAGCGGCACGATGCCGCCCTTATACAGCTCCACCGAGCAGTCCATGGCCAGGAACAGGGTCAGCACATCCGAAAAGCCAAACCGGCTGTAGATGCTGCCGCCGACGGTGGCCAGGTTGCGCAGCTGCACGCCCACGATGTGGCGCAGCGCTTCCCGGACGGCTCCGTGGGTAAAGGCTTCCAGTCCGGGGTGGGTCTCCAGCTGGCGCAGGGTGACCATCGCCCCAATGGAAAAGCCCGCATCCGTTTCCTCGATCGTGTCCAGCCCCAGGCCGGACAGGTCGATGGCTGTGCCGACATTGATAGTCTCCATCTTGAGCCAGATCATGCCGCCCAGGATGCGGTTGGCCTTTTTCTGGTTGAGCTGCCAGGCTTCTTCCAGACTTTCGGCCCGTTTGTATTCTCGGATCGTCATCATATGCAGGTCCCTTTCTTTTTTATCCTTGCTGTTTCTATTTTAACACAGACACAGATTGCGTTTCAATCGGCGATTGCGCTATAATGGAAAAAATCCCATCGGAAAGCGCAGGTCTTTTTTATGCAAATGCATGCTTCTACGGGGTGTGTGCTCATGGCCTCTGGTCTGAGTACCCGCTTTGGCTCCAACAAGCTTCTGGCACCGTTTGACGGTCAGCCCCTGCTGTACCGGGCCTTTGCCGCCACCGACACGCCGCAGCTGTCGGTACGCATCGTGGTGACCCGCTCGGCGCAGGTGCAGGCGCTGTGCAAAGCACAGGGGGTGCCGGTGCTCCTGCATGCACTGCCCGGCCGGAACGATACCGTGCGGCTGGGACTTTCGGCGCTGCTGGCACAGCATCCGGAACTGACCGGGTGCATGTTTCTGCCCGGTGACCAGCCCCTGCTGCGCCGGGCTACGGTGGACCAGCTGCTGACGGCCTTTGCACAGACGCAAAAAGAAACAGAACGGGTGATCTTCCGTCTGGGTGCCCCGGCCGGAAACGGCCCGGACCCCCTTGTGGGAAGCCCCGTTCTGTTCAGCAACGGCTTTTTCCCGGAGCTGCTCACCCTGCCGGAGGGCAAGGGCGGCAGCGTCCTGCTGCACAAGTACCCGACGCTGGTGCATACCGCCTGTATCGCACAGCCGGAAGAGCTGGCCGACACCGATACGCCCGCCGCACTGGCGCAGCTGGAAGCGCTTGTCCGGGAAAAGGGATAAGATTTACTCTGCCTGATCGTTCTTGGGCAGCAGGACGTTCAGCAGGATGGCTACGAAGGCAGCCGGAACAATACCGGACTCACCGCAGATCAGCTGGAATGCATGGGGCGTATTGGCCAGGATGCCGCTGTTGGCACCCATGCCGTAGCCTACACCCAGCGCCACCGACACGATGGTCAGCTGGCGCGGGGTCATCTTTTCCTTGGTGATCAGCTGGATGCCGCTGACCACGATGGAAGAGAACATCATCACGGCTGCGCCGCCCAGAACGGCCTGCGGCATGATGGAGATCAGGGCGCCCAGCTTGGGGATCAAGCCGCACAGGATCAGGAACACGGCACCGGAGGCCAGGGCCATGCGGTTGACCACCTTGGTCATGGCCACCAGACCCACATTCTGGCTGAAAGAGGTATTGGGCAGCACGCCGAACAGTGCCGCAAAGGTGGAGCCGAGGCCGTCGCAGATGACACCGCCGGACAGCTCCTTGTCGGTGGGTTCGCGGTTCATGCCGCCCTCCATCACGCCGGAGATGTCGCCCACCGTTTCCACGGCGGTGACAATGAACATGATCAGCACCGGCAGGATGGCACGCATATCAAACACGATCTTGACCGGGACCAGCTTGGGGATGGCAAACCAGGAAGCCTGTGCCACCTTGTCCCAGTTGAGCACCCAGGCCTTGGTGTACTCCACGCCGTCGGCGGTGACACCGGTGGTGGGCAGCACAAAGCCCATGACAAAGGCTGCCACATAACCGGCCAGAATGCCGATGAGGATGGCGGAAGAGCTGAGGAAGCCGGTGGTCCAGTGCTTGAAGATCAGGATGACCACCAGCACGAACAGGGCCAGCAGCAGGTTTTCCACCGAGCCGAAGTCCTTGGCGCTGTTGCCGCCGCCAAAGGAATTGATGCCCACCGAGATCAGCGACAGACCGATGGACAGCACCACGGTACCGGTGACCACAGGCGGAAAGAACTTGCGCAGAGGCTTGAGGAAGAAGCCCAGCACACTTTCAAAGATGCCGCCGATGATGGAAGCGCCCATGATGGCACCATAGGCCAGCACACCGCCTCCCATGCTGCCGACAACGCTGTTGAACACGCCGATAAAACCGGAGCTGGTACCCATGATGATGGGCACGCCGCCGCCCACGGGGCCGACCGTGAACAGCTGCACCAGCGTGACCACACCGGCCACGAACATGGCGCTCTGCAGCAAGGTGACCTGCAGGTCTGCAAATTCACCACCGGCAATGCCGCAGGCACTGGTGATGATCAGCAGCGGGGTCAGGTTGCCCACGAACATGGCGCAGACATGCTGCAGGCCCAGGGGGATGGCCTGGCGCAGAGACATCTTGCCATCAAACTGGTAAGCAGCCTCTTCAAGTTTGACTTCCTTCAAATGTTCCACTCTCCTCAGAATCTTGACGTTTTGGGTTTCGGATGCTTTGCAAAAAGCGGATTCATTATAACAAAGTTGCCATTTAATGTAAATAAAGTATGACTTTTCCATGAACGGCTGCAACATTGCCCGATGGTCGTTTCCGGGTCAGAGACAGCAAAAAAGCAGCGGTTTTCCGCGCACGCTTCCACCCGGAATGGACTGGTTTCGCGCAGAATCCCCTGCTTTTTTCTAGAGTTTTTTCAGTTTTTGTGCGATACAGAGATTTTACAATTTCTTTGTCCGCACATCAGGCTTCCTCGCCCACATAGGTGAACCGTCGCTGGGTCTTGCCGTCGCGGGTAACCATCTCGTTCCACATGGAGGCGGGCCGCACCCACAGACTGTGCTCCCCGTACAGCGGCCGGTAGACCACATATTCCTCCTCGGTCTCGCTGTGGCGGGCCACACCCAGCACCTCATATTCTTTGCCTTTGAAATGCCGGTAACGCCCCGGCCGGATCTCTTCGCTCATCGTTTTTCTCCTTTTACCGACTGGCTAAGCCGTAATCCCGCAGGCAGTGCCGGATGCCCTGCTGTGTGGTATCAAAGCGGATGCCGGCCTTTTCCAACTTTTTGCCGTCCATGACCAGATTGCGCGTCCAGTCGGCGGCTTCAATCTGCACCGCAATGTCCAGCTCCTGCGCGAACTGCTGTGCCGTGTGCACCATATTTTCCGTATTGGAGCTGCCAAAGTTGTACACGCCGCCGGGCAAGCTCAGTGCCGGAGCAAGGTTTGCGATCACCTGTCGGACATAGGTCACGCCCCGGCAGTCGTTGGCCGAAAAGGTCACCGACGTCCCATGCAGGGCGGCGCGCAAAAGGTTCAGCGGCAGGTTGCCCCGGATGGGCAGCCCGTAGCCCGGCAGATCATACATCCAGCTGGCCCGCAGCAGCACAGCGTCCGGGCAGAGTTCCAGCACGCGCTGTTCCATTTCCAGTTTGCAGCGGCCATATACATTGGTCGGCTGCAGAGGCAATGTCTCCGGCAGCGGCCCGGGCTGCGTGATTCCGGCATAGACCTGATCTGAACTGAACGCCAGCAGCTTTGCGCCGGATGCGCAGGCAGCTTTTGCCACCCAGACCGGCAGCTCCACGTTGGCACGATGGGCTTCCTCCGGGTGCTGTGCACAATAGCCGGTATCCGACAGAGCCGCCGCGTGCACAATGGCCGCAGGCTGTAGTTTCTGAATGGTCTCGGTCACTTCTGCCTCCCCGGCTGCTGCCAGAAAGCCGCGGGGCAGGCTGCAAAGCTCTGCATCTCCCAGCCCCTGCTGCAGGATGCGTGCGCCCAGAAAGCCGCTGCCGCCTGTGATGAGAACGCGTTTCATCGGTACTATCTCCCTCCCTGGTTTGCTGTCAGTATAGCATATTTTGTGCAGTAAGAAAAGCAACTGCGCCCCAAGGCGAAAGCTTCAGAGCGCAGCTGCATTTTTTCAGAGGAAGAATTCCAGCACAAAGACCACAGCGCAGCAGGCCACAGCCACCTGGAACAGGCTTGCACCGCACCAGGCCGCTGCAATGCCGATCACCAGCGCCACAGCACCGGCCACCGGGCTCTGGGTGGCCTGCACGATAGCCGGGAAGGTCATGACGGCCAGCGTGACATAGGGCACATAGTACAGGAACGACTGAACGAACCGGTTCTTGATGGGTTTGCGGATCAGAGTAAGCGGCAGGATGCGGATCGCATACGACACCAGTGCCATGACCGCAATGTAAATGTAGTTGTTATGCGTCATGTTCCGCCTCCTGATCCTTGACCGGGAACAGCACCGCAGCCGCACTGGAAATAAGTACGGTAAGCAAGATGGTCCGGGTGCCGTCCGAAAGTGCCAAGATGCCCGGCAGATAGTTGCAGGCAAAGCTCAGCACAAAACTGATGGCCACCAGCACAGCCACCACCTTATCCTTGCGGGCAGGCGGGATGATGATGGCAAGGAACATGCCGTACAGCGCAACGCTCAGGGCGCTGACCGCACGCAGCGGCAGCAGGTTGCCGGCAACGATGCCCAATGCCGTGCCGGATGCCCACGCCGGGGCTGCCAGCAGGATGGCACCGTAAGTATAGCAGGGGTGCAGGCTGCCGGGCCGTGCAATGGTGATGCCGAACAGCTCGTCCGTTACGTCGTAACCGATGACCAGCCGGTGCCAGAAGGGTGTACCCGGCGCAAACCGCTGAGCCAGCGCGCAGCTCATGAGCAGATAGCGTGCATTGGCGATGAGGGTGATCACGGCCACCTGAAAATAGCTGGCACCGCTCATAATAAGCGCAAAGGCAGCGTATTCACCGGCCGATGCGTTGTTCATCAGACTGGCCAGAAACCCCTGAAACGGGGTAAAACCCGCCTTGCGGGCTGCAATGCCCAGCGAGAAAGAGACGGCAAAATAGCCCAGTGCGATGGGCACGCCATCCCGGATGCCCTCACAAAACACCTTTCGGCTGAAGGCCCACACAGGCTTCTGCTCCCGGATGATGTCCGCATCCAGAAGCGAATTGCTTGTTTCCATGTTGAAATTGCTCCTTTCCTGTTCCAAACATTGTCTATTATACTCCACCGCCGGGCCGGAGAAAAGGGCCTTGTAACATTTTTTGTAATAAAAAAGCTCAAAAATTTTTATGGCAGACATGAGATTTCGTTTGGCCGAATCGCTTGTTCGGGCATACAAAAAGCACAGGCACCACTCCGGAAAGAGCAATGTCTGTGCTTTGGGGGTCAGAGGCCCGGCACCAGAAAATGCTGTGCCTGCGTCAGCACCCGGGTGTCGGGGTCCAGTCCGTTGGCCGCCAGCATCTGGGCCGGCGGCACATGGAACCGCCGCGCGATATCGAACAGCGCCTCCCCTTCCTGTGCATAGTAAATGCGCAAGGTGATCTCCGGGTCGGCAGGGGTCAGGGCTTCGCCCAGCGAAATGCTGCCAATGCCCTGCCGGGTACTGCGTCCCAGGATGGCACCCTCAGCCCGGGCGGTGATGGTTACGGTAAGAGTTCCGCCGGTGCAGGTACACTGTACGCTGTCTGTACTCAGCCAGCATTCCGGCTGCAGCTGCATCCCGGCGGGCACCTCGGCCGGGATGGGCACGGAAAGCTCCAGCGTTTTTTCGTAGCTGTCCAGCTCTCCCAGGCTGTTCTCCGCAAAGGCGGTGGCCGTGGCGCGGGCTGTCAGCGCCCAGCCGCCGCCCTGCCCACTCTGCTGCGAGATGCTGATAGGCCCATACGATACAAAACAGGCACGCAGCTGTGCCCCGGCATCCGGCAGCGGGCCGGAACCGGAAACCGTCGTGGTTGCATTCAGCAGGCAGACCAGTTCTTCGGCCGCCAGCTCCTGTGGGACAAGTTCCGTTTCAAACCGGGTGGAAAAGGCATCCGCCGCATATTGCAGCTGGTAGCTGCGCCAGGCCCGCAGATGCAGCATCAGACTGGCCGACAGGGTGCCCGCCGCGTCCGGCTGCCCTTCCGTCAGGGAGAAGCCTACCGGCTCCACCACGCAAAGACACTTGCAGTCCTCGGTCAGGCCGTCCACATCCAGCACCTGCTGGAACGGCAGAGTCGTGCTCAGGCTCTGCAATTCGGTTTCCTGCTCGGCACGCCAGGCACACTGCACCCGTACTTCGCCCTTGACCACTGCTTTGCCGGACAGCAGCCGTACCTCCTGTGCATTGGCTGTGCCTGCAATGTCCAGCACCGCCGCCGGCGGGCTGGGAAAAGCCAGCTCCCCTTCGGACGAGATCAGCTTATCCAGCACCGCAATGCTGCGCACGCCCTGCAGGGTGTCCAGCTGCTGCTCAATGCCGCCATCGGCCAGTGCAGTGATCACCTCCGCTTTGTTCTGGGTGCGCACGGTCGCCACCAGCCCCACGGCGCCCCGCACCTCCATGCGGCGCGGGTTGACCACCCGGCTGTTGAGGTATTCGGTCTGACCCTCCACCACCGCCGTCCAGGCCGTAAAGTCAAATTCCGGCAGTTCCAGCTGCTTTGTAAAGGGCAGTTTCTGTTCGGTCTGGCAGAGACCTGTACCCTCCTCGCCCTGATAATAGACCGTACAGCGCAGATAACCCTCCAGTGTCAGCCTGCCCGGCTGCAGCTGCTTTTGCAGGATGACCGGCTTTGCAAAGCATTTGACCAGTTTGAACACCGGCGGCAGATAGTCCGAGACCAGGATCTCGGTCTCCAGCGGGAGCTCTGCCTTGACGGTGCACACCGTGCCCGCCTGCGGCATCGTGTCCCGAAAGATCTTCAGTTCCATGCAAGATGCTCCTTTCCCTGTCCGCTTCTACCACACGGTATGCGGCCGGGCCGGGAGATATGCAGCAAAAAGCTCCCGCCGGGGCCTGCCCGACGGGAGCTTTGCCTGACTTGCGCTTATTCCTGCGTGTTGCTGCGGATGCCAAACAGTCTGCGCAGCACACCGCGCAGCAGTCTGGGGCTTTTGAGCACGATCACCTGCATCCCGATCCCCACCTTTCCGTCTGATACCACACTATAAGCAGTTTGCAGCCGGAATGTTCCGGAATTGCCGGAAAAGGATCAGTCCGCCACCGTTTCCACGATGACCAGTGCCCCTTCGCGAGTGGACACCGTGATGCAGTCGGAGCCTTCGGCGTATTCGTTGCTGACACCCAGCGGGTAGCCTGCGGTCAGCTCTGCATCGGTGAGTTCGTAATAGGAACCCTGCTCGCAGACGCCCTCTGCACGGCCTTCCATGGGGAACGCCGAGAAATAGAAGTAATCCTCTTTGGGGTAGCGGCGCGTCTCGCCGGGCATCACAAAGGTGATACGGCTGCGCTCGTCCTGCAGGGTGGCACGCACACCGCGCTTTTCCAGGCCGAGGCCGGTGCACAGGTTGGCAAGGGTGTGTTCCAGCCGCCTGCCGCCGAGGCCCCCCAGCAGAAGCACCTCGTCAAAGCCCTTCTGCACGGCCAGCTTTGCCGCGTATTCCGTATCAGTATCGTCCTTGACATGGGGCAGAACTACGATCTCGTCGTCCTCCTGCTGCGGGCAGGGTGCCGTGTCGAAGTCGCCCACGATCACATGGGGCTTGCAGTGCAGGGGCGCGCAGTTGCGGTAGCCTGCATCGCAGGCGATGATAAAATCATCTTCCCGCAGCAGACCGGCCAGCGCCGGAGAGACCGGGCAGGCCGAAAGGATCACACACCGTGCCATAAACAAACCTTCCTTGCTTTTTAAAATTTGGGGCGCTGCCAGTCCTTGACGTCCTTGACCTCATCGTACATGGCACAGTAGCTGTCGTACCGGGTCTGGGAGAGCTTGCCCTCGGCAAGAGCCTGCCGCACAGCGCATCCCTTCTCGGTCCGGTGGGAGCAGCCGGTGAACTGGCATTGCCCCAGATAGGGTCCGAACTCCGGGAAAGCGTGCTCCAGATTTTCCTTAGGGATAAAGCCTGCCCGGTTTGCTTCCAAGCTGGCAAAGCCCGGCGTGTCGGCAATTCGGCCGCCAAAGGCTTCAAAAATAGTCACTTCCCGGGTGGTGTGGCGGCCGCGGCCCAGCTTCTGGCTGATGGCGCTGGTCTCCCGGGCAGCATCCGGCAGCAATGCGTTGAGCAACGTGGACTTGCCCACACCGGAGTTGCCGCAGAACGCGCACAGCCGTCCGCTGATCCACTGTTTGACCTCGTCCAGCCCGGCTCCGCTGCTGTAGTCGATGCGGATGAACGGCAGGGTAGATTTTTCATACGCACTGTGCAGGAATTCTGCCTCCGCCAGATCGCTCTTGGTGCACACGATCACCGGCTGCACGCCCTTGTCCACTGCAATGGCGGACAGCTTGTCCAGCACCAGGGTGCTGGGGGTAGGCTGGGTGGTGCTGGCCACCAGAAACAGAACGTCCAGGTTTGCCACCGGCGGCCGCACGAATACGTTCTTGCGCGGGGCGATCTGTGCAATGACCGAAGCACCGTTCTCGGTTTCCAGCGTTACCTCATCCCCGGCCACCGGGGTGATCTTCTGCTTGCGAAAAATGCCGCGGGGCTTGCATTCCACGATACCATCCGGCGTTTTAACGTAGTAAAAACCGCCGATGCCTTTTACGATATAACCGTTCATGCCTGCCTCCGTCAGCCCAACAGCGAAGACCACCAGTCGGCAAGGCCGGAGCCTTCGCTGCTGGAAGCGGATTCACCGGTCTCGGTGCTGGAAGAAGAGCCGGAAGAGGAGCTGCTGTCACCGCCCCACAGGCTGCCCCACCAGTCGCTGCCGCTGTCGCTGGGTGCTTCCGGCTCCACCGGCGCGGGCTCCGGGCCTGCGCTCACGGTGATGTTCACGCGGCCGTTCAGCTTGGCGGTGGAACCGGCCGCCGGGTTCTGCCCGATGACCGTGCCCACCGGCTGGTCGCTGTACTGGTCGGTCTGGCTGCCCAGGCCCAGATGGTTCTGCACCAGCAGGGTGCGGGCATCGTCCACGCTCATGCCGGACAGCGACGGCACCTTGGTGGTGGTGGCCACCTGCGGGCGGCTGACATAGACCACCACCGTGGACCCGGATTCTACCTGGGTGCCGGCTGCCGGGTCGGTGCGGATCACGGCGCCGGAGGCCACGGAGGTGTCCACGGCCTGGGTCACCAGCACAGAAACGCCCAGGCTCTTGAGCTGCTGCTCGGCGTCGGCCTGCACATAGTTGGTCAGGTCCGGCACGGTGACATACTGGGTGCCCAGGCTGACGGTCAGGGTCACGCCCTGGCCCTCACGCACGGTGCGGCCGGACACCGGCGACTGTTTGTAGATATAACCGGCCGCATAGTTGCTGTTGTATTCCTGCTCCCAGGTCACGCTGATCTGGCCGGAAGCCACCTGCTCGGTGGCCTGGGCTTCCTCCTGGGTCATGCCGATGTAATCGTTCAGAGTGATATCGGCCTTGTTGTTCATCAAGTTGGACGAGTCGTTCAGGATCAGCCAGCACAGTGCCATGCAGGCCAAGGCAAAGGCAACGGTGATGCCCAGCAGTGCCGGCAGAAAAATGGTGCGCCGCTTGCGCTTGCCGCCTTTTTTCCGGCTGCGGGAGCCGGACCGCTCCCCGGACTGGGGCTGGCGGACGGGACGGGGTTCTTTGTTCTGATTCATGGTACGTTTCACCACCTTTTCGGGTGCATCCTCTGTGATATATTGATACTCGAACATGACGGACGGGTTCTGCACATAGGTGTCCAGCGCGTCCAGCATTTCACGGGCCGAAGCATACCGGTTCTGCGGCAGCTTCGCCATGGCTTTTTCGGTGATCTCCACCAGTGCGGCAGGCACCTGCGGAGCAATCTCGTGCAGGGATTTCGGCTGATCCGAGATCTGCTTGATGGCCACCTCCACGGCGTCCTCTGCATCAAACGGCAGCTGACCGGAGAGCATCTCGTACATCATGACGCCCACCGAGTAAATATCGCTGGTGCAGTCGGTCTCATCGCCCTTGGCCTGCTCCGGGCTGATATAGTGCACACTGCCCATGGTCTTGCCGCTGAGCAGCTGGTTTTCGGCCCGGGAGATGCGCGCGATGCCAAAGTCCATCATGCGGAGCTGGCCGTTGTCCAGCAGCATGATGTTCTGGGGCTTGATGTCCCGGTGCACCACACCGTTGGCGTGGGCGTGCTCCAGCGCCTTGAGGATCTGGGAAATAAAGTGCACGGTCTCTCGGCTGGTGAGTTTGCCGCCCCGCTCGTTGAGGTATTCCCGCAGGGTCATACCGTCCACATATTCCATAACGATATACTGCAGCTGGTCGTTGACCGAAACGTCGTATACCTTGACGATGTTGGGGTGGTTGAGCAGCGAAATGGCCTTGGATTCGTTCTTGAACCGGCGCACAAGCTCCGGGTCGTGGGTGTACTCCTGCCGGAGCACTTTCACCGCCACCACAGTACCGGCGGGCACCGGGCCGTTGCGGCCCAGCATAACCGCCTTGTACACGTTGGCCATGCCGCCGGAGCCGATGAGTTCCTTGACTTCATACAGCCCATCCAGCTTTTTGCCGATCAGGTTATCCATGGTGCACCTCCAGCGGCTCCACGCCCAGCAGCAAGGCCGTGATGTTGTCCTTGCCGCCGTTCTCGTTGGCTGCCCGGATCAGCAGATCCGGCAGGTCGTAGAAGCTGCCAGTACGCAGCAGCTGTTCCAGCTGAGGCCGGGGTACCGCGTTGGTCAGGCCGTCGGAGCACAGCAGCAGAATGTCGCCCGGCTGTACGGCCAAACTGGTGAACTCCGGGTCCAGGCGGTAATCCACGCCCAGCGCCCGGGTGATGATGTTCTTCTGGGGGTGATGCTCGGCTTCCTCCACGGTGATGGTGCCGCAGTCCACCAGCTCCTGCACATAGGAGTGATCATGGGTGAGCTGGGCCAGGCTGCCGTCCCGGAACAGATAGGCACGGGAGTCGCCTGCGTGGCACAGATAGGCTTTGCCGGAGCGCACCAGTGCGCACACCGCCGTGGTGCCCATACCGGCCAGAGACTCTTCCCGGATGGACTTCTGGAACACAAAGCGGTTGGCGCTGACCAGCGTCCGTTTGAGAAAGAGCTCTTCCTCTCCGGGCAGACATTTGTTGTAGTGCTCCTGAAAACAGCGCTCGATCACATCGCATGCGCTCTGGGACGCTTCCCTGCCGCCGCGTGCGCCGCCCATGCCGTCGCACACCAGGGCCCAAGCCGCATCCCCGGGCAGCTGCCCAGCACGGTAATCGTCCTGATTGTCCTGCCGGACAAGCCCGACGTCCGTTTTTCCTGCAAGTTTCATAGGCTTCTCCCTCTGTTATGCCTTCCCGTTCATTTCATCGCGGCGCAGCTGGCCGCAGGCGGCGCTGATCTCGCTGCCCAGACGGCGGCGGACCGTAGCGTTGACGCCCAGACTTTCCAGCTTCTGCTGGAAACGGCGCACATTGGCCGCATCGGTCGCGGAGTAGGGGCTGCCGTCCACGGGGTTGATGGGGATCAGGTTGACGTGAGCACCCATGCCGCGGATCAGGTCCGCCAGTTGCTTTGCACAGGCGTCGGAGTCGTTGACGCCGCGCACCATGGAGTATTCAAAGCTGACGCGGCGTCCGGTGGTGTCCTGATAGCGTCGCACGGTCTGGATCAGCTGTTCCACCGGGTAGGCGTCGTTGACCGGCATCATGCTGCTGCGGATCTGGTTGTTGGGGGCGTGCAGCGACACCGACAGGGTGAGCTGCAGCTTCTTTTCGGCCAACATGTCGATCTTGGGCACCAGGCCGCAAGTGGACAGGCTGATGTTGCGCATGCCGATGTTGACGCCCTCCGGCGAGGTGATGTTTTCCAGAAAACGCATCACTTCGTCAAAATTGTCCAGTGGCTCGCCGATGCCCATGAGCACGATGTGGGAAATGCGCTCCCCGATGTCCTTCTGGGCGGTGTAGATCTCGGAGCAGATCTCACCGGCTTCCAGGTTGCGCACACGCCCGGCCTGGGTGGATGCGCAGAAGCGGCAGCCCATGCGGCAGCCTACCTGAGTGGACACGCACACCGTGTTGCCGTAGTGGTAGCGCATGACTACCGTTTCGATGCAGTTGCCGTCGGCCATGCGCAGCAGATACTTCACGGTGCCGTCCTTTGCTTCCTGACGGCGCTCGATTTGCGGGGCAGCGATGTAGAAGGTTTCTTCCAGTTTGGCCAGCAGGGTCTTGGGCTGGTCGGTCATGGCCGAAAAGTCGGTCACGAGCTTCTGGTGCACCCAGTGAAAGATCTGCTTGGCCCGGAAGCCGGGCTGGCCCATCGCTTTCAGCTCCGCCGTCAGCTGTTCCAGCGTCAGGGAGGATATACAGCGTTTTGTATCCATTGGAATCTCCTTTTATCAGGGAACTTTCTGCATCGCGCAGAGGAAAAAGCCGTCCATGCCGGTGCGGGTGGGCACCGAGAGAGCGCCCCAGTCCCCCACCGTCATCCCGGCGGGGAAGGCCACCTCCGGCGTCACCACCCGGAACTCCGGGTGACGGCCCACAAAGGCCCTCACCTGCTCTTCGTTCTCGGAGGGGTCGATGGTGCAGGTCGAGTAGACCAGCCGCCCGCCGGGCTTGAGATGGGCGGCGGCTGTATCCAGAATGGCCGACTGGGTGGCCAATAATTCATCGTGACGCGCTTTTTCGAGGGTCTTGTACCGGATGTCCGGCTTCTTGGCAAGGATGCCGAGGCCGCTGCAGGGGGCGTCTACCAAAATAGCGTCCGCCATGGGCAGGTCGGCATCCGGTCTGGTGCCGTCGGAGACGCGGGGCTCCACGTGGGCAAACCCCATCCGCTCCACGGCCTTGCGGATCAGCTGGACGCGGTTCTCGCTGACGTCGCAGCTCACCAGCCGCCCCTCGTCCCCCATCTCCTCGATGAGGAGCAGGCTCTTGCCGCCGGGGGCGGCGCAGAGGTCGAGGACGGTGTCGCCGGGCTTTGCCTCCACGCAGAGGGCGGCAAGCTGGCTGGCCTGCCCCTCCACGTGGAAATATCCGTCCCGGAAAAGCCCGCTCTCCGCCGGGCTGCCCTCGAAGCGGGCTAAGACGCTGCCCGGCACG
>ERZ824598.3365-NODE-3365-length-13954-cov-4.759695_pt1 | contig 13954 bp, 11 predicted proteins | sample MGYA00519934_ERZ824598 | MGnify/ENA primary metagenome ERZ824598 (study PRJEB31778, sample SAMEA3449177) | human gut metagenome | biome: human gut; feature: human-associated habitat; material: faeces | place: United Kingdom | collected 2010/2012 ... | reverse complement strand
GAGCCACTTCATGCGGATGGGGAAAAAGAAAAACAGCAGCACTTGCGTGTCGGGATAGAGGAGCGCGAACGCCATGAACATGGCGAAGTTGACATAATTTGCACCGTAAACGGGGATGTTGTAGCCCGTGATGAGGCTGACGATGCTCGCGCCGAGGACGGTGAGCAGCATGCCGCTCAGGTAATACGTCGTAAACTTGGCTGTGCCCCACTGCCGCTCGAGCGTCGAGCCGATCCAGTAGTAGAAATAGCAGGTGATGAGAAGATAGAACGGACTCGTGCTCTCAGGGATGAGGACAAAGGTGATGAGCCGCCACACCTGCCCGTGGAGCAGGCCTGAGAGCGTGTAGGAAAAGAAACTTAAAAAGTTGCCGCTCGAGAAGTTGGACAAAAGTCCCAGCACCACGTTGCCGATGACGACATAGAGCATCAGGTTGGGGATGCCAAAATTCGGGTGCAGGATACAGAAGCGGTCGATCGCCTGGTTGAGTTTTTTCAATACGGGATACCTCGTTTCGATCAAATAACATTTAAGAACATTATGACACAGCGGCGGGGAAAAGTCATCAATAAAGTTTGAACAAATGACCATTCCTGAATGGAATGAAGAGCAGAAATGCGGAAAGAAACGAATTCTTTCCGCATTCTTAACACTTGTTCACTTGAGATCGAGCTCGGGCGGGACGTCAATCTCCTCGCCGACGTATTTGCCGTTCTTTTTCCGCTGGCGCACGCACTCGGTCAAAAGATACTCGATTTGGCCGTTGACGGAGCGGAAATCGTCCTCTGCCCAGGCGGCGATGGCGGCGTAGAGCTTGGGGGACAGGCGCAGGGGCACCTGCTTTTTGGCGTTGTCGTTCATGGCAGCCTCCCAAAAAGTAGCGCGGCGCGCTTAATAGAGGCTTCCGGAGTTGACGACGGGCTGGGCGTCGTGGTTGCCGCACAGCACCACGAGCAGGTTCGAGACCATGGCCGCCTTGCGCTCCTCGTCGAGTTCAACCGTGCCCTTTTCCGCCAGGCGCTCGAGCGCCATCTCAACCATGCCGACCGCGCCGTCGACGATCATCTTGCGCGCGTCGATGATGGCGCTGGCCTGCTGGCGCTGGAGCATGACGGCCGCAATCTCGGGCGCATAGGCGAGGTAGGTGATGCGCGCTTCGATGATCTCAAGGCCCGCGTCGGCGACCTTGGCCTGAATTTCATCGCGGATGCGCGCGGCTACGACCTCGCTCGAGCCACGAAGGCTGCCCTCGTCGGCCTGACCGTCGCCCGTGGTGTCGACATTCGGAGCGACGTCGTAGGGATAGACGCGCACGATATTGCGCAGTGCCGCGTCGCACTGGAGCGACAGGTACTCCTTGTAGTTATCCACGTTGAAAACGGCCTTTGCCGTGTCGGTCACACGCCACATGACAGCGATGCCAATCTCCACGGGGTTGCCGAGGCAGTCGTTGATCTTCTGGCGGGCGTTGTTGAGCGTCATGATCTTGAGGGAGATCTTCTTGCTGCCGCCCACCTCGACCGCGGCGGACGCGCCCTGCATGGCAGCGAGAAGGTCCGTGCCCTTGTGGCCGCCGTCCACGTCGCCGGACTGGTTGAGCTTCGTCTTGGCGGCAGGGTTGAACGACGAGCAGAAGGGATTGACCCAGTAGAAGCCCTCGCCCTTGAGCGTGCCGATGTACTTGCCGAACAGCGTCAGCACCAGCGCCTCCTGCGGCTTTAAGACGCGCAGGCCGCACAGTGGGATCCAGCCGAGCGACAGCAGGATGACGCAAAGGACGACAAGGGGCAGCAAGCCCGCATGGATGCCGACGATCAGAAAAACGACCGCGGCGATGTAGAGAACAAGCTCGAGCAGCAGCACGAGCATGCCGTTTTTGTGACCGGTGATGATCTTTTCTTCCATAAAACGCACCTCCAAACTTGATATCAAAATAATATCACAACAATATGAGATGTCAAGAGGGAAACGGATAAAATATGACTAAAAATGTGTCTTGCACGCGGGCCTGCCGGTAAAAAACAGCCGCGCCTCCGTATGGCTGCGGCATACGGAGGCGCGGGTAGGGGGTTTTCAGGTTGGCGAGCCGAAATTTATATATGCCTTTGTAAATATATCATATCTATTAGCTGTACGCCGCCCTCATAAATGGGGTGGTCATAATTGTCGGTAAAAAAATTCTGAACCTTGTGAGAACGGATAAATCCGCATTTTTCATAAAAGGGTATCGTCAATGGACTGTCCCCTGTTCCAACCCGCAAAACAGAATATTCATCTGCATATTTACTGGCAAGAAAATCAATCAGTGCTTTGCCATATCCCATTCCGTGATGCCTCGGATCAACTGCAATATTCTTGATTTCAAGGATTCCGTCACCTTCATCTGTGACAACACATTCTGCCTTCACACCGCAGTCGTCAAGAACGTACATTGCGCCTTTTTCGAGATAGCGGTCGACCATATCTTCCTGCTCGTCTGCCAACAGCAGAAGTGCAAGGAATTGCTTTTTATTTTCATTTACTTTTCTGATTTCCACTTCTCATGCTCCATCAGATCTCGATTTATCTCACGCTGTCTCTAAATAAATTCTATCAGAAGAGCGCGAGGAAGTCCACCGATTCCGGTATTACGCATGAAAAACCGTCAGACGTAGTGATACTTTCTGCGCCCCGCGAGGAAGAGCGCGGCAGTGACGATCAGTGTGAGCGCTTCGGCCACGGTGATGGCGAGCCAGATGCCGTTGATGCCGAGAAGTTTTGGCAAAAGAAGCACCGCGGCGACCTGAATGACGAGCGTGCGCAGGAACGAAATGAGCGCGCTGGCTGTGCCATTGTTGAGCCCCGTGAAAAACGCCGAACCGAAGATATTGAAACCGCAGACAAGGAATGAGAGCGCGTAGATGCGCAGCGCGTTGACCGTCATGTCGCACAGCTCCGCGTCGTAGCCGACGAAAATGCGGGCGATGGGGGAGGCGAGCGCAATAGACGAGACCGTCATCACAAGGCTTGAAATGAGCGTGATCGTCAGACTCTTTTTAAGGAGGCTTTTGAGCTCGGCGTGGTTCTGCGCGCCGTAGTGATAGCCGACGACGGGCGTGACGGCGATGGAATAGCCGAAGAAGAACGCCATGAAGATAAAGCTCACGTACATCAGAACGCCGTAGGCATTCACGCCGTTTTCCCTGGCAATCGCCATGAGCTGCACATTGTAGAGCACGCCGACGAGCGAGGTCGAAAGGTTGCTGACCATCTCGCTCGAGCCGTTGTAGCAGGCCTTGCCGAGGGCGTGGAAGTCAAAGCGCGGACGCGTGAGGCGCAGCAGCGAATCGTTCGGGCGGAGAAAGTAGACAAGCGGGATGAGCGCGCCGACGATCTGCGAAAACGCCGTGGCGAGCGCCGCGCCGAGAAGGCCGAACGGGAACACGTAGACGAGCAGAAAATCGAGTACCATGTTCGTCAGCCCCGCGAACACCGTCACGCGCAGGCCGAAGTGCGGCTTTTCCGCCGTCGCCAAAAAGCTCTGGAAGCTGTTTTGCAGCATGAAAAAAGGGAGAGCAGCCAGCAGTACGCGCCCATAGAGCACGCAGTCGTCGATCGTCAGGTCCGTCGCGCCGACGGCGAACGAGATGGGGCGCAGGAAAACGATGCACACGCCGCTTAAAATCGCGCCGCCGGCGGCAAGCACGATGACGAGCATGGAGAAGATCTCATTTGCCTCCTTGGGCTTGCCCTCGCCAAGCGTTTTGGCGATGAGCGCGCTGCCGCCCGTGCCGATCATAAAGCCGACGGCGGAGAGCGCCATGATGACGGGAAAGATGAGGTTCAGCGCGGCAAACGAATTTTTGCCGACGAAGTTCGAGACGAAAAAGCCGTCGACAATGCTGTAAATAGAGGTGATGATCATCATCAAAATGCTGGGCGCGACAAAGCGCAGCAGCTTTTGATACGTAAAATGATCGGAAAGGGAGACGGTCATAAAAGACCTCCTTGCTTGAAGTCAGGAGAGGCCGCCGTTGTCGCTGCGCGAGAGGAGCGCCTCGTAATCGCGGATGCAGATGACAACGTCGGGCTTATAAGCTGCGATGTAATCGCTCAGGCTCTGCGCGGTATAGTGACGCAGGTCGATGGAGTGCAGTTCATCGAAGCTGTAGTAGGCAAGGCTCTCGACGGGATTGGTGAAGCTGTCGCCGAAGATGAGGACGCTCGGACGCTCAAGGCGGTCCGTGCGGAGGACCGTCTCGGCGATGTCGCCGCCCATGTAGAGCTCGTAGGTCAAAGGCTCCGCGTCGGTCGCGGGGAGGGCGTAGACCGTGGCGGCGACTTCCTCGCCGTTATCGAAGCGGGTGAAGGGGATATCCTCGCGGAAGGCGGCGGTGAGCAGCTTTTCGTCGTTGCCGCGGAGCCCCAGGAGCTTGCGCGTGCGCGAGCCCATATAGGGGTTAGGCAGCGCGGAAAACGTCACATCCGTGCCCTCTTCGGGGAAGGAGAGCGCGAGGCCATAGTCGCCGTTTAGCTTCTGTACGGCGGCACGGTAGGTCTCATACGCGCCAAGAAGACCGTAGTGGTTGTCCACCCGTGAGCTGAACTCGGGCGGATGGCCGAGCGAGTCGAAGACGGGGCCCATGTCGAGGAAGCACACGCCCTGCGCGTTCATCTCCTCCGTCAGTGCGGAAAGCTCAAGGTCGGTATAGCGCGAGCGGTTCGTGAGATAGGCGGGGTAGCTGTCCTCATAGTAGACATACTGGCACGGAACGGCGACATAGCAGTAATGCCCGCCGTAGGATTCGACCTGCTTTTGCAGCGCGGCGTTGTCCTCCGCGACGAGCTTTGCCTGCGCGCGGATGTCGTCATCGCTCATGGCGGGATCGTAAAGCTGCGGCAGCAGGACATCGTCCGTGACGACAGTCTCGTTGACCACGGGGCGGTGGAAGACGTTCAGATCGGCCCATGTGACGGCCTTGAGCGCGGGAGTTCGCCAGGCGGCGTAGTCGCAGAACAGGGTCTCGAGGTCATCGAAGACCTGACCGCTGAGGACCGATTCCGCCGTGATCTCGGGAAAGGCGGAGAGGTTGCGGTTTTCGTAGTAGGAGTAGCGGTTTTTCGGCAGCAGGATGGTCGCAGCCATCAGGATGAGCAGCACGCCGGAAAAGAGCAAGGCCATCGCCCATTCACAGATACGTTTCATGCGCAGACACCTCCTTTTTCAGAAGCGGAAATAGATAAAGGGATTGAACGAGCCCGTGACGAGCCTGCAGTAGGAAAGCGCGAGCAGTGCGAGGGAGGCGAGCTTCGGCCCCACGATGAGGAGGCCGCGGGAGAGCTTGCTGTTACGCTTTTCAAGCGCCGTTTCGAGCAGGTTTTTGACCGGCAGGGCAGCAATGCAGCAGAGCAGCAGCTCCGGCCAGAATTCAAGCGCGTAGTACACGGCGCGGCTGTCGCAGAGGGCGGGGGCGCGGCCGAACATCGCGGCCATGTAGCGCAGCGCCGCGCCGATATCGTCCGCGCGGAAGAGCACCCAGCTCAAAATGACGAGCAGCATGGCGTAGACATGCTGCAAAAGAGACGGAAGGCGCGAGAGCGCCTTACCCCAGAGAAACTTTTCGCCGATGAGCAGCACAAAGAACCACAGGCCCCACGCGATGAACGTCCAGTTGGCCCCGTGCCAGAGGCCCGTGAGTGCCCAGACGAGAAAGAGGTTCAGAATATTGCGCGCGCGGGAGCAGCGGTTGCCGCCGAGGGGAATGTAGACATAGTCGCGGAACCACGTGGAGAGCGAGATGTGCCAGCGCCGCCAGAACTCGGTGACGCTGCGGGAGACATAGGGATAGTTGAAGTTTTCAAGAAAGTGGAAGCCGAACATCCGGCCAAGGCCGATGGCCATGTCGGAATAGCCGGAAAAGTCGAAGTAGATCTGAAACGTGTAGGCGACGGCACCGAGCCACGCAAGGGCCACTGAGGGGGAGACGGCGGAAAAGGCGGCGTCGGCGATCTGCGCGACAGCGTTGGCGAGCAGCATCTTCTTAGCAAGGCCGAAGAGAAAGCGCACCGCGCCCGCGGAGAATTCGGAAACGGACTCGTGCCGCTCGTCGATCTCGTCTGCGACCGTGGTGTAGCGCACGATGGGACCGGCGACGAGCTGGGGGAAAAACGAGATATAGAGTGCGAGCTTGAGAGGGTTTCTCTGCACGGCGGCGTCATCGCGGAAAACGTCGATCACATAGCTGAGGCCCTGGAAGGTGAAAAATGAGATGCCGATGGGCAGCGTGACCTGCGGCACGGGGATAAAGGGCATCAGGGCGTGGAGCATCTCGCCGAAAAAGCCCGCGTACTTGAACCAGCCGAGAAGCCCGAGCCCCAGCACGGCTGCGAGCGTCACGCCTGCCTTCCGGACGGTGGGGCGGTGCTTTGGCCCCGCGAGGAGCCCGCAGCAGTAGTTGATGACGATGGAGAGCAGCATGAGCAGCAAAAACTTTGGCCCGCCGCAGGCGTAGAAGGCGAGGCTGAACGCGAGCAGGATGAAATTCCGTGCCCCGCGGTACCGCCGCGGCACCATAAAATAAAGAACGAGCAGGCAGGGAAGAAAGAAAACAAGAAAGCTGACACTGCTGAAGACCATCGCAAACGAGCTCCTGTCGAATAGATTTTGTGTGCAAAGTTTCCTCAATATAGCACCTTTTTTTAAAAATTGCAAGAGCACGGCATTTTGCGCCGATTTGGACGTTTTTGGGGAAATGTCACTTGACAAAACGCACAAACATGGTAGAATACGATTCGGCGAAAGCCACAAGTGAATACTTCATCGAGAGTGGTTGAGGGATCGGCCCTATGACACCACGACAACCTGCCCGAAGAGGCAAGGTGCCAAATCCGACGAACGAATCGAAAGATGAGGAAGAGCAGAAAGCGCGATACTCTGTCGGTTCGACAGAGTATTTTTTGTTTTTCCCAACAACGAGAAAGGAAGAAAAGTAACCATGGCAAAACGTTTATTCACCTCCGAATCCGTCACCGAGGGGCATCCCGACAAGATCTGCGACCAGATCTCCGACGCGGTGCTCGACGCGATCCTTGAAAAAGACCCCAACGGCCGCGTGGCCTGCGAGACGACCGTCTCCACCGGCCTTGTCCACATCATGGGCGAGATCACCACGAGCTGCTATGTCGACATCCCGAAGATCGCACGCGACGTCATCCGCGACATCGGCTACGACCGCGCGAAGTACGGCTTTGACTGCGACACCTGCGGCGTTATCACGAACATCGACGAGCAGAGCGGCGATATCGCGATGGGCGTCGACAACTCCTTTGAAAATAAGGAGAGCGGCGCGAGCGAGCTCGACAACGGCGCGGGCGACCAGGGCATGATGTTCGGCTACGCCTGCACCGAGACCCCTGAGCTCATGCCGCTCGCAATCTCTCTTTCCCACAAGATGGCAAAGAAGCTGACCGACGTGCGCAAGCAGGGCCTTGTCGACTATCTCCGTCCCGACGGCAAGACGCAGGTGACGGTCGAGTACGACGAAAACGGTAAGCCCGTCCGCGTTGACACCGTTGTCCTCTCCACCCAGCACGCGCCGGAGGTCTCTCTTGAGACCATCCGCAAGGACATGATCGAGCTTGTCATCAAGCCGACTGTTCCCGCGGAGCTGATGGACGAGAACACCAAGATTTATGTTAACCCGACCGGCCGCTTTGTCATCGGCGGCCCGCAGGGCGACAGCGGCCTGACCGGCCGCAAGATCATCGTCGATACCTACGGCGGCAGCGCGCCCCACGGCGGCGGCGCCTTCTCCGGCAAGGACCCGACGAAGGTCGACCGCTCTGCCGCTTACGCCGCGCGCTATGTCGCTAAGAACATTGTGGCCGCGGGTCTTGCCGACAAGTGCCAGGTCCAGCTCGCCTACGCTATCGGCGTTGCCCATCCCGTGAGCGTGCTCGTTGAGACGTTCGGCACCGGCAAGGTCGACGACGGCAAGCTCGAAGAGGCCGTCGAGAAGGTCTTCGACCTGCGCCCGACCGCCATCATCCGCGACCTCGACCTGCGCCGTCCCATCTACCGCCAGCTTGCCGCTTACGGTCACATGGGCCGCGAGGATCTCGGCGTGACGTGGGAAAAGACCGACCGCGTTGACGCCCTGCTCGCCGCGCTGAAGTAAAGAATCGAAAATAATGTGGCAAAGGCCGCCGACGATTCAGTCGGCGGCCTTTCTAACAAAGAACCGAGCCGGTCTGCGAAAGCAGACCGGCTCGGTTCCTTTGTGTGTATGGGAAGGTAACATGAAAGCAATTTAGTCGTGGTGCTCCTCGTCCCAGAGCTTTTCGGCCTCGGGGCGCCAGCATGCGGCGTAGGACTCGCACTTGTTGCACAGGTGCTCCACGCTCTCGGGCGCTTCCAGGTCGGTCGAATGCGCGCCGCTGCGCGCGACCATCTGGGGCAGATATTCGGGATTTTCCAGCATCGGGCAGGGGCGCAGGTGGTTGTTGTTGAACGGCTGGCCCTTGCGGTACTCCTTAAAAAGCGGCTGCTGGAGACATTCGAGGAAGCTCTTTTCGCGGATGTTCGCACCCGAGTAATGGATGAACACGCAGGGCTCGACGTCGCCCGCGGCGTTGATGTGGCAGTAGAGCTTGCCGCCGGCGATGCAGCCGCCTGTGAACTCGCCGTCATTCTGGAAGTCGATGGCGAAGATCTCCTTGCCGCCGGTAAGACCGCGGATCTCGCGCACGCGGTCTTTCATATAGGCGCGCTGCTCGGGATTAAGCAGCAGGTCGGTCGTCGCGCCCATGCCGACGGGCATGTAGTGGAAGTACCAGGCGAAGAAGCAGCCCTTGGAGATGAGCATGTCGAGGAACTCATCGCTCGTGACGACCTTGTAGTTCTTGCTCGTGTAGCAGATGGACACGCCGAACGGGATGTGGTTTTTGTGCATGAGGTCCATCGCGGCGAGCGCCTTTTCAAAATGTCCCGCGCCGCGGCGGCCGTCATTGGCGTCCTCAAAGCCCTCGATGCTGACCGAGACGATGAAGTTGCCCACGCGCTTGAGCTCGTCGCAGAAGGCCTGGTCGATGAGCGTGCCGTTCGTGAAGGCGTGGAAAGCGATGTCGCGGTGCTTTTCGCACAGGCGGAAGATGTCCGCCTTGCGCATGAGCGGCTCGCCGCCGGTGAAGAGGCAGGCGTGGGTGCCGAGCTCTGCGCCCTCGGTCAGCACGCGGTCCATCTCCTCAAAGGTGAGGTTCTGCTTGTGGCCGTACTCCGCCGCCCAGCAGCCCGCGCAGCGCATATTGCAGGCGCTCGTCGGGTCCATGAGGACGATCCAAGGGATGTTGCAGTCATACTTTTCAGAGTTTGCCCGCGCCTGCTGGAAGCCGCGGAAGCCGCCCTCATAGGCAGCGGCCGTCAGGAAGGTCCTGAGAAGGTAGGGGTCGCACTCGCGCAGCAGGCGCTCGGCGTAGTGTGCCCACTTGCTGTTAGGGTCGTTTGCGATCTGGTGCAGCATCTCGAAGGTCTCCGGCGTCCAGACGCTGGAGTGGATCTTTTGGACCATGTTGACAAAGTCGTTTGCGACGGTGCAGACGTCCTTCTTCTGACTTTTTCTGATGAGGGAGTCGAGCATGGCCTCAAAGGCCTTGCGCTCTGCTGCATGGGCGATTTTTTCTGCTGCGTTCATAGTGTCACGATTCCTTTCCCTGCCCGCGGTGCGGGCATCCTAAAAATTCAGGAGGAAAGGGCGCGATCCTTTCCCTCCGTTGCCTGTGCGGCGATTTTTTGGAGCTTTTCCATGCGCGCATCGAGCTGTGCGCTGATCTCGGCGCACTCATAGAGCTCGCGCTCCACGTATTCCATTTCGGGGAGATTTTTCTTGTAGCGGATTTTATGCTCAAGACTGGCCCACCAATCCATCGAGATCGTGCGGAACTGCACCTCGACCTTCATGAGTCGCTTCTGGTCGTGAAGGAAGATGGGCGTTTCGACGATGAGATGGAGGCTGCGGTAGCCGTTGGGCTTAGGGTTTGCGATGTAGTCCTTGCGCTCTAAGAGTGTGATGTCGTCCTGACGCAAAAATGCCTCGGAGAGTTTGTAGATGTCGGCAGGGTGCGAGCAGATCACGCGCACACCGGCGATGTCGTTCAGATTCTTCTCGATGCTCTCCACCGTGAGCGGATAGCCGCGGCGGCTGAGCTTTTCCATGATGCTCTCGGGGGATTTGAGGCGGGTCTTGATCGTCTCGATGGGGTTGCGGTCGTATTGCAGCGAGAGCTCTTCGTTGAGCACGTTGAACTTCGTCTCGACCTCCATGATCGCGCAGCGGTAATAGCTCATCAGCTCACGGTAGGGCTGGAAGTATTTCTGGACCCACTGCTGTACCTCACCGTGGGAAAAACGGGAGAGCAGCACCTGTTCAAGATAAGTGCGATCGACAAGCGGACGGATCGGCACTGTCATCAGCTCCTTTGTACTTAGCATTTCTTGTCCCGCACGGAAAAATGCGGGCTTGCAGGAAAAGCATAGCAAAGAAGCGCCGCGCTTTCAATGGGCAGGGTGTAAACTTTTTTGTTCACGGCGCGAGAAGGGGACGCTCTCCTCGTTAACACCAACTTAACAAAGGAAACTGCCGAAAACTATGGACAAAAGGAGCCGCGTATCAGATTTTCAGACAGTGGCACGCAAATGTCACAGAAGACAAAATATAAGAAAACGTCCTTTCCCGATGGAAAGGACGTTCAAAAAGGCGGTATGAAAAAAGAAAAATTGTGTTTATGCGCCGACCACATGCGCCGTCATCATCTGCCAGAGGATGGAGAGCTGCTGTGTGGAGATGAGCACATAGGCCAGAATGAAGACGAACCAGAGCTTCTGCATGTTCTCCTCTTTTTTGCAGAGGAAATAGCAGTAGGAAAAATACGCCACGGCGTCCACGATCAAAACCGTGAGGAACATGACGAGAAAGCCCTGCTCGCTCTGCTCGGCGGTGCCGGTGTAGAGCGAGAGGAGGGAGTAATATAAAAACGTGGCGGTGAACGGCCACTTGAGCTTGCGCCAGTCGTGGATGCGGTCTTTCTTATTCATGGAAGCGCTCCTTTTTTGCGTTTTCCACAGTATACCCTGCGGCACGGCAGATTGCAAGGGGAAATGACCTTGCCAAGCGGACGTGGGGTGTGGTAGACTGCAAAAAAGAGGTGATATACATGCTGGATACGTTGATCCGCGGCGCGAAGATCGTCGACGGCACGGGAAAGGCGGCGTTCACAGCGGACGTCGGCATTTTAGACGGCATGATCGAAGCGGTCGGAAATTTATCAGGTGCGCAGGCGTTCGAGACCATCGAGGCCGCGGGCCGCGTCCTGACGCCGGGCTTTATCGACATGCACCGCCACGCCGACGCGGCGCTGTTTCGCGAAGGCTTTGGCGAGGCGGAGCTCTGCCAGGGCCTCACGACGCTTGTGAACGGCAACTGCGGCATGTCGCTCGCGCCGCTCTCGGGCGCGCACGCGGACGAGTGCGCGAAATACCTCGCGCCCATCACGGGGAACATCCCGCCGGAGCTGCGCTTTGCGTCCATTGACAGCTATTTCAAGGCGGCGCAGGGGCGGGGACTGCCGCTCTCGTGTGCGGAACTCATCGGCATGGGCACGCTGCGCACGCTTGCCGCGGGCTTCACGACGGGAGATTTGTCACCGCTCGAGCTGCGCGATCTGCACTATCACATGGAAGCGGCGCTGGCCGACGGCGCGTGCGGCGTGTCGCTCGGCCTTGGCTACGCGCCGGAGATCTTTTACTCGACCGACGGGCTCGTCCGCGCGCTCGCGCCGCTGCACCGGAGCGGCGTGCCCATCTGTGTCCACATGAGGCAGGAGGGCGACGGCGTCGTCGATGCGCTGCGCGAAATGCTCGAGGTCGCCCGCGCGCTGCAAACGCCGCTGGAGATCAGCCATCTCAAGGCCATCGGAGGGCGCAACGCACGAAAGGCCGTGCCGGAGATGCTCTCGCTCATTGAAAAGGCGCGACAGGACGGGCTTGACGTCATGTGCGACGTGTACCCCTACACTGCGGGCTCGACACAGCTTATCCACGTGCTGCCGCCGGAATTCCAGGAGGGCGGCACGGAGGCACTGACCAAGCGCCTGCTCGACGATGCTGCGCGAAAGGAAATGCGCGCGCGGATGGAGGCGGGCAGCGACTTTGAGAACATCACGCTGCTCGTCGGCTTTGACAATGTAGTAGCCATCGGCCTCCGGACGGACGAATACCGCCGATTTGAGGGAAAGAGCATCGCCGAGATCGCGCGGACGCTTCAAAAAGACCCATTCGATACGCTCTTTGACCTGCTGGCGGCGGAACAGTGCGGGACGGGAATGATCGACTATATTTCAGACGAGGAGGACGTGCGGGATATCCTGCGCACGCCGTTCTCGGGCGTCATTTCGGATGCGACGTACCCCAGCGGCGGGCGTGTCCACCCGCGCGTGTACGGCACATTCGCGCGGCTCATTGAAAAATACGTCGTGCAGGAGCGCGTGCTCACGCTCGAGCAGGCTGTGCACAAGGTGACGGGGCATGCGGCGGACCGCTTCGGCTTTGAGAAAAAGGGCGTCATCGCGGCGGGCATGGACGCGGACCTTTTGCTCTTCTCGCCCGAAAATATCCATGAGCAGGGCACGTACGCGCGGCCCAACCTGCCTGCGACAGGCTTTGACGAGGTATTCGTGCTCGGCGAGCGCGTGATCGAAAACGGCGTGTACCGCGGCGGCAGCAGCGGCGAGATGCTGGGAGCGCGGATGGGATACTGAAATCTTAAAGAAATTTTCAGGTGTATTTTCGCCGCCGTATGATATGCTGGCAGGGACAACAAATTTGCGGAGGCTGGATCAAGTGGAGCACTTTTGGGATACGGTGGATACGATCGGCGAGGGCTTTGGCTTTTCGATCTTCGGCGCGCGGCATCTGGTGACGCTTGCGCTGTATATCGGCTTTGCCGCGCTGAGCTGCAAGCTCTACAAGGCGGCGGACGAGAAGAAGCGGGCGCAGCTGCGGGGGCTCTTTGCCGTTCTCCTGCTCGCGGACGAGGCGTTCAAACAGATCGGTTTGCAGATCGGCGGGAATTTCAACTGGGACTATCTGCCGCTGCACCTGTGCTCGATCAACATTTTCCTTATCGCGCTGCACGCATGGAAGCCGAGCAGGCTGCTCGACAATTTTCTCTATTTTATCTGTATCCCCGCAGCGACGGCGGCACTGCTGTTCCCGACGTGGACGTCGCTTCCGGCGGCGAACTTCATGTTCTGGCATTCGACGAGCGTGCACATTCTGCTTGCGGCCTATCCCATCATGCTGTTTTCGGGCGGTGATATCCGACCGAGCGTCAGGTACATGGGCAAGTGCTTCTTGCTGCTGCTGGCGATGGCGGTGCCGATTTATTGCGTCAACCTGCTGCTCGATACGAATTTCATGTTTCTGATGTACGCGCCGGACGGCAATCCGCTCGCGTGGTTCCGCGACCATGTCGGCTACCACTGGATCGGCTTCCCCGTGCTGCTCGTGGCGGTGTTCGCGCTGATGGACGTGCCAATCATGCTCAAAAAGCGGAAAGAGGATAAATTGCTCAGCGCGGTAAAATAAAAAAGCGGTTCTCCCTAAGCCGGGCGTTCGTAAAACAGCTTTCGAGAGATGACACGGCAGCCGCCTGCCAGGATCGGTTACGGGTACCCGAATAAGCCAAGGAAACTTCAAGTCCCATGTTTGCACCGTCAAGGTGTCGCGCATGGGGCTTTTTACAGATCGGGGTTCTGTACGCAGTAAAACGGTCAGGTTTTCGTATATAAGAATGTTCTTTCGTTGAGAAATATGGTATACTCGGCTCAACAAACTGGAATTTATAAAGGAGAATATTGATGAAACTGTTTTTATGTTCGCACTTTTCAAGTGTAGGAAGTCTGATAAAGGAAGAAATTGAAA
>ERZ824598.3362-NODE-3362-length-13957-cov-5.473385_pt1 | contig 13957 bp, 11 predicted proteins | sample MGYA00519934_ERZ824598 | MGnify/ENA primary metagenome ERZ824598 (study PRJEB31778, sample SAMEA3449177) | human gut metagenome | biome: human gut; feature: human-associated habitat; material: faeces | place: United Kingdom | collected 2010/2012 ... | reverse complement strand
AGGGCGGGGGACCGGATATCCTGATGCGCCTGCGCGCACATCCGGTCAAATTGCTCCACCACCGGCGCGGCCTGTGCCCGGAAGCGCTGGCCCTTTTCGGTCAGGGCAAGGTGATTGCGCACATTGATGAACAGCGGGCCGCAAAGTTCTTCTTCCAGTGCGGCAATGCTCAGCCGCAGAGCCTGCCGGGACAGATACATCCGCCCGGCGGTGTGGGTATAGTTCAGATCTTCGCACAACGCCAGAAAATAGCGCAGCTGCTGGATGGTCATGGGAGGTTCCTTTCCAGAAATAAAACGCAAGTTTTTCTTGATACCTACAGGGATATTATAACTTCTTTTTCTTTGGTTGTAAATGTGATACTTTTAACAAGAATGGCAAAGCATTTTTGCCACTCTGGAACAAAGCACGAAGAAAAAGAAGAGAAAGGAACCTTATTATGGAAAAGATCTCCCGCAAAGGCTTTCTGAAGATCGCTGCCGCTGCCGCCATGAGCAGCGTCACCGCAGCCGGTCTGGCTGCCTGCAATGCAGCCAGCAGCTCCACCGCTGCTGCATCTTCCGGTGCAGCCGGCATCTACACCCCTGGCACCTACACCGCCACCGCCAAGGGCATGAGCGAAATCACCGCCACGGTGACCTTTGACGCTGCCAGCATCACCAAGGTGGAGCTGGACCTGTCCGGCGAGACCGACAGCATCGGCCAGGCCGCCAAGGACAAGCTGATCGAGCAGGTGATGAACGCTCAGACCAGCCAGATCGACGGTGTGACCGGTGCCACCGTGACCAGCAAGGCTGTGCAGAACGCTGTGGCCGACTGCATCCGTCAGGCCAGCGGCGGTGCCATCAACCCCGCTGAGCAGACCACCGAGGAGACTGCCTCCACCGCCGACTGGCTGGGCGAGGAGCCCGAAGTGGCCGAGAGCGACATCAAGCAGACCGTGGAGTGTGAGGTGCTGGTGGTGGGTGCCGGTTCCTCCGGCAGCTTTGCCGCTGCCGCCGCGGCCGAGGCCGGTGCCAAGACCATCCTGATCGAAAAGTTCGGCCACGACATGGCCAGCGGCATCCGCGACACGCTGGCTGCCTGCGGCTCCAAGCAGCAGCAGGAGGACGGCGATGACGTGAACAAGAAGGACGCTGTGCGCTACCTGTGCAATTGGAGCCAGGGCTATACCCGCCGCAGCCTGGCACAGGTGTGGGCAGACCGCAGCGGTGAGACCATCGACTGGTTCACCGACGTACTGGCCGAGAGCGGCATCGACTTCCGCCACGAGATCGACGAAAAGCACGACAACGACAACTACGAGGTGCTGGACGTGGGCCACAGCACCCAGTACGGCGACGAGTACAGCGAGCAGCTGACCATGGACGCCGTGCTCAAGCACGCCGAGGCTGACGGTCTGGAAGTGCAGTACGAGATCACCATGGTCAAGCTGGAAAAGGATGGCAACCGCGTTACCGGCCTGATCGCCAAGAATGCCAACGACGAGTATGTGCGCTACAACGCATCCAAGGGCGTCATTCTGGCCTGCGGCGGCTACAGCGGCAATGAAACCATGATGAACGCCCTGCAGCCCCAGAGCGTGGAGCAGACCTGCATCAACTATTCCAAGCCCGGTGCCAAGGGCGACGGTATCAAGGCCTGCCTGTGGGCCGGTGCCATCATGGACCAGACCCACACCTCCATGATCTTTGACCGCGGTGCCATCAAGCCCGACCAGGTGGGGGAGTACGGCAAGGCCAACGACGGTGCCCTGTTCTGGATGGGCAGCCAGCCGTTCCTGAAGGTGAACCTGAACGGTGAGCGCTTCATGAACGAGTACATGCCTTACGATCTGGTGCTGCACGCTGCAGCCAGCCAGCCCTACCACACCTACTGCACTGTGTGGGACAGCAAGTACCCCGAGGATGTGGAGCGCTTTGCCACCCACGGCTGCAGCCGTCTGTACCCGCATGTGAACGGCACCGCTCCGGTGTTCCCCATTGAGTACATCGAGGGCATGAACGCCGATCTGCAGGACCAGGGTTACATCGTGCAGGCCGACACCGTGGAGGAGCTGGCCGACAAGCTGGGCCTGCCCAAGGACACCTTCACCGCAACGGTGGATCGCTACAATGAGCTGGCTGCCAAGGGCGAGGACGAGGATTACGGTAAGGAGGACTATCGTCTGTCCACCCTGAGCGAAGCTCCCTTCTACGGCGTCCGTCAGGCCGGCGGTTATCTGATCTGCACCATCGACGGCATCCAGATCGACGACAATATGCACGCCATTGATCAGGACTTCAAGGCCATCCCCGGCCTGTATGTCATCGGCGACATGAGTGGCAACTACTTCTCCGGCAGCTATCCCAGCCTGATGGCAGGTGCCGCCGCAGGCCGCAGTGCCACCTTCGGCCGCTTTGCCGGTCAGAACGCTGCCGCCGGCATCTGATCCGGAGCGCCCGCAACACGACACGCTGTGTGAAGCGATAAAAAAATGCGAACGAGAGCAGAAATGCTTTCGTTCGCATTTTTTGTTTACGGAAAGAACGCTTATTCTTCCACGATGATCTTATCCTTGGCGTAGTCCAAAGCAAGCCCGATCAGCTCATTGCGGGAGCGATTTGTTTTTCCGGCAAGATCATCGTAGAAATCGACGATTGACTTGTCTACGCGAATCGTAAATGTAACAGGTTCGGAGAGCTTTTTAATTCTGAGTTCATCCATTATTATCACCCCAATACTATTATGAGGTGAATTTTGCTTGAAATGAATGCCATAATACGGTTCATAAATGAACATAAAGTGGTATAATATATGGTGAGAACTGATCTTGCTTCCTGAATGCGTCGGAATGTGCCGAAAAACAACACATTCTGGGAATTGCTGCACAGAGAAACAGGAGGTACGATCAAACCGTAAAATAGCCGGGTGACCGGCAAACAGAGGAGGATGTGTGCGATGAAAAAACAATTCCGGATTCTTGCAGCGGCACTGGCCCTGTGCCTGAGCCTGTTGTGCTGCCCGGCGGCCTTTGCGGCGGTGGACAGCAGTTCCTGCCAGACGGTACCCTATGCGCAGGCAACGTCTCAGCCGCTGGGACAGCCTATCACTATTACCGGTACGCCCAATTACAGTGCGGCTACCAGCAACGATACTGCATTTACTTTTTGGCTTTGACACCGCCGACGGCGTGTGGTATGTAGCCGTGCAGAAGTCGAAATTTGATGCCTTCAAGGCGGCGGCCCCGGCACAGCAGATGACCCTGTACGGCGTGTATGCTGGCACACTGGACGTGAACGGCATGCCCATTCTGGACATCCAGAATGGCTCGGTGCTGCTGAACGGCACCACCAGCGACACGACAGCTTTGTACACGGCCGGGCAGAAAAAGCTGGATGCCCAGAAGGCCGCCGCTGCCGCCAGCAGCAAAAAGACCACGACCACTTCCGGCAGCAAAAAGAGCACGGGCAGTGCATCTTCCGGCCAGACGACCAGCCAGATGGTGTGGATCCCCACCCATGGCGGCAAGAAGTACCACAGCAACCCCAACTGCAGCGGAATGAAAGGCCCTGAGAAAGTGAGCCTGTCCACTGCAAAATCCCGCGGATTCACGGCTTGCAAAAAGTGCTACTGAGCATAAAAGAAAGGACCGCTGCGATCTCTCCGGAGGCCGCAGCGGTCTTTTGCGTTTTGTGGCAAAACTCAGCTCCGGCGCTTGGCCAGTACCGCCGCCCCGCTGGCGGCGGTCAGGACGCCCAGCAGGGCAAGCCCAGCACCCGCCTGCCCGAAGAGATCGCCCACGGCACCCACAAAGGAGCTTGCGGGGATCATCAGGATGCTGTAGGCCATGCTGTCCACACTGATGAGGGTAGCCCGCTGATCACTGGAGATCAGGGCATTGAGACGCTGGTCGGCATGGAGCAGCCAGACTTCCAGCACGCCCTGCACCAGCATCATGCCCAGAATGCCGCCCCATGCGGGCGCTGCGCCGACCAGAAAGGTCCCGCCGCCGACCAGCAGGGCACATACCGTGTAGAACCGCCGCAGGGTGTGGGAATGTACCCGTCGGCCGATCTCGGTACCGGCCACGCAGGCCGCACCGCCCAGCAGCAAGGGAAGAAAAAGCCACTCGGTGGGCCAGCCCAGCTCCACGAGCCGCTGCTGCAGGAACATCTTGGTCAGATAGCAGGGGACAGAGATGACCGCATCGGCAGCGATGAGTTTTGCCGCCAGCGGGCAGCCGCGCAGGGCGGCGGCACTGTCCCGCACCAGCTGCGCGAACTGGCCCGGCAGCTCTCGCAGGGAATGGGAACTCCGGGCGGCTTGTGCCTCGGTGACCACAGGTTCCTTCAGCAGGAGCATGGCCAGTGTGGAAATGCTGCTGAACAGCGCACTCACCAGATAAAAGCCGGAAAACCGCAGAAACCGCCGCAGTGTGCTGGCAAGGGAGCCGAGCGCGCTGGCCAGCATGCCGATCTGGGAGCGGTTGGCGGCCACGGAAAGATACCGTTCTTCCTGCCCGGCCTGCTTCAGGCTGTCGTAGGTCAGAGCGGCATCGGTGCCGGAAAACATGGTGCTGGACAGGGCGTTCAGCCCCATTGCCGCACAAATCAGGAAAAGGCCGGGCGCAAATGCCATGAGCAGGCTGCTCAGCACTGCCAGGATGCCGGTTGCCCAGATGCGGAATTGTGTGCCGCGTTTGGATTTGACCCGGTAGCCGACGGAGATGATGACATCGAGGTTGTAATAGTCCACATCGTAGACCTTTCCATCTGCGGCAGTGTAGGCAAATTTTGCCCACACTGATTCCTTCTGAAGCTCACCTTCCTTGAAGATATTCCGGACGTGTTTTCCAATAACGCTGCGGTCACGCTGGAACAGCTCAGCCATCTGGTCGATGGACAGCCAGACGGTATCACCATCAAAGGTAGTATCAATTTTGGTCAGACCGTCGTCTGCATCTGCAAGCAATGTGTCTGTCTATACAAACACCATTTGCATTGCAAAATGCTTGTTGGGGAACACCCAAACCCTTGAACCGCATCCCGTGGATGCAGGCTGTTTTAAGCAAACAAAAAGGAAAACGGTTTTACTTCTTGCGGAATTCCCCATACAGCCACTCTGCCAATGCCGACATAATAGCCTTGTATTTGCTGGTATCTTCAAACAGGGAAGCGAAGGTGTCCTGCGCTTCAAGATAGCTGTCCTGTGCGGCAGTGTCAAAAGCCTTGGGGAAGATGCTCTCGGTAAAGATCTGCGGGTCGGAGCTGCGCGCCAGCTTTGCCAGCTTCGGGTCGGCCAGCAGACGGTCATGCAGGGCAGTAAGCAGCACTCGGTCGGCGTTGGTGAACTCGCCCTTGAATTTCTCGTTGATCTTCAAAATGATCTCGTCCAGCGGCTCCTTGGGGTCGTGGCCGAGAGCACCCTTCTGGGTGACCGGCTCGTAGACGCCTTTGGCGTGTTCCAGCTCGATGGCACCGGCAAAGGTCTTTTGCAGCTTGTAATACTCCAACTGCAATTTGCCCTCCAAGTCCAGCGGAGAGACCTCGTCCGGCGGCAGCAATTTGAGCAGATAAGCGCAGAATACGTTCTCCTTGTGCAGCTCTTCATCGAACATCCGTGCCACCTGCGAAACATAACCGTACCACTTGACAAGGCTGCGCAGCAGACGGCGGAACTGGTACCGCTCGGCCTGCGTTTTCTGGTTGTAGCGGTCCGCCACGGGCTTCAAAACGCTGCTCATGCGGCCCACGGCGTTTTTATCCTACTTGGTGCTGCGGAAATACTCCTTGGCAAAGGCTTCCACGTCTGCATCGGAATAAACGGCAAAGCTCCGCAACTCCTTCTGGGTTTTGTAAATGAGGTCGGTGTTGACCTCCTGCTCCAGAAAGGTTTCCTGATAAAACGGCTGGAATGCCTCCCGGATGTCCTCTGCCTTGTTCACAAAATCCAGCACAAAGGTGTCGGTTTTACCGGGACAGGTACGGTTCAGACGGGAGAGGGTCTGCACCGCCTTGACGCCCTTCAGCTTTTTGTCCACGATCATGGTATGGAGCAGCGGTTCGTCAAAGCCTGTCTGGTATTTTTCTGCCACGATGAGCACATTGAAGTTGTTGTGAAACTCCTTTTTGGTCTGGCTCTCCGCAATGTGGCTGCCGTCGGCGCGGACGTTCAGAGACTGCTCCGTGTACTCCACGCCGCCGTCCGGTACGGCACCGGAAAACGCCGCTAAGATCTGCACATCGTCATAACCTTGCTCCGCAATATAGCGCTTGACCTCGTGAAAGTACCGCACCGCCGCCAGCCGGGAGGAGGTGACTACCATCATCTTGCCCCGCCCGCCGATCTTGTGGCTGGTGGTCTCCCGGAAGGTCTCTACAATGATCTTTGCCTTCTGGCTGATGTTGTAGGGGTGCAGCTCTTCATACTTGCGGATGAGTTTTGCCGCCCGGCTGGCAGGCAGGTCGGGGTTGTCCGGGATGGTCTTGGCGATCTTGAAGCAGGTGGAATAGGTCATGTAGTTTTGCAGCACATCCAGAATAAACCCTTCCTCGATAGCCTGCCGCATACTGTAAATGTGGAAGGGGTGGTGGCTGCCGTCCGGGTACTCGGTGCCGAACAGCTCCAGCGTGGCGGCTTTTGGGGTGGCGGTAAAGGCGAAGAAGGACAGGTTCTTGTGCCGCCCGTGGGAGGTCAGCTCCTTCACCAGTGCATCCTCCGGGTCGATCTCGTCCTCCGCTTTGCCCTCCAGCTCGGCATATTCCCGCAGTGTGTCCTCGGTGTCGGCAAGGGCGGCTTTCAGCTTTAAAGCAGAGGTGCCGGTCTGGGAGGAGTGCGCTTCGTCGATGATAACGGCATAGTTCTTCCCGGCGGTCTTGTTCACCTCAGTATAGATGACCGGGAACTTCTGCAGGGTGGTGATGATAATGCGTGCGCCATTGTTGATGGCATCCCGCAGGTCGCCGGAGTTTTTGTCCTCGCCGATGGCCTCTACCGCACCCAGCGTATGGTCGAAGCCGGAGATGGTCTCCTGCAGCTGTGCGTCCAGCACGGTACGGTCAGTCACCACGATGACGCTGGCAAACACCGGCTTGTTCTCGGTGTTGAACAGGGAAGCCAGCTGGTACGCCGTCCAAGCAATGGAGTTGGACTTGCCCGACCCGGCGCTGTGCTGGATGAGATAGTGCTGCCCGGCACCCTTCTGCCGCACATCTGCCACCAGCTTGCGTACCACGTCCAGCTGATGATACCGGGGAAAGATCAGGGTCTTGCCGTCCTGCAGGCTCATGAACTTTTGCAGGATGTCCATCATGCTGTCCTTCTGGAACACTTCTTCCCAGAGGTAGGCGGTAAGGTAGCCGTTGGGGTTGGGCGGGTTGCCTGCGCCGCCGTCCCGCCCGGCGCCGTTGGAACCCTGATTGAAGGGCAGAAAGCGGGTGTCCTTGCCTGCCAGCCGGGTGGCCATCCACACCTCGGTCAGGTCTACGCAAAAGTAGCCCAGAATGCGCTTGTTGAACTGGAAACACACCTCCCGGGGGTCCCGGTCGTGCATCCACTGCTGCTTGGCGTTCTCCACGGTCTGCCCGGTGAACTGGTTCTTCAGCTCAAAGGCAAACACCGGGATGCCGTTTACCGCCAGCACCATGTCCACCGAGTTGTGGGTGGTGTCGGAGTAGAACCACTGCCGGTTGCAGGTAATCTCGTTTTGGGCGTAGCGCTGGGCGTCCTTTTGGTTCAGTGCGGACTCCGGCTGAAAATAGCACACCCGGAACCGCCGTCCCCGGTGCTTGAACCCATACCGCAGCACCGAGAGCAGTCCGTCCGCATCGCAGGCATTGTTAAAGGCCGTGCAGAACTTCCGCACCGGGTTTACCGGGTTCTGTTTTTCAAAAAACGCCCACTCGTTTGGCTGGGTCTTTTGCACAAAGCGGATCAGGGTATCCACAAACAACCCCAGCTTGGGGTCGTAGCAATCCCCATTGCGGGTGTAGCCCCCGGCAGGGGAGAGCAGCGCCGCCGCAATGTCCGATTCAAACTGCTTTTCGGTGGTATTGAGGGGCATGGTTAGACCTCCTAGTTCATTTTATTGTGTGAAGAATCAAATAGGTCGGTTTTATTTGGGTCTTTAAACGCTTCTTTTACGGCGAAATCAGTAGCTTCATCTATAAGATCAGCCCAGTTGTTTAATACGATAGAATGTGTTACGTTATTTCCATAGGTGCAGACTGAAAAAAATGCACAAGATTCTAAAGCGAGAGAGCGTGCAGCATGCTTTGCAGGAATATCTATGCCATAATCGGTTTGTCCAATTGGAACGCAAGGAACGCCTTGCCGTAGAGCAATTCGTCCCATTGTTCCTTGCGGAGAAGCGTGAGTTGTCAGGCAGGCGTATTGGTATTGCCTGTACCAAATATTTCTGCTTTCATCTGGAAAGTTACATCCATTAAATAATTTTTTGAACGAGCCGGATTTAATGATAGAACCGTCTTTGTTGACTGCACCGTTAGCCCATTGCTTCACCAAGAGTAGCACTGTCTTTTTCTGCAATAATGCGGCAGGTTGCTTCGACGGCACTGATACTTTCTTTGACGCAGTTTTTATAGTCTGGGTGTTCACGGTCAGATAAAAAGTTGAGAGCCTTCTTAAGGTGTTTGCGTGCGCCGTCAAAAGGCGTACAGCAGGCTTGTTCAATTTCTTTTACTTCGATTTCATCTGTAATAGGAACGATTTCACCAGATATAAAGCGGTAACCTACATATTCACTTTGGAAAAGTTCATTGAACCACTCTTGAAAAACATCGATACAATTGTTAGTGGATAAGGCAAACCAATTGCAAATATACCAAAGCAAATCTAAAACTTCGTTATAAGGAGCCTCCATTAAAACCTCTTCGATTCGGGAATAAAACTTTTCCCAATCATAATGATAACCAAGCGGTAAATGATTTAAATCTGCAAAAACATTCTGCATTAGATTTTTACAGAAAATATTTGAAAGATTTTGATCTGTAGGACCGTACTTTATATTACGAGTTTCGCATTCATGGTTGAATGTTACTTGCAAAAAATCGTAGAGTTTATTACTAATAAATGTCCGAGTTCTTTCATCAAAATCATCAATTTGCATTTGGATGTTACAAGGGTCAATGCCGGCTCTGTCACTAAATCCACCGCGAACCTTAATCATACTTTTCCGTTCCATTATTCGTCCTCCTTATGGAACAGCTCTGCCAGCCCGGCGGAGATATCCTGTTCCAGTGCAGTGATGCGTGCTACAATATCCTCCACGGCTTCCGGTGCCTGATACTCGTAGAAATAGCGGGTCATGGGGATTTCGTAGCCCACCTTGGTCTTGCTGTGGTCGATCCATGCGTCGGGGGCGTAGGGCAGAACTTCCCGGGCAAAGTAAGCGTCAATATCCTGCACCAGCGGTACGTTTTCAGTGTCACGCAGGCTGGTGTCCGGCACAGGCTTGCCGCGCTTCAGGATAACGTTGCCCGCCTCGTCCCGCTGGGGGCGCTCCACAACGATCTTGTTGTAGCCGAACTCCACGCTCTCAAACACCTTGCTCTCGCAATAGATGCCGTTTTTGTCGCCGTACACCTTGCCGTTGGCAAACTCGCCGTAGGCGGTGACGATCAGTTCCCGGCAGGCATCGGTGATGTCGTTGCGCTTGGTGCCGATGCTCTTGCGGCGTGGCTCGAAGCAGTGGCTGGCGTCAATAAGCTGCACCTTGCCCGCACGGTGGGCGGGCTTATCCTTGCTGAGCACCCAGATGTAGGTGGAGATGCCGGTGTTCATGAACATATCGGTGGAAAGCTGGATGATGCAGTCCAGCCAGTCGTTTTCCAGAATATACTGCCGGATGTTGCTGGGCCCGCTGCCGGCATCGCCGCTGAACAGGGGAGAGCCGTTCTGGATGATCGCCATCTTGCCCTTGTTTGCCAGCTTGGCAAGGCCGTTCAGCACAAAAAGCTGCTGACCATCGCTGATCTTGGGCAGACCGGGCGCAAAACGCCCCATCTCGCCCCGGGCGGCCTCGGCTTCCACTGCCTTCTGCTCCCGCTTCCAGTCGATGCCGAAGGGAGGGTTGGAGATGATGTACTGGAAGGTGAACCCGGGGAACTGATCCTCCGACAGAGTGTCACCAAACCGCATATTGTTAGGGTCGCCGCCCCGGATCATCATGTCCGCCTTGGCGATGGCAAAGGTGGAGGGATTGAACTCCTGCCCGAAGCAGGTCACCTCAATGTCGCTGTTCAGCTCGTGGATGCGCTCCTCCATGCAGCTCAGCATCTGGCTGGTTCCCATGGCCATATCGTAAACGGTCATGCTGCTGGTGTCCAGGTCGGCTTCGGACAGCAGCAGGTCGGTCATCAGATAGATGATATCCCGGCTGGTGAAGTGGGCTCCGGCTTCCTCGTCAAAGCTCTCGGAGAACCGCCGCACCAGGTCCTCGAAGATGTAGCCGCAGTCCACGGCGCTGATCTTGTCCGGGCCGAGATAGCCCTTCTCAGAGCCGAACTCCTTGATAACGAGGTAGAGGGTGTTGCTCTCCACCATCCGCTTGATGATGTTGTCAAAATCGAACTTTGCCAGCACGTCCTGTGCGTTGGCAGAAAAGCCGGACAGGTAATCCCGGAAGTTGGATTCAATGTTGTCCGGGTCTGCCAGCAAAGTCTCGAAGGTGAAACGGCTGGTGTTATAGAACTGGTAGCCGGAGGCCTTCTGCAAAAAGCCGTCGATGACCTGCAGCTTTTTCACCTTTTCGTAGGTGTCCAGCACTGCCTGATGGGTAGGCAGCAGGCAGTCATGGAACCGCTTTACCACGGTCATGGGCAGAATGACCAGACCGTATTCGTGGGGCTTGAACGGCCCCCGCAGCATATCGGCTACGTTCCAGATCATGGCGGCTTTTTCGGCAATGTTGGCACCTACGGCGGTGATCTTATCGTTTGGCATACGTTGCTCCTTGTTTTTGTGATAGGTGGACATCCTGATTTTACAACAATGGGTGTCCGATAAATCGGATGGCAGGACGTTTTTCCCAAAAAATGATGCTTGCATCTATTGTACCACGACAAAAGTGGAAACACCATATTCCGGCAAAAGAAAATGCCCGTCTGAAAATCAGACGGGCATCGATCATAGAAGGGCTTAATCTTCACATAGAAGATCGTTGTTGCGTATGAAGGTGACAAAGCTGAGGATGATTTTGGCGTTTCTCTCTACAATGTCAGATTCGGTAAAATCTGTGGCTTTCGCAGCGAGGTCAGTAAGCTCCTTGATTTTTGTACCCTCTTTTTTCTGCTTCCGGTTGTTTTCAAAACCGGTATAGTACTTGACCTTATCGCTGAAGCGATAATCAGAAGCGCGGATATTGATGCGCTTTTCCAACAACACCTTGTTGCCAAGGCTTTCAACATTTCTCGGATTGGAAAGCGAGTGCTCCTTTTCCTGGCGGTTGCGTGCGTAGATGTGCTCGATCTCAAGTACACTTTCAAGGGACAAGAGCTCCTGGGAGGAGTTCTGGAATGCCCACCATGTCAGCATGGCCTTTGTGATCGCGCGGTTGTTGCTGAAGGTATAGTTGTCAAAAGCGTTCTGCAATTTCTGCGTATCAAACAAATAGTCAGAAAACCGAACAGGTTGCCCGGTTACAATGTTGGTCATTTCTGCAAAAATGGGAGTGCGCAGTGCATTTACGCCCGGATTTGTAACGGCATATGCCCAGATGAATGCGGTGATTTTGTTAAGAAAGCTATAGAAACGATCGTCGTTCAGTAGACCATCAGAATCCCGATTGGCCATGTAATAGACCGAAACAAAATAGGTCCACATACCGTTGGGAGCATAGTTCAGAACAAAGAGCCTGCGAAGAATTCGGTCAGAGAAGCGCTCAACATTTTGATTCTGCACATCATTCCAGAAATCTGCAAGATTGATCAGATTTTCAAAAGTCTGGTCATTTTTTAGCAAGCTGTAAGCATTCCGCTCATAGAATTTGCGCAGCGCCTCCGTTGTCGAGGATTTGATGCCTTGCTTTGCACGTTCATAGTACATATACCGTGTGAAAAGCTCATCCATCGGAGTGCCGGTAATAGGATGGAAAATAGAATCACACAGTACCTCGAGGTCCTTCCACTTTTGGATAAAGACTTCCCGCTCGCCTTTGGCAGAGTAATACTTGTAAAATTGCGCCTTGAAGATATCTGCATCAGACAGTGGCTTTCCGCGGTCATTCAATGTCGAGAAGATTCGCAAAGCGGTGTCCTGAGATTCTGCTTCAATCGGGAGCAAAATACAGTTGTTCATGATCCGAATCGGAAAGAAGGAAAACCAGTCTGGGTAAGTATTCAGAAAGTCTACGATCTTTTGCTGAAAAAAGCGATAGTTATTGGCGTAGCTGCTCTTTTCGCAATCAGACAAGGTTCCTGTTTTCAGGATATTCAGAAATTCGTCCTTTTCCTTGTCGGTGGCGACTTCTGAGTCGATTTTCAATGCTGACTTGTCCGGGTCACCAAACTCATCGGTTTTCCAGATGCACTGCTCAATGAACTTGCTGGTCTTTACAGCTTTATCGTTCTTCATGCTTCCATATTTTTCATAGAAAGCTCGAAGCAACAGCATCAATGTCGTAAGGCGCTGTTGTCCGTCAATAATCTCCATTTTACCGTCATCATTTTTAAATGTGACGATGGGGCCGAGAAAATACTCATCGCTGTCACTGTTGAATTTGTCGCAGTCATTATCAGGAAATGCAAATAAGAACAGGTCATCCCAAAGAGTCTGGCATTCCTTTTCTCCCCAGGCGTAAGGCCTTTGATAATCCGGAATGAGGAAATCAGCCTTCTTCTCACTGAAAAGTGCCCGCACGCTTTTTTGATCAATGTTTAATTTTGACATTCGATGCCTCCTGTTTAGCATCAGCAGGTTGCTTCAACTTATTAAATCATCTGAAAATGCCGCAACGCTTCCACGATCGCAGCCTCTTTTTCTTTCGGACACTTGGGCTGTTTGGCATTTTCAGATTTGGGCTTATTATAATTCTCTCGCTCAATAATGCCGTGTTTCTGCTTCACCTGTGCGATATAGAGGTTGGAAACCTTCAACTGATGGTGTTCCCATACATGCTCCCGAATCTCATTGTAAGTTGCCTTGCTTTCCGCAGCAGTCACATCCAGCTCATCCATGCTCACTTCCACTTCAATGTGGTGGTCGACGTTGAGTTTGGACAAAAGGAGAACGGCCTCAACTGTTGTTTCAGTTTCCAAGGGAAGTTCTTTCACTTCCTCGCCATCAACAGGCACAGGGAAGTTGAATACAATCTTCTTTATCCAGCTTCCGTCTTTTCTCTTTTCCGGGAACATCTCAATTCGCTCGATAAAGGCCTTCATAAACTCCTTCTGCTCCGCTTCCGTTGCGGAATGGTAGACTTCATCAAATGCCAGCAACAAGCGATAGATATTGTCTCCGGAAATCTTCTCCTGCTGGATGCTGCGGATCTGACTTTGCAATTCGCCAATCTGAACTTCGATTTCCTCTATGGTATCATACTGCTCATCATAGCGGCGCTGCAAGTCCAAAATCTTTCTGTCATAGTGGGCATCGTTGATGTCCAAGGTATCCATCTGACGCTCCAAGCGGCTTTTCGTTCCAAAGGCTTGCTTTAGCCGCCCTTGTAGGACAGCAATCTGCCGTTCCATATCTTCTGTATCAACTGCTGTTCCGATTTTCGCCTGAATCGCTTCTACAAACCGTGGATTGTTGACCATAGCGGAGATAACCTTCGCCACAAATTTGTTGATTTCCGTCTGCTCGATATTCAGACGGAAGCTGCACTCATGCCCGGTAGGTGTAACCGTATTTTTGCAGTAGTAATAATACCGTGTTTTCTTGTCCTTGCTGTGCGCCTTGGCGATATTGCCGTACATACTCTTTCCGCAGCATGGGCATTTCAAGATACCGGACAGGA